>JGI11641J44799_10000025_pt1 | contig 36867 bp, 30 predicted proteins | sample WetSurSiteA1Bulk_FD_44799 | JGI IMG/M metagenome (IMG submission 44799) | reverse complement strand
GGTGGTAAAAGTTGGACGCCCATTAACGAATTACTTGCATTAATTCCTGCATGAACACTTGGAATTGTGGCTAAAAACAATGTGAGAAACACTATAATCAGTGTTGATTTTTTCATTACATTCAATTTTTATCGTTTCTCCTTTATAAATTTGTATACCACTACAGGTTAAACCCGCGAACTTTCGGGCAAAATCCATAGACCATGATCTTATAATATTACATAAAAATAATTATTATTTAATAGATTACATGATACATCTGGACTACAATGAATTGAAAAAAAAAATATCTCATTTTTTCCGATATACTCAAAGCGGTAAAAAAAGAATTGCAGTTCTGATGTTTTATCGGGGTCGCCGTTACAGCGAGGGCTGAGGCGTTACAAAAACCCCGTTTAGTGTTATAAGGGACATATCATGAGTGAGTTCTAAGAAAAAAAGGTACTAAACTGGTAATGTACCCCAGCAAATTGTGCGATCTGCGGGGAAAAGATGGGAATGATCTATGCTTGCAAAGAATTCTTGCTTATCATACATGTGGAGGTATCTACAGCTTCAAAATTGCAACGATCCATGATATGAGCGTATGCAAATCAAACGACATTACATTAGGAGTTGTACCTGTAGTCCGTGCTTGCATAGAATCCTCGCTTATCATTAATGAGGAGGTATCTACAGCTTCAAAATCACCACTATCTAATGACATGAGGGTGTGCAAATCACACGACGGGTCATACGGTGAACACCATCTATCATCCATTATTGCTATAAGCTCAATAAAATTAGTACCTCCATGCTGGTCAGTGACAATTCCTCCATACGTTTTCAAAGCCTGTGCAATTGCCTTTGATTGCGGAGGAAACGCTGAAATATTAACCGAGGATTTCAACCGGAATCTCTGCCCATTGGGGGGGTATATTCCATTGGTATAACCTTCTCCATTTGTAAAGAAATAAGGCCAGACAGCGGATTCATTCGTATGTCTCACCATTAACTGCAGAGCATGATTAACAGAACCGTTTGCAACCTCCTCATACCTTAGTTCTCCTTGGATCTCTGGAAGGTTTTTGCCAAAAGGTCGATCTCTATCCCGAATAAAATTACTTGACATATTAAAGGCATTTGCCTGTGATGCGCTCCACGTTCCATTTGCAGCTTTTACTGCATGGAACAACCAATAAGCCGTATTGGTCTCCCGGTTATAGAGTTGGACAATCTGATCTCTATTGTCCGCAGTTTGTGTCTGAACTACCGCAGGAAACGGATATGGAACGTTGTCGCTTGACCAGCACCACTCTATATGTGTGAGATATTGCGGTTTAATTCCCGATGTGTTGTCGAGGACATTTAACGGTTCTCCAGCCCAAAACCGCAGGGGTTCGGATCCAATCCCATTTATCCATGTCGCTGAATGGGGATCCACCGGCATTGTATCAATGGGAACATTCCAGATATTATCCGGTGGTAAAAGTTGGACGCCCATTAACGAATTACTTGCATTAATTCCTGCATGAACACTTGGAATTGTAGATAAAAACAATGTGAGAAACACTATAATCAGGGTAGATTTTTTCATTGCTTTCATCTGTTATCATACCTTCTTTATGAATTCTTATATCTATATCTAAAATATTACGCCCGTGAATTTTTGGTAAACCCCATACACCTTAATTTTTTAATGATACATAAAAATTATGATTGAATATCACGATAAACCCTGGATAAATCCAATAGTGGTATTTCATCTATTTTGCTATTTTTTCAGGTACTATTTCCAGTAGATCAAAACCTCCATTTGAATAAATATGGCTGGCACCATAATCATTTTTCAATCGGTCAAAATCATACAAGAAAAACCTATATTTTGCCATATTTGGAACATAGTCNGTATATATTGCCTTATCTCTCTGTATAATAACTAAATCAGTCGTTTCATTATATGAGTAGGCTATTGATGAAAATTTATCGTACCCAAAGTGCCAAGGTACTTTATCTTTAATATCTAAATACCAGTCAGGAATATCTTGTGCAGCCTTCTCTTCAGGTGTTAATAATAGATCACCAAACCTCCCGGGTGCTGCTGTAATCCCGGAAATTGGTATAGTAACCTGACGGTAATTAAATAAAAAACTCATCCCGGAAATCTCGGAATACGTTGTCTGCTCATTGTTTAAAGTCTTATTATAGGGGGAGTTATACAGAGTGAACAGTCCTGACAGGAACAGACAAATCAATACCACTATCACAGCGATTTTTATCATCCATGATGTGAAAAATTTTTTGCTATTACGACTCCTGATTAGCATATACGACATGAGATATGCAGTAAATACCGTTCCCAAAAAAGTTATATACGTAACAAGTCTAAGAGGACCAAAATACAGGTAAAAAAGATATAATACCATCAGCAAAATGGATATTACTGCCCAGGGCCCATATAATAAAAAAATTTTAGTTTGTTCTTGTTTTCTGGCGATCGTTTTCCATAGCAAAATAAAAGCAAGTGCTGATAAAATTAAAAGAATTATTGGATTGCCGTACTGCTTTAATATTATCTCGGCAGGATTATAACCATACGTCTGTGCGTAAGAAATCTGATTACTCAGATCCAGATAATATGACGGCCCTTTTTCTTCTATAAAAATTTTTCTGTATAACTCTAATATTGTGTAACGGTACGGTTTAGAAAAAGAATACCAAAAATAATTCCAGATTAGTAAAATAAGGAAAGGAATGACTATTTTTTCAGGTATCTTGTATAGTTTCTGAACGTCCAAATTTTTTTCCTGAAAAACATTAAAAAAATCAAGGAACGTATAGAGAATCCACGGTATTACAAGACATATTCCAAGAAATAATGAAGGCACAAAATGGAAAACCGGATATAATATAAGGGTAATACAAAATAATATCGACCAAGAAATATTATCACTATCAAAATATTTGTACATTATAAAAAGTGCAAGAGGAATAAACAAATTAGCTAAAAAATTAGGTGTTAACATTCCATAGAAGTACCCATATGGAAATGTGCAGGCGATTATTACTGCGATAATTGGCACGATTTGATGGGATGATATGATTCGGACAAAAATATAGATATAAAAAATAACCAGCAGGCCATAAATGAAGGGGAGAATCTTTGTTAAAAATAATGGATTTAGGGTTGTTACAAGAGTAATCCCGGATAAAAAAATATGAGTTATAGGATAAAATAATGTTTCAGGAATTTGGCCATCGCTAAGGATCTCGTTAATATATCCAATGTGAGTGGACGTATCCCCGTATAAATTCCACGCATAATATCCTCTGATAATGAAAAGACCTAAGCAAATTGCATAACAGAGAAAAATAAGTAATAATCCATATTTCCAGAGATTACTCGAACTTAAGTTGGAGTTAGACATAGACAAGATAACGAGTGACATCCCTATAATCACTGAAAATATGATTGCAATCCAGAGCACCAGAGGTGTATTATTATAAATTGAGGACTCAAAACCTGTAGAAGGGGTATTCCATGTTATGATGAGTGATACAGTAAGAAATAAAAACAGGATTATAAGGATACTTTTCTGAAAACCTTGGCNGAATGCTTTACCGCTTTCGAACATGTCTACCGAGTATCTTTGTAAATTTTCATTGGCATTTCCACAATTTTCTCAAGGTAAAACGTATCTTAAATAAGAATCTTTCATTTTTTTGCATTTTTTAGAATTCGGATAATCCTTGCCTGAATACTTTATTTCACATCACATTTAGACGTATTGTTCATATTTTTTTCTTGTGTAAATTTTCTCTCTCTAGAGAATTTCATGCATCTGCCGACACTGAACAAATTTTTCCCGATCCTTTTTTGTAGATATCACNTGACGTCAGAGAAGTCTTTTTGAAAAAGGAGAAAATAGGGAGCCAGAGGTAATTTATATATCAAAAGGAGTTCGTTGGAGGAGGCANAAACGGCAAGATTTTAGGAAAAGGAAGTTATTTTAGCGCGATCCATGACCAATCATATCTTCAAGTGATCGGCGGAGCGGGGTCAATGGTCTCCATCCAGTCTCCTTTTCAATCAGGGTTGTATCTGCGATCTGCACCGGTATCAAATCTCGAACAGGTATCGCAGANATGTGGATCTCATATGATATTTTGGTAACGAATGCGATCTCCTGAATGACCTCTGAGACCGAATAACTTTTCCCTGATCCGATATTGAATGCACGTCCGGCCACTTTCTTTTCAAAGTTTTTATGGGATATGAGTCTCCAATAAGCATCGACAACATCACGTACGTCGACAAAATCACGGCGTGCCTCACTCCCGGCGAGCTCGAATGCCCCCCGCATACCGTCTTTGATCTCTACCGCTTGACGGATGAGTTTGCCGCAGACAAATGAATCGGGTTGTCCCGGGCCGACCAGGTTAAACGGACGGACGACAGCAATACAGAGACCACGGGAGGCGTGATATTGTATTGCTAAGAGATCTTCTGCTACCTTGCTGATTCCATATACACTGGTTGGTCGCAAAGCTTCATCCTCACTGATCGGCATCTCCCCTGCGTATCCATATTCTGCAGAGGAACCAACCACAAGGACACGTGCATCCGGTCTTTCCTTTTGCAACGCTTTAAGGAGATGCTCGGTATTGATTACATTGGCATGAAGGAGTTCAACAAGTGTCCCTTTGTTAAGNCCGGCGAGATGGATGACCGCATCCGGAGAGATCTGTTGGATGATGGTGTCGATATGTTCCCTNTTGCTGAGATCTGCCTCCAAATATGTAATACCGGGTTGAGAGATCTGAGGAGCGGAGCGGCTGATCCCCCATATATGTAATGCACCCTCACGCAAGCAGAGAAGATGGTTGATTAAGTGTTGGCCAGTGAATCCCGAAGCACCAGTGACAAGGATATTCATTACAGGAAGAGATGTTTGTTCTTTTCGAAATCAATAATCGCGCGTTCGTAGTCATCTGGTCTCCCGATATCCAGCCAGTAACCGGTATGAGGGTAACTGTACACAGCCTCATTTTTCTTTATTAGGGTATACATTAGCTGATCAAATCCAAATGGTGTATCATAAGGGACATAATTGAGAATCCTTTTTGAAAAAACATAAATTCCCATACTAACATCAAAATGATATATCGGTTTTTCTTTGAAGTCGATGATCTTATGATCTTTATTCTTTTTGAGCACGCCAAAATCAACATTCACATCCCGCTTATAGGTCGCAACGGTGGCCACAACTCCTCGCTTCTTATGGATGGCAATAAGATCCCGGAAATTGATGTCGGTGAGAATGTCCCCGTTCATTACGAGGAAAGTATCATCAAGATCTTTGATCAGGTGAAGAGGCGCGATGGTGCCAAGAGGTGTATCTTCATGAGAATATGTAATGTCAAGATCGAGGGTATGATTGCAGTCAAGATAGGCACGAATAAGCTCTTGAAGGTAACCTGTGCTTATGATTACTTTCCCGAACCCGGAACGCTTAAGCTGCCGCAAGATCACTTCAATGATGGGATATTCACCAATTGGCATTAGTGGTTTGGGGAGAACAGTGGTATACGGCATAAGCCTGCGTCCCTTTCCCCCGGCAAGGATAATTGCCTGCATAATATCTTCCTAAGTAGTATAGATTCCCGATTTATAAGATGTGATATGTTCTTTCATCCAGTCAATCGTGAGGGAAAGCCCATCTTCGAGCGTATATTTTGGCTCCCAGCCGGCAAGCTCTTTTGCACAGCGGTTGTCACAAAGGAGTTGCATGACCTCACTTTTCTCTGGCCGAACACGCTTTTCCTCACAAACAATAATTGCTTTCGGGTTTACACGTTTTATAATGAGATTCGCAAGCTCACCAATGGTCACACCATTACCAGAACCAATGTTGATCGTTTTTCCGACAGTTTTCTTGCTTTCGGCTAATTTAATAAATCCCTGGATGGTGTCTGCTACATAGGTGAGATCCCGTACTGGGGAAAGTGCCCCAAGTTTGACGGTATTGGATGTGAGTGCCTGTGTAATGATCGTTGGGATAACAGCCCTTGATGACTGACGGGGCCCAAAGGTATTGAACGGGCGGATGGTGGTAACGGGCAGCCCAAATGAACAGTAGAATGATTCTGCAATTTTGTCAGCACCAATTTTGCTTGCAGAATAGGGGGATTGCCCCTGAAGAGGATGGTTCTCATCGATGGGGATATATTTAGCGGTGCCATACACTTCACTTGTTGAAGTATGCACCACGCGGTCCACACGTGTATCAAGGCAAGCCTGAATGACATTAAGGGTCCCTTTTACATTGGTATTGACATAGGATTCTGGTGCAGTATACGAATACGGGATGCCAATGAGTGCGGCAAGATGAAATACGACGTTCATATCATAAACGGCCTTTTTCACAAAAATGGAATCTGTGACATCACCTGCAATGACCTTTAAATGTGGTGTTTCCTCGGCATATCGTCCTTCCAGCATTCCCCAGTCATTCCGTGCATTATAATGCACGAACGCAGTGACCTCTGCTCCTCTGCTGAGTAACTCATCAATAAGGTGGCTGCCGATAAAACCCCCGGCACCGGTTACCATCACCCTGCGTCCATTCCAGTTCATGATTTAATCCTGCAGAATTCTGTGCGATTTCTCTATGACATAATACTCTGCATGCAATATCAAAGTTCTCCAATTCATTGTTACCGAAAAGACGCACGGATTTTTGCGCAGAAGTCTTTGAGGAACTCCAGAATGATGCAAAGACCGNCAATCCGACCGATGAGGTTTAAAGCAGGATGATNCCTGGAGTTTCTCCTTCATGNTAGTAGAGGTTGATCGGNAAGTAATAGCCCCTGAAGAGAAACGGAATGAACTCATAAAAGCTAATCATAGACTGTTGGTTTGCGGAGGCATGTTCAAATCATGCAGGATTATTCAATCATCTGCAGAATTCTCTTCCAGTTCTCTACAGTTTTGTCAAATGTGAAAGTCTTTTCAACAAACAACCGTCCGTTTTTAGCGATCCTTTCCAGATCCGGCGAATTTAATGCCCTGATCACATTTTCTGCTATGCACTCCGGAGAGTTGTCCTTCATTAAAAATCCTGTCTTACCATCAACAATAACATCCGGTATCACCCCGACTGGAGTCGCCAGCACTACCGTCTCGCAGGCCATTGCTTCGAGAATGGTATAGGGAAGTCCCTCAGAATAAGAAGGAAGGATGAAGAGTTTTAACCGGTTTAGATATTTAGGGTAATCTTCATTGGAGACCCAACCGGGGAGATCAACAGAGTCCATGAGTTTTTCTGCCTGAAGAGTTTCCTCAATATTTTTCTTTAACTGGCCATCCCCACCTATGAGCACACGGAACTCTTTTCGGTCTTTGAGGATGGCTGGGAGTGCTTGAACGAAGTTCTGTACTCCTTTTTCCGGGCTCAGTCGACCGATATATCCAATAATGGGCAGGCGGTCATGAGGATTGATATCAACTCTGAATTTGTCAAGAGATAAAAAATGGTCGTGTGCAATAAGGATTTTATGAACATAATCTTGTAAATTCCATTTTTCGATGAGAAGTGGAGAATATAAAATAATAAAATCAGCTAGTTTAAATGTAATAAATTCTTGAGAGATTGCTACCTTCTTTAAAAAATTATTATCTGTTTTTGATTGCTCTGAAATTGAAGCGGTTAAGGCAAAAACGGTCTTTTTTCTTAATAATCGTGCAATAAGTACAGGTAAAAGAAATACATGCGAATCTAAAAAAAAAATCCATATATCTGCATTTTTTGCATATTTTATTAAGTGATACGATATATCCAGCTGGATGTGTATATGATTTAATGCTTTGATAAATCCCTTATGTTTTTCCAGCCATTGAGTCTTATAAATATAAATTTGAGAATTAGGTTTCTTTTCGGACCTGAATAGTGTGATACCGGTAATCACTACAACAGAGTTTGAAAAGCTGGATATTATTTCTAGTAAATTGGATAAAGGCGTTAACCCACCAAACGGAAAAGGTGGTGTAATTATGCAGATGTCCGGCTGTGTCTGATCCATATTGGGTCTCTCTGGTATCGAAAAAATTACTCCATTAGTTATTCTTCATTTCATCCTTTTTACTTATTCCAGCTAATCTTGAATTTTAAAAGAGTTAATAATTCCTTCATTTAATAATCCCGTCTTTCCAGCGCCAATAACAGCAACTCATAGTATATCTATGATTTAAACAAGATAAATGCTCATTGCTTAATTTAAGGCACTGCTATAAACTATCTGAGTGATGGCGAGCTTTGGATGAACCTAAGTGAGTTGGCACAATACATCAGTGATGAAGAGAAGTCCAAACTGGTTTTGCATTTTACAGTAGTTTTTGTACACTAACTTTCCAAATACCTGGAAAGCATATACCGTCATTGCATCACGAAGATAAGTCCACTGTTTTGTTAATCACGGCGAAAAAAAGTAAATCGATGCGAAAAAACCATATTAATTGTCTGTAGGGATTCTGGGGATTCCTAAAACGAAAACTCGTTTCAAAAAGTGGTATACGAAGAGAAACTACCTCTCTACTTTGGAAAGTATGTTTTGAGATTTATTCACAGAAATGGAAATGATAATGATAAAAATGAAACGTATTTTCAAGCTACTTGAACACGAGGTTTATCGCTGGAATGCGACTATAACCATGAATTATTGATAAAAATCTTTTTTAAAAGAAAATATACTATTCATTTATTGAATGTTTCCTGAGCACCAAATTCTTTTTCATCTTGTTTTCTTACTTCAATTACTGCTCCATTAATATCAGTGGCAAGGATTTTCATAGTGGCATAAGCGACATATTGAGGAGATAATAAAATGCTTTTATCTTCTTTTCCGAAATTATTTCGTCGCAAAGGAGTATCAGTTCTTTCTGGATTTACAACATTCACTTTTATAGAATATTGACTAACTTCATCGGATAATCCTTGAACAAAATTAACAAGAGCTGCTTTTGATGCGCTGTAGGGGGTATATCCACTTCTCCCACGAGTATATGAACTAGAGGCAAAAAATAAGAGATGGCCTTTTGTTTGTTTCAGATAAGGAATGCTCGCTTTTGCAACCAAAATATTACCAAGAAAATTTACATCAATTTGATCTTTTATTTCATCAATGTCGGCGGTTTCAATAAAGTTCAATTTCAGAATCCCTGCTGAACAAATAATACAATCAATCTTTTTGTGCATTTTATAGACTTTCGTAAGTGCTTCTGATACGTCACTATAATTACGGATATCGACACCATTGGATCGAGAAAATTGATAAACATCTGCGTTCATTTTTCTGCAAAGATTAAATATCTCCAATCCAATACCGCTATTTCCTCCAAATATGACAATTACTTTGTTTTTTACGGATTCAAGAACATCCGAAGGAGCAATACTCCCTAAATTTATTTTGTGTACTTGAAATATTTTATCGGCGATATGAATATCAAGAGGATATGTTATTTTAATGTTAAATTCCGAATCTTCAATGACAAAAATTTTTGAAAGATTATATTTCAAAATCAACGAGCAGTCATCGGGAGCTCGAATGTAATTGTCGTTCAAAGCCAGTTCATGAGCTTTTTTAATTAATTTGAGAGAAAACCCTTGGGGAGTTTGACCACGATATATACATTTTCGGTCTGGTATATCTTCGATAAATTTTTCTTTATTGATTTTTATTATGGTGTCTGATACTGGAATTGCAACATCAATCGCGGGGTATTTATCTAAAAGTGAAATAATATTTGTTATGGTACCCTCAGATACAAATGGCCTTACGGCATCATGGAATAGTACCTTATCAACATCCTCATCACATGCAAATACTCCGATTTTTGAAGATTCTTGACGGTTTTCACCCCCATTGAGAATCTTTTTTACCTTTCTATAGGCATTATTTTGGACTATTTCTTCAAGTCTATTGTAATATTCGGGATTGATTACAATAATTATACCATTTATCAAAGGATGCTTTTCAAAAACTTCGATCGTGTGTTCAATAATTAATTTACCAGCAATTTTTACAAATTGCTTGGGAATTTCTGAATTAAATCTTATTCCGGATCCACCTGCTAATATAATTGCATAGGTTTTCATATTGCATCACCAAAATTTTTACCTTGTATTTGATTGAAATTAGAAATTAAAATATTATGATATACGAAATAGTATTTCCTAGTATCTAATTTCATATGAAATAGAAATTTAATTTACAAATATTAAATACNCTTTTTAGGAAGGTTCTATTTTTTTCATTGTATAATAGACCAGTAACACCCATCTCAACGGGAAATAAAGCCCATATAAAACGATAAATAAGATCAGTTGGTTAAAAATGGCGGCAACAAGCAGAACAAGTAAAAATTCTTGTATGAAATCGTTAATTATGCATCTGAAAATTTTTCTTAATAATATTACATTTGTACTGATTTTTTTTTCAGTTTTTAAAATCTCGCCAATTGGGTACTCTATCTTCGAAAATATTCTAAATGAATTAAGTTCAACCAGCCAGAGTTGAAAATAAAAAAATGTAGCTGAAAATCCAAAAATTAACGGTATAATGTAAATTTGAGTCTTAATTAGTCCAACGGTAATTCCAATGAAGAGTAACGGAAATGCCAAATTATGACATATTAAATCAAGATATTCACCTTTTTTTGAACAAGTTCCCCGATATCTCGATACTTCCCCATCAGTTCCGTCTAAAATAGATGATATTTGAACAAGAATTGCTCCAATAATACTGAAATAATAATCATTATAGGAGAATAGAATTGCGGCAAATAGATCAATTATAAACCAAAGAAGTGTTATCTGATTTCCGGTGACGGGGAGATATAAAAAAAATTTAGTGAAATAAATCGAAAATCTTCGCCCAAAAATCCGTCCATATAATGAATCATGTAGGGCGCTTTCTGGTGTTTGACAAATCTTCCTTAATTCTTTTATTGAAGGAATTGGCGGAATTTTTTCCCCTCATTTTNGTTTATAATGGTACTTTTAGTTTTACTATTAGCANCCTAATTAATCTTTTTTATTTACNATTGAATCTCGAAATAATTTCTTTAATTCCGGGAACATTTAACTTGATAAATTCAATTTCTTCAATGGAAAATGCATTAATACCGAACATAATNGCCACGTAGGATATGATACTGAGTCCGATTGCAATAAGAATTGAAATTACTCCATCGGGTTTTAATAAAAGNAGGACTATTGACATTAAAATGCATGCAAAAATAATTTTGATGTAATAAATAACTTCAAACTGTAATTGAAAACCCTTCAGTGAATAATAACTGGCAATTGTTGTTAAAGACAAATAAGCCAACAATGAAGCAATACCAGCTCCCAGTAATCCAAAAAGTGGGATCAGGATTAGATTCAAAATGAAATTCAATATTGCTGCAAAAATCCAATTAAATCCGACAATTTTTGTTTGTTTCTTTAATATCAGGATTTGAAAAATTATTGTATATATGCCATATAACAAGGCACTGAAAGCAGCAAACCCGGTAATAATATATCCCTGTTCAGCTATTTCCGGTGTTGTTAACAATTTGATGAGAGGGTAGGATAATATTGTAAGACCAAAAAATGCCGGAAATGCAAAAAATAAAAAAAATTTTAGAGAGTACTGAAGTATCTTTTGAACTTCTTCCATATTGTTCTGATCAAAATGCTGAGATAAAACTGCTGGTAAAAGGACAGCAAATGGGATCATTAACATACTCATTACCAGAAAACCTAATGAATAGCCAGGAGCAAAATAGCCGACGAATGCAACGCCAAGGAATATCCCGATAAGATATCTATTACTTAAACTTACGATCCACTCTGAAAAATTTCCAGGGACTGTTGGCAAACCGAATCTTAAAAAGGTGGGGATTCGCTGAAAATTTGGAACAATGATCCCTATCTCTGATAGTATCAATCCGAACATTATCAAAGAAATTAAAATATCAGCAATGAGGATCCCAAGCAGTATCCCGATTATCTTTAATCCGAGAAATAACGCAAGTAAAATAAATACTAGTTTGGCATAATTCTGGGAAATGAAAAAAATTGAATAAATTTTTAGTTTTTGAAATGTTCGGAAATAATTACTGAACAGATTAATTAAACATTCAAATATTAATATCAATGACATAAACTGGACAATTGCGGTCTCCCCATTAAAAAATAAAACGGCTATTGTGCTAGAAAGACTAAATAACACAAATCCAGTAATTAATGAAATAAAAAGAATTACACAAAAAATAGAATAAAACCCTTCTTGAATTAACTTCCGATTTTCTTCGCCTGCGAGGTACCTTATCATCGTATAAGGTAAACCGAGCATTATAATCGGAGGGATTAAACTAATTGCTGCTATGACTAAAACGTAGTAGCCATAATCTTCAATCGGCAAGGTTTTAGTTAAAATTGGTAATAGAATTAAACCAACAAGAAATACTAAGATATTAGAAAAACCTAATATTCCAATATTTTGAAAAAATTTTTTCACAATATGGTTTCAACTTCCTAATTTAAAAAAGGTAAAGTATGTATTTATGCCCTCGATTGTTATCTTCATTGATTATTGAGGAATTCTGCAAAGCAGCAATAGCAGTAAATTTATAAAGAAAAATGATCTTGTTGGTAGAATCAAAATGAAACGATTTAATTCCCGATCTTTTACAATCCCTGCTTCAGGAGCCAATATTCTGATATAGAGAAGATAATTTTTTGTATAATTTACTATTAATTTTCGAATAGGAATAATTCATTTCTATTTGTCCACCAAAACTTAGTTTATACTCATTGAGAGACTTCTTTTCTGGTTCTGATGTTTCTGTCATCGGAAAAAGCCCTCCAAAATTATATGTTTTAAGTGATTTCCTCTTTGCATATTTAATAGCCTCCCAAATGAGAAAGGCATTCCCAATACTTATTAATGAAGAGGTCTTTTTATCAACTTCAAGTCGTTTTGATGCACTGAACCATCCCAAGATGGTATCATCATCTTCAAGATACAACTCCCCGCCTAATATTTCTCCATTCAGTTCAAAAGTAAATAATGTCCCGTGCTTTTCCATTATTTTTACCTTGGGAAATTCGAGACCGAGAAATCCGAGATGTGATCCATAACCTTTTACCTTTGAGAAATTTTCATAAATCTTATGAAATTCATCGAAATTTTCGTTCATCTTCCATATTATGGGTATTTTTTCGGCTTTCTTGATTTTCTTTTTTAAAGTATCACTCATTTTTTTTCTAATTTCCTCTAATTGTTGATTTAAGTCTATCGTTGAGGTTAATGTTTCCTGACAATTATACCCTGGTAAATTAATCCTGTTTTTACACCAGTGAAATTTTACTATATCGATTTCATCACCGATATCATACGGTATTTCGTTAAAGAAAATATCTCTNCTTTTAAAAAAAAGNAATGAATCNTCAATTATTACTACCATTGTTCTCCAATCTGATTGGGAATACTACATATAAAATTTATTGATATTTTTTAGTTGCGATGTCCCGAATTAATTTTACGCATAAGATCATTGTTGGATCCATTTCATCAAAAAACCGTATACTTGACACCAGACATGCCAGGTTGTTGTCGATACGATATAATCGAAAAAATCTGCCAGCAACGTCATGGACAAAGGGTATAATTCTGAAAGCATTCACCACTTGATTCGAGAAGAACAAAACGTGAATTCAATTTTCACTACACGTTTCAGGAAGAATGAGCTCGTCGGGGTCTCATCCGGACAGAAATGGATGAACATTTCGATGAAGTTTGATATCGCAGACATATTCTGGTTGAACCTAAAAATTCTCTAACCAAAAAAGAGCTCTCGTGTAAAATGGTAATTTGTAACCTTCACCAATTCTTACAATTTATTTTGATTAAGGTTTCCTACAGAGCAATCGATACAAAAATTCATATTTACTTAGAATTGTAAATATTAATCCATTTGGAATGTGATTTTTGAATGAATTGCATAAAAAAAGGCGGATTTTCTAATAATTTTTTNGAAAGCAATAAAAAATTACGAGTTGGAATCATCCTTNATAATTATCATCTCGAAACATGGGAATATAATTTACTTGAGGCTATNATCAAGTCAGATTATGCNACACTGGAACTCGGAATAATCAACAAAAACCGNAACAATACCACAAAATANTTTGATAAACCAGTGTCTGACCGGAAAACATTATTTTATCATGCCTATACCAAACTGGAAAAACGAATCAGTCAGTGTAAACCGGATGCATTAGCCCTTATAGACACACGAAAATTCCTTGAAAATGTCCCTAAAATTGAAATTCAGCCAAAAATGGATACATATTCCGATTATGTTGAAAAAGATGATGTTAAAAAAATAAAAGAATTTGATCTTGATGTAATCATAAAGTGTGGATTCCGGACACTCAAAGGAGATATCCTCAATGCGGCTAATTACGGTATATGGGCCTATCACTTTAGTGACGAAACCCGAATAAAAGGTGGTCCTCCGGGTTTCTGGGAGACTTTTGAAAGAATGGGTGAAAGAGGAGTAACACTTCAAATTTTGCCAGAAGATGTGGAAGACGGAATCGTTCTTTACCGCTCATACTTTAGTTGCGAATCTCATATTGTAAGCCTGAATAATAACAGATGCTATTTATCTTCATCATTTTTTGTCCCCAGAACATTAAAAAAACTTCATACTATCGGTGATAAAGGTTTTTTCGATGCTATTGAGCAGGAAAACAAAAAAATAAAATTTTATCAATATCCAGTTTATTCGATTCCGACAAATCTTATGTTTTTAAGGATGTTAATAAAACATTTTTATCGAATTGGAGCCGAAACCATAAGAAATACTTTTTTCCCGAAAAAATGGTTCTTGCTATATGATCTCAACGATAAGATTTCAACATCTTTTTCGCGTTTCAAAAAAATAATTCCTCCAAGAGACCGTTTTTGGGCCGATCCTCATGTATTTTTCAAGGATGATACCTATTATATTTTTATCGAAGAATACCTATACAAACAGAAAAAGGGACATATCTCTCTTATTGAAATGCAACAATCGGGAAAATATACAGATCCGATAAAAGTGTTAGAAGAGCCTTATCATCTGTCGTATCCTCATATTTTTGAAAATAACGGAACGTTATTCATGATTCCGGAAACACAACAGTCTCATAGTATTAATCTCTACGAATGTACGGATTTCCCAACTGAGTGGAAGCATCGGGAAACGCTTTTTGATTCAGTAGATGCCGTTGATTCAACAATACTATTACATAAGAATAAATGGTGGTTATTCACAAATATCGTTGAACCAGGAGGAACAGAAAATTATAATGAGTTATCCTTATTCTATTCCGATAATCCATTGAGTCGTGATTGGCATAGCCATCCTTTGAATCCAATTATTTCTGATATTAAAACTGCAAGATCGGCTGGGAGAATTTTCAAAAAAAATGACATGTTATACCGTCCTTCACAGTGTGGTAATCCTTATTATGGATATGGGATAAAACTCAATGAAATAGTAACATTAACAGAAAAAGAGTATCGGGAGAAAGAAATCGTTTTTATTGAGCCAAAATGGGAAAAAAAGTTGAAAGGAATTCATACGCTATGTTATGAAAACCGATTAACAATGATCGACGCATTTGTTTAAATTTTTTTTATTGATATCCATTCAATTCACATAAAAAATAGACCAATCACAATACTTTCGATGAAACTTACCTGAAACAATATTCTCCGTCTGAAATGCAAGTTCTGTGAATCTTTGCAAGTCCGAAAATTCCAATCAAAGATTTAAGAACTCAAAATTAAATTAACCCTCTACAACATCTCAAAATTATTTTGCATTCCTCGATCTGAAACAGTTCTGAGGATTTCTACAGAGCCGCTTTGTTATGTATTTAAATTATCAAATCTTCTTGTGGATTCAGCTCTATCCATTTTATCATATGTTTCTTTTTTAACTATTACGTTATATATTGCTTTTAATAAGATATATTCGAATTCGATGAAAGTTGATACCGCATGCTTTGTAAACAAGAAAGAAAACAGGATGGAAATTCCAATAATACCCCATAAAACAATCGACAAAGACAAGTTCACTAAAGTAAGCGTTATAAGTGCAACCATTCCTGCGAAAACCAATAGTGGAACGATTGTCAGCATCATCAGGTTCATTGGTAATATAAAAGATCCAAACCATCCAAATTGAGGTCTGAAAATCATTCCTTTGAATTCCAAGAGAATCTGTATCATATTTGTTGCCCTTATCACTTTTTGTTTAATTCTGTCAGAATGCGTATTTGGGGCATATTCATAAAATTTTATGGACGGGTCGTATATTGTCCTAAATCCCTTTTGCCTGACAAAAAGAGCTGATGCCGTGTCAAATGTTGCAGGGCACCTGCTCAGGCCTTTAATTAATTCTCTCCTCACAGAACATGCCTCACCGTTGAAATGAAACGTTGAATCCATGTTGGTCTCTCCTTTGCGCATGAAATCTGAAAGCATCAGATACCAATCTTCTGATTGACCGATATTTTCATTTTTATTCAAAATTTCGGGTCTGCCTGTCACCCCTCCGACTTGGGGGTCCTCAAAGTTGCGTACGATATTTCTGATAGCTGATGCATCAAGAAGAGAACCTGCATCATTAAAAACAATAATTTCACCGGTAGCTGCTCCACATCCTGCTATCATGCTGGGGCTGTAGCCTTTTCTTTCATTAAAGTGAATGAGATGGATTGATGGTGATTTCTTCATGTAATTTTCGATAATATTTGGTGTGGTATCCGTCGAGTCATCCACAAATATTATCTCTGTTTTTTCTTGTGGATAATCCAAAACCAAAAGATTTTCGATCTTTTTGCCAATCATATTTTCTTCATTATGAGTTGGAATCAATACGGTAACCTTTGGCTGATAACCAGGAATACGTCTAATTTGACTTATTTTATTTTTTTTAAAAAAATAAAATAAAACTATACCATAGAGCCCAAAAATTGCCAGTGGCAAAAATAAGAGCGATATCGTCAGAATATAAAGGAGACTATCAATCAATTGGTTCGCCCTGATGAGTACTATTAGATTGAGAAGATATATAAGGGTGGCACACCGTCAGTGCCTTGCATCAATGAATACATCCACCTTTTTCTCCCAGCAGATATATTTACCTGTCGGATTAAACGGTAAACTGGTAAACACGAAACAGGCTTTTAAGGGCTTGTTCACCATACAATGGATTTCGTCAAAGCTCCCTGTGCTTGAGGAGGCATTTAATAATCGCATCTCTTTCATTTGTACGAAATGAGAAAGCGGTGCAGAAACCGTGTTTTACATGATTGCCAGCATAGAAATCGTTTATCCACTCGATGAAAAGACTAAAAAAGAAGGGTCTTGCTCACCATGGTCAAGAAAGGCCTGCCAATCTCCATAGTAACAGCCTGCCGTAACTGCGATAACTATGTCGAGGATACGATCCATTCGGTTATCGGACAGCAGTATCAGAACTTACAGTACATTGTGGTTGATGGCGCTTCCACGGACTCAACATTGGAGATTGTAAATCGGTATCGGAAAAATATTGAAACCATCATAAGTGAGCCGGACGCCGGACAATATTATGGAATTCAGAAAGGAATGGAACTTGCCCACGGCGAAATAATGGCATGGTTGAATGCAGATGATATATATTATCCATGGACATTTTCTGTGGTGCAGTCAGTGTTTGAGAAGTATCCGGAGGTGGAGTGGTTGACTGGCGTTCCAAGCTACATTAATGACGCCGGACAATGCATAAGAGTTGCAGGCAACCCGGGTTCCGCGTATCCCCGGCAGTATATTCGGAATGGTTGGTTCCGATCATCGCTGGCCGGATACCTCCAACAGGAAAGCATTTTTTGGCGCAGAAGTCTTTGGGAGAAAGTAATGAGGCTTGATTTGAGTCTCAAATATGCTGCAGATTTCGAATTATGGACGAGATTTGCAGAACACACGGAATTGTATAGCTTAACGGTCCCACTGGCGGCGTTTCGAACACGGCCTGGGGTACAAATATCTTCGCTTAAAAAGGATGAATACGAGAAAGAGGTAAGCCAGGTCTGCCGTAATCTCAAAAGACCACCGCGTGTATGGGCGGCCATAGCAAGACGAGGCTTAATCGCAAATCATATCTGTCGTATGTTGATATGGAAGAAATGCAAAATAATATCTTATTCTGATGAAAAACAAGATTGGATTATCAAGAAAGCCATACGACCTTTATCTCGGTTGTCACTCGCCCAAGCAATCATTGAGATGAAGTGACAGGCTTTACTCGCCGATGCATCTGGGCAATGTCTATTGGCTGCTGCTTCCCCACGACGGCAAACCCGTAGGTGGCTTTGCACCTAAACCCTGCGCCATCGTTGTCGATACCAGATATTAAAAATGTAAGATCAAATTCAAAATCGTCAAAATTATCTCCTATCTCCTCTGAAAAATTTTGCGAAATGGTTGGCTCTAATTTATAAACAACCAAAGTAAAAGCGGCAATGGAAATTATCCGCAAAGGTTGGCTGAAAATAAATATAAATGACAATACAGATAAGGTAAAATCCCAATCAGGAAACGGATTTTTATGAAATCAAAGTGACCCATAAAGGACTTATTTGTTCTTGTCCGGATTTTGTTAAGCATGGAAATAATTGCTAATATATCCTGAACAAAAAAATTAATGGTGTGGCTCCTTCATTATAACCACCAGCGTATTCAGGATAAGTCCTGCAACTACCAGGAGCATCCCCGTGATCATGATAAATGCACTCCCGATGGCAAGAAGATAATGAAAAGACCCTCCCCCAGCATAAAGCTCGGCGAATACCCACATCTCGGCAACCATCCCACCAACAATGAAGATAAATCCAGGTAATCCGAATAAGAGAAGTGGTCTTCGGTAACCGATCAAATTAACCAGCTGGGTGAGGACGCCAAACCCGTGCAAGACCGGGTTTTTCTTGTGCTTGTGGGGGACATCATACTTAACCGTTATGGGGACTTCCTGGATGGAAAACCCGAGTTTGGAAAAATGGTTGATCATATCCGACTCAACATTGTACCCATCAGATCTGAAATCCAGGTTCTCAAGTGCTTTACAGGAAATTGCCCGGAATCCCGACTGGGAGTCCGTCACCTTGCTCTTCGCGCCGATATTCGTAAAGAGGTCCAGCGTCTTCTGCCCTACCTGGCGGTATTTCGGAATCCCGCTGGTTTTCTTAAGAAAACGGGACCCGATAACAAGATCTGCCTTTCCTTCCATGACCAGACCTGCAACTCTTGGGATCTCTCTTGGATCGTGCTGGCCATCCCCATCAAGCATCACTGCTGCCTTGCATCCCATATTATGAGCATACCGGAGGCCGAGCAGGAGTGCATAGGCTTTACCGGTATTGGCATCGAGCCGGATTACTTCGGCGCCGGCCAGTTTTGCAACGTCAGAAGTCCTGTCTGAAGAGCCGTCATCAACAACAATGACCCGCTCAACGTACTGCCGTGTCCGGAGCACAATTGAACCAATAACCAGCTCTTCGTTATACGCAGGTATCACCGCGATAAGACCTTTGGGCGGAATGTCACCCTCAGGAACAAAAATTATGTGAGACGATATAATTGGTGACTGTGTTTTCACCACCTCATTTTCCTGGGAAGCAGGTGGTTCATTGATTTTGGTGGTAACCATAAATAGTCTCAACTCACGGGTATTCGGCAAATTATCGAATGTAATCTTATCTTCAGGTTAATATAAACAGATGCGAGGCACCGGTGCATGGCATAATACTACATAATTATTTTATGTCTTCAGAAAAATTAATAATTATTGTCAGAATGAGAAAAGAACAAATATTTTTGGATAACCGGCATGGTTTGCGGGAATATAAAATCAGCATGTTATTTGTAATTTTTCAGATAGCTCGCGGCCTGGGCTCCCTTGGTACTGGATCCAGCATCAGGGTTATGTGATGGCATCGGTAGATTAAGCTGTTATAAAAAAAATATCCGATCCACGATCAGGATAAATGCTTGCCAGGGTGGAGAATTGTGTAATCAAAACCCCGGTCGCTGCATGCAGGGATTATGGGGGACATCTTAATAATTTTCTGGTGTGTGTCAAGGAAAGGAGTAAATATACATTTCAGAAAAGCCGGAATTATTATTCAGGGTCTTTTCTCTTTAATAGTAAATTCCGATTTTTTTATTTTTTTAATCCTTTATTGTGTTTTTGTCGTTAATTTTTACCAACATTGCCGGGTTAATAAGGCAGGAACATATATTTATAAACAGTAATGGTGTTTATTCAGCAGGAATCCTGATGAGAAAAGAACAGATCGCAGTAATTGCCCTTGCTGCATGGCTCACAATAATCTCTATCTTCATGCTCCTTGCTCAGACTTTCGACATTAAGATATTCTTACTTTTATCTATCATTAGTTTTCTGATCATGTTGAAGCTGATTACACCAAAATATATTAGTCCTGGTTATACACGGTATACTCGATATATTATTGCAGCTGGGATAGTTTTGTTTGGGGTGATTGTCGCACTGAAAGTAATGGAAATCCTCGATTTGGAAATTGGCTTTTTGTGAAATTTACATAACTGCGTGCTTATTTATGTTCACCCGGGAATCTGCGTTATTGGAAGACTCGTATCCATGTGTGAAAACCTNCCCGCAGGAACTAAAAATGACAGATTCTCCATTTATTTTTCAAAAAATAAGATAAANNCGAGTAATCTTTTTTGGTCAAACCATGNTTATTATTGTGAATGCAAATCAAATCGTCATTGATACAATNCACAATTTTTCATGAAAGATATAATTATTCCCAAACCAACATTATGAATCAGGTTCATAAGAATATGAATAAATTAGAAATACAAAATGATAATTATTGCAATGAAAGGGAATGGGACTATCGTGNCTAAACAGGGTAATAAATGAAGCGATTAAGTCTGAATAAGTACTCCCTTGCTGCAATTCTTCTATTTGGAGCTGCGACTGTTTATATTGCTATTGCCCTTATTGCCAACCCTGGTGAAATAACCACATCTGCGTCTATTATTGCCGGCTTAATCTGCATAATAATAGGTGTATTTACCCTGGCGTTTTCAGCGGGTGAGCCGGTCGATCCCCAGCTAATAGGATTGCTTCCTGCGCAGGGTTCCCTCAATTTCAACCTGCTCACAAAGCATCTTGGTTACCGGGGGAATGCACATTTTCTCCCCCCACGAGTAACCGGAGAAGCCACTGTATTTCAGTTTAACCCGACATCGACATATGAGGGAATGGAAGGATCTGCAATTAGATCCTTTCATAAAACAGGACCCCCGGGACTTGTCACTCCCCCGTCATGCAACCTCTTGTTTGACGACCTTCAGAAGAATCATGCGCTGGTAATTCCGGATAATAAGGAGGAACTAACTAGTCTTATCCGTGAAACAATTGAAGATTTTTTTAAGTTTGCTCCNAGNGTGTCTATCCATTGGGAGGGCAGCAAGGTCGCNATCACGTTTCATGATTACCCATACATNGATGGTTGTATGGTTATTGCACAAAAATCTCCGCAGTGTTGTGCCATGAGCCCCTGTCCAGCATGCAGTCTCTGCGGGGTGTTGATTGCAGAGGGTTTAGATAANGGTGTCAAGCTTGAGAGGTGTTCAGTGAGNTCTTCATCGAATAATGTCACTGCCGTGTTCTCTNTATTNCCTTAATTGGATGGTTCTTGATATTCCTTNTCCTTGACCTACACCGAGATGTGTAGGTCCCGGTAGCTTGCATTGATGAGATCACTGCTGTTCATAGCTGGATCTGGCCCAGTCTCGTTGAATAACAGGAACTCGATACGATTGTACCCGCTCTTTTCAACTGACAGGTTATAGGGGATTATTGCAGTCTCGTTATGTGCCAGCGTGAGTGAGTGTTGCCAGAGAGGATCCATACTCATGATCCGGGAGGTATTTGTCGTGTTGTCAAATTTCATGAGCATCCCATAGGTCCTGATCATGTACGTGACGGATCGGTACTCGTGGTTTCCAATACCAATATACAAAGGATACTGTTCTCCCACTACGATGTGGTCCGGGTAATCGGCTGCTTTTTGTTGTTCACCGAGTATGAAAAATTCCGTGAACCGCTCTCCTTCTTTGGGAACAGCAATAACGTAGATAGTTGTTAAGACAGCGATGAGGATAGAGAGGGAGAGGACTATCGTGAGAATGCGGTCGACCCGGCTTTTTTCATGGGGATTAAAAGAATTTCTGATCATACTTGCAATCTCCGAAAAGGGGAACCTGAACCGTTGCCCACGCAAAAGAAGCATCCTCCGGTATTTGGCGATCAGGATCATTGCCATGGTAAAAAGGGTAAGTGAAATCACTAAGGGGTCAAGGCGGATTCCCCATGGAGTGAAATTCAGGCAAAGTCCAATCAGCGAGACAACAGCGATCGAAAGTCCAAACGAAAGCGCGATCCGCTCGATAAGATCGATATCGTCCTCTTTGGAGAAGAGGGCAGCAATAAGACAATATCCCGGCAGAAAAAGGATCACGGGCAGGGTAAGTACAACCCGGACCGACGATTCATTCAGTACCGGGAGATAGATCGCGAGGATACTGGCTGCAAGCCAGACGAGTGCAACCGTAAGGTCAGCAGTGGAAGCCTCAAAAAGGGCGGTATAAATCTTTTCTTGGAAGGTATCATCAGACAAAAAGGATCACCGTTTCAGATAAAAACCGCAAGTCTGGTCCTGGTGGCATACAGTCTTTATAACCATGTCAGCACCGCTATGTACTTTAATACGTTTATCGTACTGGCGGTATAAATCAATGCTTTTTCTCTCTACCTTTTTCCGTTCAATAACTTGAAAATTTTTATTTTTTAAAATCCATTTTTGGGTTTTAATTTGAAAAATACGAATATCTTAAGGGTTACAATTTTTAGTGTCCTTTCTGGATGTACTAAACATCGTTATCTCCAGCAAAAAAATGCCAGTTTTCTTTTTTCAATAAGTCGGGATTATCAGTTATATCAGGGCTATAAAATAATAAATCAACCTCATTTTTGATTGGCAGGAAATTAAATTCTCGTAATTTTTTCTCAAGTAAACTACCTCCCAGATAATCAACATGAATCGATCCCACCCCTTTCATTCGTATAAAACGTGAAAACTCAGCAAGGAGCAAGCTTATGGCCTCTGTTGACGGTTCAAATAATATATCCATAATGTGACACTTGTTTATTTCAAGAAAATACACAATATAGCCAATAATATCATTATGTTCATTTGAAAGACAGAATATTTTATATTTTTTTACAGGAGATTGTATATATCTCCAGTTTAAAAAAAATGAAGTTCTTTCTCCTATGATGATAAAATGCTTTGAAACATTTTTCCAGAACACATCAAACCTATCATCAAAATATTCAGGAGTTGTAATTGAATATTTTAGTTGTGTTTTATAGCGTTTTTCTTTCGCGAAACTTTTTATGAAAATATCAACAGCCATTGCAAATAGTTTAAATTGCAAAAAAGAATGAATAAACTTATTATTCTGATATTCGGATTTTAAAGGTTTAATGAAATAAGTAAACCTCCCTATTTTTTTATATCCTAATCTTAAAAAAATACCTTTTGCCTGTTTGTTCGGGAGCAAATAAATAAATTTGAATTTAGTATCATGAATTTTTGACCGAATTTCTTTTTGTAACGAAAGCGCTGTTATTAAATTCCTATATTGAATATCAACTGCGAAATCACCAGCAATCGCAGCATATACGGGTTCTCCTTTCACGAGAATCACTCTTGGGAAAAGAGCTGATGTTCCTATAAACGTATTTGATTGTTCATCCTTGGCTAACCAGCAATGAGCATCTCCGTAAGGACATTGATTATAGTTCCACTCATACCTGCCTGGTGACTGCCCGTCAAGGTTTCTCGTTAAGATCGACAGGATATCATCCTTGTTATTCCGGACATCAGCTTCGAGCATAGAATATCTGGTCATGGTAAAAAAAATTCAATTTTTATATTTTCATGTCCTGACTAGTAGAAAGATCAATCAGATTACCTTTTTTATCTGTTTCAATCAGTTCAATATTCAATCCTTGTTTTCCATATAAGAAAGCTATATTCTCATTTTCAAAAGCCTCGCCAGGTTGAGGATGAGTTATAGTTCTTAAACCTAATTTTTTTAATCTATCGATTTCTGTACTTAAGTTATTGCATTTAAAGCAGATGTGATGGAGACCTTCCCTTCTCTGAAAGGAGGGAATATTTGATGAATTTTGATTAAGAGGTTCAAATAGTTTAACAAGAAGTGAATTCTCTTTAGCCATAAAAACAACTTTCACATTTTGTCTTGAATTAATTACAATCTCAGTCATTTGCTTATAGTTAAAAATTTTCTCCCAATGCTTTATCCCTTCTTCAATTGAATTTACCCGTATTCCGATATGGTCTATTATCATTTTAATTCCCACTGTTCAATTATCGAACATTAGATTAATTTTTATGGGTTAACAAGGATTTCAAAAAGGGCCTAGAATTTAAAAGGTAACCCCAACAATATTAAAATAAAAACTTTTTCAAGACGGTTGGACGTCCGGAGCTCTATCATGAGTGGTATACCGCCTCCCTTAAGGTCATTGTCGGAAAACTCAATAAACCAGTGTTTATTGGAAGAGATTCCAATGTACTGGGAGGCCAATGACGCTATTACATTCCTCGCCAATCTCGGAATGTACAACCCATCACTTTACCATATTCTCGATAATAGCGAGAAAGAACAGGAAAAGAAATTCAAAACAGACTATTTCAAAAAGAGATTCACAATATCACGAAGTCTTCTGAAACATATCCTTCATCCTATTTTAGCAACTGAAAACCCTTCGGTTATTCTGCTTAGCAAAGAAAAGAAAGGACGGGTAATAATATCCGGCAGACCTGAAATCTGTATCTCCCTTTCCTATTCAGGTCCCTATATTGCAATCACAGTGGGAAAACAGAAAATTGGTAGTGATATAGAAGTAATGCGTCCGATAAAGGCCAATAAAATTTTGTCCAGTCAAATTTTTATCAATTACCTTCATCCTGACGATAGGGATTATCTTCATCGGATCACTCATGTGTGGACGTTGGTTGAATCTTATGCAAAATTGTATAATGAGAATCCTTACTCACTCTTGAATTCCAATTTTCCTTTTAACTATGCGAATTTCGTATCCTATTGTATTAATGACCACCTTATCTTATCACTTGCCTCGGGAAATAAACAATTCACTGAGGTTCTGGTCTGGCTTGATATTTACGATATAGGGGAAGCATCATATTTCACCGAAACTATTTGACAAGTTCAGGTTCTCACCTTTCCTGCTACTCCGTATCTATCCCCAAATATCTGATAGAATTGGGGATATACTTTAAATTTTAGAATTATTGAAAAAAGGTAATAACTGGTTTTTATGTATCCTGGGAAAGCACAATTTCTCTCAATGCAGCAATATCTATCTTATTGGACGAATTTAAAGGAAATTCATCAATTAAGAAAATTTTTTTAGGAACTTTATATGAGGGGAGTCGCATGTTGCAGTGTGTGACAATCTGCTTGGTGAGATCGTGGTGATCCACCGTGCCAGGTACCTGGATAACGGCAACAACAGCTTCACCCATGATCTCGTCCGGTATGCCAAACACCACGCACCCGCTGAATTTTTCCAAAGAAAGGATTTCGTTTTCAATTTCCATTGGAGATATCCGGTAACCTCCGGATTTGATGATATTTTTTGATCTCCCGACAATATAGATAAATCCGTCATCATCAACAGTGGCGAGATCGCCGGTGTACAGCCAGCCATTTTTCAGGACTGCATCTGTCCCTTCAGGATCATTATAATACCCTTTCATGATATTTTCCCCCTTTGCTAAGATCTCTCCTATCTCTGAAGGTTTCACTGGCTGCATTTTGTGATTCAGCACCGCGAGAGTCACTCCTGGGATTCCCTTCCCGATAGATCCCATCTTGGCATGGATCAATTCAGGAGGGAGATATGATAATCTGGCTGTCGCTTCAGTAGCACCATACATTATATAAATCTTTTTTTCGGGGAAATGATCAGTAAGTATTTTTATATATCTGTTCGGTAGTTGACCACCGGCCTGGGTAAAGTATCTCAGGGAGGGGAATTTTTGCTGCAGGAACCGTGTTTTATTGATAAGAATCTGGTAAGTACTGGGAACACCAGCAAAACCAGTACACTGATAAGTATCAATATCACTAATGACTGACCCAAGGAATGGTTTCTGATTCAGAACAATACTCCCTCCGGCACGGAGGTGCGTGTGAAGTAATGAAGCACCATAACAATAGAAGAAGGGGAGTGTAACACACATCCTGTCTGTTTCATCAATTCCGAGATACTCAATAATTGAACCTGTATTTGCGATAAGATTTTTATGAGTGAGCATAACTCCTTTTTTTGTACCGGTGCTTCCAGAAGTGAATATGATAACTGCAATATCATCATCCTGCATATCGCGAGGATGTGAAAAAAATTCTTTATCGCCACTCTCCTTCAGAATTGACTCATCTATGATATTAAACGGTGTATCTTCAAAATATTGATGATACCTGCCCTGGACTAGTGCACCGGAAAGTGAACTGGTATCAATTATATGAGTGAGATCAGTCTTGCTTATCTTCGTTTCAACAAGAACCGCGATATTGCCGCTATAGATTATCGAAAGGTAACTGATGATAAAAAATGGTGTGTTATCTGCCATCAAAAGAATTTTTTTCATAGTGCCATATTGATTAGAGAGGATTGAAGTTACGTCCTCCATCTTGTGTAAAAACTCTTCATAGGAAAGAGTTCCATGATCACCCAAAATGAATAATTTTTCAGGATCATGGGTTCTTTCAAGAAGATATCTGACAAAATTCATATTGTTCCTTTTTGCACTGTACCTTTATTTTTGATATAATTTTACTAACAGAATTATCTGCTCCAGTATGTAGGAAATAAGATTTTGAACCGGTTTATAAGCAAACAGGAGGAGACATCTGAATTACCCTTGCAGCATTCTTAAGACTGTGTATATGCTTATTTGCCCATTCAATTTGTTGTAAATCCAGTTTTGTGCTCTGCTGGACAATCTCTTGAGAGAGGTGATTTTCATCAGCATACAGAAGTTGGTCTAGAATATCGTAGGGTATCCTCAATGAAATATCTTCGTCTGATGTAAAGTGACTCCAGGTATCCGGACTTGGTGCCCTGGTAATGATCCTTTTATCAATATGTAATAATTCTGCAAGCTGGTAAACCTGCAATTTGTAGCAATTCGCAATAGGTTCCAGATCCACACCGCCATCTCCATACTTCACGAAAAATCCTGTGAGTAATTCTGTTTTATTGGTAGTCCCACACACCGCATAATTCATTTTTTCTGCAAACATGTACTCAACAATCATTCTTGTTCGCTGTTTGACGTTCTGAAGACTAAGGACATAAAAAAATTGTGATGCAGTCAGCCGTTTTGTGCTGATAACTTCCCGGTTTTTCAATAGATTCAGTGAGGGAATATTGAGCACTTTTTCAGCAGCTATAATTGGAGGTCGGGATAAGGAGGTCGTATGGATTGTGGGATCATAGTGAGAGAAAAGTTCCCGTATGAGTGCTTCTTTTTTGGAATAAATATTAAAAGATTCCAGCATTGGTGTGATAGGAACTTCGTCATAGCGAATTTTCAGCGCTTTGCACAAATCTATTCCCAGTTGCCTGCTAGATGGAGACGACTCTTTCTCCGGGAGGATCAGGCCGTATACCCTGTCAGAACCCATTGAATCTACGGCAAGAGCAGCAATAACTGCAGAATCTACCCCACCTGAAACCCCTATGACAATACCATCTTTCTTGAATTGATGAGCAACGGTTTCCTTTATAAATGTGATTAACTTTTCCTTCAGTTCTTGGCTATTTTTGAGCATCTCACTTTTTATATCAAACCCGTTTTCAAAGGTTCTTTTATCCATGTAATACCACAATTCCTTATACCTTATACTAGAAAAATTATATTAGTATTGCAACTGTGCTATGCGAAAGAGCATTGCATTTATTTATTATCAAATTATTCCATACTCTAGTAAAAGAACGTAGATCTCAAATATTTCNATCACAGAAATAAACATCCCAAACGAAGCGAGTCACCATGAACGAAATACGCGAGGACATACTGGATTTTTTGAAAAGACACGGATTTTTAGACAAAAGAATAACATTGCAGGAAAATGACTCCTTATCAGAAACCGGATTAATTGATTCGATTACCCTGCTCGAGCTTATCGATTTTCTCGAAAGAAAATATAGCATCCAGATTCCGGTAGAAATGATAACTCCAGAAAATTTCGACACCCTTGCAGGAATCAGTAAATCAGTAATGAAATTGAAAAATGGATGAGTGTTTCCGTCGTGGCAAAGGCTTCTCATTCCTGCAAAAAATGTGTTCTGGATTCTGCAACTCCGGGGATTTTTATCAATGAGGATACGGGTTTATGCCAGTTCTGTGAGCACTTTGCCCCTCTCTCATCAGAAAAAAAAGAGGAATATCACGCCCGGATGGATTCCCTGCTAAAATTCCCTCATAAAACTGGGATGTACGATGTTATTTTTGCCCTGTCGGGGGGTGTGGATTCCTCATATGCCCTTTACCGGTTAAAGATGGAATATCCCAATCTCACTATTCTTGCAGTTCAGTTCGACAATGGTTTTATCACAGAAACTGCTCTGGAAAATGCTCAAAAATTTTGTGCTCTGACAAAAAGCACCTACATTCGCCTTTCCCTGGATCAAAATGCATTGGAGGAAACCTTTACCAAAGCAGCGCATTCTATTGATGCATATCCTGGTGCTGCAAAATACCGGGCAAGTGATATCTGCAATACATGTATAAGTATTATCAAGCAGAAGATTATTGAAATAGCCATAATTACAAAAGCACCCTTCATTGTATTTGCTTTCTCGCCGGGCCAGGCCGATGTTCCTTTCGTGAAACTAACAAAATCTATACTAGTATGGATGAGAAAACTCTTTGATCAGAGCTTAAAAACTATTGGAGTGACTGACCGAGAACAATACTTGGTCGATGTACATCTTATCCAACCAGGTTCTCCCGAACCTGAAGTAATGATTATACATCCTTTCCTTGTATGGGATTATGATAAAATAAAATTTAAAAAAGAATGTATTCAACTTGGCTGGATTGATCCTCTCCTGAAAGACCATAATTCATCCAACTGTCTTCTTAACGCATTTGCAATAAAAAAACATTTTGATAAGTATCACATTCATCCATACGCATATGATCTGGCTGCACTTGTAAGGCAGGGAAACATGAAAAGGGAAGACGCACTGAAAAAATTGATCGTTGATGTATCTGATGCTTCCATCGAAGAGATCAAACTGAAACTGAAACTGTAAAAAATACGTGGCGTTTATTTTGTTGAACACTTTTTTTTTAAAAATTCTGTTTTTGGATTCAATTTTGAAAATGCGAATATTTTAACAAATACACCGTTGTTGGTCAATTCATTAAAACGAAAAATGTACCCGATCGAACCCATATACACAACACTTTCAGCGCCATTTGCAAACTTCGCTATTACCTTAACAGAATTGGTTCCGGATGTGCCGGTTCCCTGGCTGATATATTCGCTCAAATATTCGCTCAAAACAGGGTTTTTTCCTATTTCCCTGGACTATTGGTTATCTGACAGGAGATTTGGTCTCCAGCAGGTGCTATTAGCGGTTATTTCCGGTAGCAATACAGCCTCTGAAAGCGAAACGGGCAGAGAATTGAGGAATTCCCAAAACAATTGTGCTGCATTTTACCGAACTGATGCTAACTAGCCCTCTAAAACAGGCGATCAGAGTCTGCATTGGGTCCTGAATAGATCATCTCAGCAACGTGTCTGATAACCACCTGGATAACCTGGTATCATCGACATTTTTTTTAGATCAACGTTGGCAAAAAAAGACTTCACGTTCGCATTCTGGCGGGATCCAGGTTCCGTTTGGAGTAAACTACATGACGGACTCCAGATCGGTTGTAGGGGCTTTGATAGTGCATAGGAGAGGTGCAAATCTGCCGTATTTTTGCAAAAATGGCGTAATATACCGTATTTTCTACGCGAACAGAAAAGGATGGCAATACAGTGTTTCATGGGAGTGTCAGATATGACAGAAAGAGGAAAGGAGCCCAATTTGGGCTTATTAAGGATGAGGACTCAGGCAACGTGTGGGAATGCCAGTCACCGCATCTGTTCCGTTTGTTACTTGGAACAAAGGAGATTTATTAAAGGATGTTCATCGATGACAGCATATCGGGCACCGTTCCCGAAATATGCAATACTGCTCCGGCAGGTGGTATTACCTCTATCTGAACGTTGGAACCTGCCGTAACTGCCTTGACCCCGAACGTAATTTGGACCTCTTCACGGGGACCAAGTGAAGTGACGGCAATGTTACCGCTCGTTGTTCTGAAGGTACCGTTTGAATCCTGCGTGCCATAAGTGAGGGTTACCGGGTCAGAACCCGGGGTGGAAAAGATAATTTGCATCCTGGTCAGGTCGATTTCCGGTGCGAGCGTTGGCAGACCTATGGTAAAATATATAGTGTCAATGCCTAGTTGCGGAATGGAGGACAGTGCGTAGACATTGCTTCTCAACTGGATGTCTGTACTCGATGGAACCACATTTATTGTTGGAGAAGGTTGCGGAGACGCAAATACCGTAGTTGTAGGTAGTGAAGTTTCCATAATAATCCTGTCCGATCCAGATGGCGAAGTTATACACCCCGCAATTATAACGAGTACAACCAGCCCAAGAGAAACACTGAAGATTTTAATGAATTTTTTTGAGGGGAACATCCTGGTCACCTAGTAGGACAATTAAATCCTTGTAGACTGTTTTATCATTTTCATCTACTCTTTCCGCCAACAGAAAGTGATTAAAAAATAGGCATTTGTTTTAATGAGAAAATGATCGTGGGAACGTTATTTCCCAATGGCGATATTTCTCACAACCCCTAACAATCTTTTGCGCTTGTTTTACCAGATTCATGTTGCCAAAATGCCAACATTTGTTTTCAATATAATAATTGCATTCTTCACAGAGGATTACCATAAAACAATACCCTAACTAGACTTGAGAAAATAGATATGATAAATTCACAAACTGCTGCAGATTAAACGATTGAACTCTTCGGTTATTGATATGAACTGCCAGCTTAACGCGAATATGAAGGTTTGAAGCATCTAAGACTAAAAAGAATCCTGAGAACCTTTTTTTATCCCCAACCGCTAACGGACAGCTATGAAACTTCTTGCATTCAACGGGAGCCCCCGCAAAAAATGGAATACCGCACAACTCCTCAACCAAGCGCTTAAGGGTGCGGAGTCAGAAGGAGCAAAGACCCGGCTCTATCACCTTTACGATCTGGATTTTAAAGGCTGTGTCAGCTGCTTTGCCTGCAAACGGGCCGGTGGAAAGAGCTACGGGCACTGTGCGGTAAAAGATGATCTCAAACCAGTCTTTGAAAAGATCGAAAGTGCTGATGCAATCCTGATAGGTTCGCCAATTTATCTCGGTATGACAACAGGAGTTACGCGCTGTTTCCTGGAACGGCTCATCTACCAGTACCTTGTCTATGATGTGGAGAGATCCTCACTGTTTAAAAAAAAGATCAAGACTGCATTCATCTATACGGCAGGTGCAACGGAAGAGATGATACAGGAGATGGGTTTTGACCGGAATGTCAAAGGCACTGAGATGACGATGGAGAGGATCTTCGGATCGTGCGAATCCTTCTTTGTCACTGACACGCTCCAGTTCGATGATTATTCCAAATACGTCGCGCCCCGCTTCGATCCGGAAGCAAAGAAAGAACGACACAAGAAGCAGTTTCCGCTTGACTGTAAGAAGGCGTACCACCTTGGGGCCCGGCTGGTCCGGCAGAAAAAGTAATTATCCCGGGAAATGGGTACCCTCAGGAGCGATTGGATGACGTTGTGCACGTTTTGTAAAAATTTTTATCCGGAAACCTCTCGTGCTGCAACGGTTAAAAAAACAGTGCCGGTGAAAACCATGAACCAGAATGAATGCTTTAGTTTTTTCCCCGTTTGTTAAGTTCCAGAATCCGTTTTTTCATGCCATTGAACTCGTGGGTTTTCCGGTAATTTTTCGTGCACTCACTTTTGTCAATACTGAACGTAATGCCGCAGTTTTCGCATTTTACCAGTAAAATCGAGGATTTAGACATTTATCACACCTCTTTTATATATCGTTTATTTTTACGTTTGCCTATTTCATAATAAAATCTTGCAAGGCACCGGTGCATGGCAACCCGGTTATTGCACCTCTATTAGCGGGCAAACGGCACCAGAATTGAGTCCGGAATAGATCATCTCGTCCATCTGCCAAAAACCATTTAAAAAAACTGTCACCTCCGTATCCCTTTTTTGATCCTCTGTCGGAAAAAAAAGAGCCTCACATTCGCATTCTGGCAGGGTTTTTGGTTCCATTTGGAGTAAACTACCTTGCGGAATCCAGACCGATTGCAGGGGCATTGGTGGCTCATGGGAGAGGTGCAAATCTGCCGTATTTTGGCAAAAAGACCAATATTTGAGCGTATTTTCCACACGAACCAAAAAGGAGCTCAATTTGGGGTTTCCCAAGAAGGTCTAACATGGCTGAAAGAGAAAAGGAGCCCAATTTGGGCTTATTTTCCTTCATGTACTACACGCTCAAAATCCAGGAATCTTTGGTGAAGGGATAACCACCATTATTTCATGCTCCCCCTTTTATTGGATATTTGCATAGTGGGCAGGTCTATGTTGATAACCAGTTGAGAGGTGCTACACCGGTAACGATCTATAACGTAGCCACCGGAACCCATATTATCAATATAAAACTTACCGGATACAGCGACTGGTCGTCGTCAGTCAATGTCCCGGTAAACCAGGTTGTCCAGGTATCTGTGACATTAACAAAAGGAAGTGGTACTGTTTCCGTAACTCCCAGTATCGGACTTTCACCGTTTGCTATCATCGGAGCTCTTGCGATTGGGGCAATTGTCCTGTCGTCCCGATTCCGGAAGTAAATTTAGATATCTTCCGAACATTTTTTTCTGAAGTCGGGACAGTAACAAAAACATCCTCTGAATGATATGAAATGTCCCCCCNCTTTTTTAAAAGAGAGAAGACTTCTCCTGGCATGATAGGGAATGTTACTCTTGCACATGGAGCAACCGGTATGCCCGGGCAATTTCTGCAACGCTCCAGGCCTGGGCAATGCATCCCCGTGGAACGTGGGGCCAGTCACCATCAAAGATCTCGGAGATATACCCCACCCCCGCTTCCCGCAGGTGATAGAGAATAGGGATAAGCATCGATCTAATCCTTTCCCGCGGCATACCGTTTCGCAGGAGCGCTTCGACATAATATGCGGTAAGCCAGGGCCAGACGCACCCGTTATGATAACTCCGGTCACCAGTATACCGGCCCTGGTAGTTCGGATCTGACGGCGAGAGGGTACGCAGCCCGTAGGGTGTTAACAGCGATGCATTGATCGTCTTGAGAGCTGAAGATGCATGTGGTTGCGGTATCAGGCCAAGAGAGAGTGCGATTACCTGATTTGGCCGGATTGCAGGATCAACCGGGTCTATCAGGTCATAGAGGCACGACCGTTCAGGATTCCAGAACTGCTGGAATTCCTCCAAAGCAGCTTCGGGATTGACTGGTGCCCCGATTCCCATCGCATCAGCTTCAGATAACGCGTGTACCCAGAGAGCATTAATTTCAACGGGTTTTCCCTCGCGGGGGGTGAATGCAGTATCCATCCACGTGCTTTTTGGCACAACCGATATCAGGTTATGATCCAGAGAAGCAACGCCAGACATGGGATACTCCTCAAGAATACTCTTAATAACGGGTTTCATGCTTTCCATGAAAGAATCATCCCCCCACCGGCGTCGGTACGAGAAGAGTGCATGAATAAACCACAGTGAAGCATCACTTGAATGATAATTATCGGGAAACCGGTTGACAACCACACCTCCCTTAATCATATCAGAAAGCCGTTTGAGAACCAGGCGGGCTTCACTTTTAAGTCCGCGTTCGATGAGCAAACCGGTAACACTGATAGCAGAATCCCGTCCCCAGGATTCGCAGAACCAGTGATAACCGGCAACTATCTCATCCCCGTGGCAGAATGCAGATGATGCCCACTCCAGCCAGTCGAGGGATGTTTGCAGTGACTGTGTACGTACAGCGCTCTGCACAGCAGGAGTGTCCCCTGTGCATCGGAATATAACAGTAGAATCCTGCACACGACCCTGAAACACTCCGGGGGAATGGAGGTCCTCCACCGCTTCATATCCACGCTCATATTCCTGCTGGTACCAGACATCCCGATAAGTTTCGGGATTTGGTTCGTAGGAGAGATCCGTTTCGAGGTAAAGATCACCCCATCGGAAGCCGTCGCGTTCATGCCGGTAAACTGGACGAGGATCTTTGAGAACTTCATGGACTGACCGGTCGGTTATCAGGGGGCGGATCCAGAGATCTGCATCACCGGAAATATCGTAGGTGACCAAAAGGTTTCCGTTAAATGTAATGGTCTTTTGAATGATAATGTCGTCAATCATATAAATCCATGAAGGGGGATATGCAGAGAACGCTTGAAGGTAACGGAGTGCACTGGTATTGGATGACCCTGCATAGTGCTGCGAGGAAAAACGGGTCCCGTTTACCATTTCGTCAAGTCCCGCGAGGAGCAGTCGTCCGTTCCGGACAAAGAGCCCATGATATTTCCTGGTGTTGCCACCCACGGTAAAGGAAGAATACGCATCGGCTGATGTCATGAGCAATTCAAGATTCCGGGCACGATCAGGAGTCTGGACTTCCTGCCCGAACCGGAATACCATGGTTAAAACTCCTTACCCTTTTGTGCTGTCTACGAGATCCTGGTATACCCGTAATGTCTTATCCGATACGATGTCCCAGGTAAACTGCTCTTTTACACGGCTCCTGCCATTCTTCCCCATCATTGCAGCAAGGTCAGGTTTTTTCAGGATATCGACAACATAGCGTGCAATATCCAGCGGATCGTAAGGATTGATATGGTAACCACAGATCCCGTCACCACGGGGTAGTACCTGCTCCCGGAACCCCGATGTACCGCGGGCACCGACAACCACGGGTTTTCCCATTGACATTGCCTCGGTACAGACAATGCCAAACGGTTCATATTTTGACGGGAAAACACAGACATCAGCAGCAGCGTAATACAAGAGGCGTTCTTCTTCTGAAACAATACCAAAATGGAGGATAACGTTATTTTCCAGGTGCAGATCGTGGACCATCTGGTTCAGCATCTGTTCCATCTCCCCGCTGCCAAGGATAAGCAGCCGTGCATCCGGGATCTCTTTTACGATATGGGCCATTGCAAGCAAAAGCGTGTCGGCTCCCTTTACCCACGTGAGTCTCCCGATAAAAAAGATCATGGGTGAGAGCCCGGCTCCAATCTTTTCGCGGAATTCCTGTAACTTTCGCTCAGAAAATCGTGCAGCATTATATTTCTCCTCGTCGACACCATTGTGGATCACCCGTATCTTCTTCTCGGGATACCCGTAGCTCACCAGTTCGTCCCGCATGGCATAACTGACCGTGACAATGCGGTCTGAAATGGTGGCAGCCATGCGTTCGATATCCTTGATCGTAGGAGACCCTGCCGGGTTTCTTCCCTGTTCTGTGGAATGGAAGTGAAATACCAGGGGGATTCCGAGGTTTCTTTTTGAAATTATCCCGGCAAATGCCGCGAGCCAGTCATGAGAAACAAGCAGGTCAAAGTGCTGGTGATCCTTATAGACAAGGCTGTTGACCAGTTTTGATGCTGACAGCATATTGTAAAGAATAGTATCAGAAAAAAATTCCTGTCCGTTGATATCCCATGTGCGGACCTCGTCAGGATTAATCATGGAAAAGATATCGGAAAAATTCATCAGCCTTGGGCGGTGAACATCCACCCCGTCCCAGGTATCCGATGTGGGATCATTCCCTGAATTCCGGGAAAAGACTGAAAGGGAATGTCCTTTTTTGATGAACTGGGGGGAAATCTCTGTTGCGTAGGTCCCCAGTCCACCCCGGAAAAAAGGAGGGAATTCATCAACAAAATACGCAATTCTCATGCAACCACACGGGCATAGGTTTCGGTCATTTTTCCTGCGATTGGTTCCCACAAAAATATCCGTTCCACTTTTTTTCTGCCCCGTTTTCCGAGAGCTACAGCCTGTGACGGGTCATCCATGATGGTATTGATTCCCCATGCAAGCGAGCCGGGTTCAGGTTCCACTTTGAGACCATCAACAAAGGTGTCGATGTTTTCCGAAAGCCCGCCGACATTGGATGCTACAACGCTTTTTTCCGCGCTCCATGCTTCTAACAGAACAAGACCGAACGGCTCGTTCCTGCTGGGGATGACAACGAGATCGCAGGCGTTCAGAAGGCGGATGTATTCTGAATCCGGAACATAACCTACAAAATTTGCCGGAAGATATTTTGCCCGTTCCATTAAAAACTGGCGCATGCCTCCCTCGCCGGCAACGATTAACTTTGCATCCGGGTGCGCCTGGCACACGGTTTTCATTGCCTCGATGAGCAGGTCAGGGCCTTTCTGGTAGACCAGCCTGCCGATAAACAGGATAAGCGGGGCAAATGGGTGGATNCCGTA
>JGI11641J44799_10000024_pt1 | contig 37469 bp, 28 predicted proteins | sample WetSurSiteA1Bulk_FD_44799 | JGI IMG/M metagenome (IMG submission 44799) | reverse complement strand
AAACCAGCCCTGATTCCAAGTTGCACCTCCTGGATGGAAACGGCATCCAGTCCTGTGCCTATACTTCTGAAGAATTTTAATATGTTCAGATTATTGAGGGCTTTGCAGGCAAAATTGATCCTGACATGAATATCTTTAAAGGCATGCAACATTTTTTCATATTGCTGCTTCATCCGGGCAGTCTGATAAACATACACCGGTGATCCGTACTTTTCTACCAGTTCAGTTACGTCAACACCATCGATCTGATAGCGGTTGTGAATTAATTTCATTTCAATAGCGAATTGGTATTTGAAAGCAATTATTTCTTCTTCGAAGGCCTTTTCCCGGATTGTTTGGCCATTTCTTCCAGACGCTGCTGGAATTTTGATTTCTTCACGGGTTTAGCCTTCTTTTCCTCAATCTTCCGGAGGATCTCTTTTTCATCAACAAATTGTTTGAAAAGGTAATTCTGACCGATTGTGATCACATTGGCCAGGAAATAATAATAGGTAAGCCCAGCTGAAAAATTGTTCAGCATGAACATGAACATTACCGGCATAATGTACATCATGGTTTTCATTCCCGGCATCTGCTGCGAAGAAGTCGTGGTATCGCTCAGTTTCATGCTGAGGATGGTTGAGATGGTCATCAATATGGTGAACAGGCTGATGTGATTACCATAAACGTTACTCAGGATGGGAATATAATGGTTCCAGGAAACAATCGAATCAAAGGTGGACAAGTCTTTGACCCAGAGAAAACCTTCCTGCCTGAGTTCGATGGAAGTCGGAAAGAACCTGAACATGGCAAACAGAATGGGAAACTGCAGGAGCATGGGAAGGCATCCACCCATGGGACTGATGCCGGCTTTCTTATACAGCGCCATGGTAGCCTGCTGTCTTTCCAGTTCCTTGCCTTTTGGAAATTTATGCGTCAGTTCATCAATCTGGGGTTTCAGGACTTTCATCCTGGCCTGCGACAGGTAGGAACGGTAGGTAAGCGGTAACAATCCTATCTTGATGATGATGGTAAGCAACAGGATGATCAAACCATAGTTACCGATGAATCTGCTGAGCCAGTCGAAAATGGGGATAATCACAAACTGGTTGATCCCCCGGATCGCTCCTTTGCCGACCGAAACAAGGTCCTGTAGCTTGTATTCCTTGTACTGTTTCAGCAGTTTGAATTTATTGGGTCCGTAAAACATTCTTAACCTGACTGTTTCATTGTCGAGCCGTTGAAAGGGTATACCCAGTTCAGCACGGAAATTCTTCAGGTATTTGCTTTCCTCCGGAAGTGTGGTTGATTTAACCAATGCATTGGAGAATGCTTCATCAGCAATGAGGACAGAAGTGAAAAACTGATTCTTGAAAGCGACCCATTCAACCTGTGTGGGAATGTCCTGTTGTTGAACATCCTTACTGGTGCGGGCTTTGAAGTAGTCCACATCCTCCTTGTAATGTCTGAAATACAGCGTGGTATACTGGTTCTCGTTTTTCTTCAGCTGCTCATGCTGCGGCATATTCACTTCCCAGCTGAAGTCGAGTGATGACGGGTCACGTGTGACCATATCTTTCATCCCTACGAGCTGCACGTTGAAGCCGACCATGTAACTTCCCGGTTCCACGATATACCGGTATTCAATATATTTATTTTCACTAAGCGCAAGCCTCATGGCCAGGCTATCCTTGTTTGCGGTTGCATCATGTGTAAGATCGTCGGCAGGCTTGAAGTACAATGAATTTGTGGATACGGGCTTATTCTGGTAGTAAAAGTTCAGCCCAAACTGCGTGGAATCTCCGTCAAACAAGATCACCGGCTGTCTGCCGAATGTTTTATACTTCTTCAGCTCAACCGAATATGGACGTCCGCCCTTGCTGGAAACCTTCAGCCTGATCATATCATTTTCGATAACGAAGTACCTGTCATCACCGGTAGCAAAGGAAGCAAATTCACCGAGTTCCTGCTGCAATTTTTGTGTATTTGCCGAATCACTGGTAACAACCGGCTTATCAGGTTCGTCCGAACGGATGTATTTCCCGGCAGTATCTAAATTTGGCCTTTCACGGCTGACGAGTGCCAGGGAATCCTGCATTTTCTTGCGGGCGGCCAGTTCCTTCTTGTTGGGCGATTGAATTACTCCCCAGATGATTAATATGCCGGCAATCAGTATGATTCCAAATATTGAGTTTTTATCCATGTGATATTTGTTAGCTTAATATAAGTCTCTTGAATATTTTCGGTTACATCAGCAAATTGTGGATTTGATGAAGTTAACGAAAAGGGGATGTGGTTTAAGGACGGTGCTGCTGTATTCGGGATGAAACTGAACACCAATGAACCATTTGTGTGAAGGTATTTCCATGATTTCTACCAGTGACGTATCAGGATTCACGCCGGTTGAAATCATTCCGGCCTTCTCAAACGCTTCGAGATATTTGTTATTGAACTCATACCGATGACGGTGACGTTCATTTATTTCGTGGAGGTTATAGGCTTCACTGGTATGTGTTCCGTCTTTTAGAATGCAGGGATAAGCCCCCAGACGCATTGTGCCCCCCTTTTCCGTAACGCCCTTTTGTTCCTCCATCAGGTCAATAACCGGATCAGGCGTTTTAAGAGCCATTTCAGTGGAATGCGCTTTTTCAAGGCCGAGTACGTCTCTGGCAAATTCAATGACAGCACACTGCAGGCCAAGGCAGATTCCGAAGAAGGGGACATTATTTTCACGGGCATAACGGGCTGCCAGAATTTTGCCGTCAATACCCCTGTCGCCGAACCCCGGTGCCACCAATATCCCGTCATGACCTTTCAGCAAATCAATATAATTGTGCTCATCAATGTCTTCAGAATGTATAAAGTTAACCTCCACACGACAGTCGTTCATGGCACCGGCATGCTTTAGCGACTCATTGATGGAGATATATGCATCGGGCAGCTCCACATATTTGCCTACCAGGGCAACTTTAGAATGGAATTTCGGGTTCTGGAGCCGCTTCAGGAATTTATTCCAGGATTCCAGCTCGGCTGTACCCGAGTAATCCATACCCAGTTTCTTCAAAACGGTTATGTCCAGTTTTTCTTTCTGCATTAAAATAGGGACTTCGTATATGGTGCTGACATCAATTGATTGGATAACCGAGTCAGCGTCCACGTTACAAAAAAGTGCTACTTTCCGGCGAAGATCGTCACCGAGTTCATGTTCAGTTCTCAATACCAGTATATTGGGTTGCACGCCATTTTCAAGCAGCATTTTCACAGAATGCTGGGTGGGTTTGGTTTTTAGTTCACCAGATGCTTTCAGGTAAGGTACCAGGGTCAGGTGAATGTTCAATACGTTCTGGTCTCCCATTTCCCATTTCAGCTGACGAACGGCTTCAACGTACGGCAAAGATTCGATGTCACCAACGGTTCCGCCGATTTCGGTAATTACAAAATCGTACTTGTTACGTCCGCCCAGAAGCTTGATCCTTCGCTTGATTTCGTCTGTAATATGGGGAATGACCTGGACCGTTTTTCCAAGGTAGTCACCACGACGTTCTTTATTGATGACGGATTGATAAATCCGGCCTGTGGTTACGTTATTGGCCTGGGAAGTAGTAACTCCAAGAAACCTTTCATAATGGCCCAGGTCAAGATCGGTTTCCGCACCGTCCTCGGTAACATAGCATTCACCGTGCTCATATGGATTCAGCGTTCCCGGATCAACGTTGATGTATGGATCCAGTTTCTGAATTGTGACAACATAGCCCCTGGCCTGTAATAACTTGGCAAGTGAAGCTGAAATAATCCCTTTTCCCAGGGACGAAGTAACTCCACCTGTAATAAAAATATATTTTGTTGGTATCACTTTACCTTGATAATTAATCCTTTAATATGCTGCTTTATTCATCCAGATCATCAATCATGCTGATCTTGCGATTAAGCATCTCGATATCCTTCTTTGTATTCTCAATTTTCGATTCCACATCTTTGATCACGGACTCAGCATTTCTCGACCGTGCAAAGAAACCAATGTTGTTTTCCCAGAGAACAATATCATTTTCAAGCTGCTTCAACCGCGTAATGTATTTTTCCCGCTCCTGCCGAATACGTTGCATACCGTTGGGCTTTTCAAGGAAGTCCTCGAGCTTGGTCTTAAATTTGAGTATATTCCGGTGACTATCATCAATCCTGAGGTCGTCGAACTTCCTGTTGATGGCTTCCCGGTATTTCTCCTGTATTTCATCTTTGTTTTTCAGGGGAACAAATCCGATTTCAGCCCACTGACGTTGAAAATCCTTGAGTTTCATCAGGCATTCTTCTGCATTTTCATTAATAGCAAAATCTTCGATCTGTTTGATAAGTTCTGTCTTCTTTTGAAGATTGCTTCCGAAAGAATTGTCAATTTCTGAGAAGTGCTTTGCTTTCCGTTCGAAAAAGGTATCACAGGCCGACCGGAATCTTTTCCAGACTTTTTCCGATTGCTTGTGGTGCACCGGACCAATTTCCTTCCAGCGTTGCTGCAAGGCGATCAGCTCCTCGGTGGTCTTTTTCCATTCATTGCTCTCACGAAGTGCTTCTGCCTGGATACAAAGATCAATTTTGAGCTGAAGATTGTTGCTCTGTTCTTCCTTGAACACTCCGTAAAACTCTCGTTTCCTGTTAAAAAAGGCATCACAGGCATCCCGGAACCGTTTGTATATTTTTGTATTATCCTTTTTTGGTGCAAAGCCAATTGTCTTCCATACCTTCTGCAGCTCCATCAATTCACGTGACCTGTTCGTCCAGTCCTTGTTTGAACTGATCTCCATGTTGCAAAGTTCCTCGGCCTTTTCACACAGCGCAGTTTTAGTGTCCAGGTTCTGTTTTTGTTCGTTCTTCAGATCAACAAAATGTTCCTGGTGTTTTCGGTTGATTTTGGAAGTAGCTTCCTTAAAACGATTCCAGATCTCAATACGCATTTCTGCAGGTACAGGACCGATTTCGCGCCACTGGTCGTGAAGATCCTGCAAAATGCGAAATGCCTCAACTACATTCGATTCGAGCAACAATTCCTCAGCTTTTTCGCAGAGATGTATTTTGGATTCCAGATTCTTTTTCAGGTCAAGATCACGCAGTTCCTGATTGATCCTGATATAATCATAAAAAGCCTCCACGTGGTGGTGGTACGTTTCCCAAAGATCTTTGACATTCTGCTGCGGAACAGGTCCAAGAGCACGCCATTTTTTTTGTAATTCTCTGAATTCCTGGAAGGTGCGATTAATTGACTCTTTGTTTTTAATCAGTTCTTTGATCTCTTCGATGATTTTATATTTTTCTTCAAGATTCCGGTGTTTATTTTCGTCCTGTATCTTGTTAAAATCGGCTTTCAGGTCGCGGTATTTTCGTAGCAATTCCTTTATTTCATTCTCATAGGGATCGTCCATTACTTTGAAGTCCTCAAGCTCACCTCCCTGTTCAACGAAAGCCTTTCTCATTCTCTCTACTTCAGCTTTGTGTTTCTTGTAATAGTTGATCTTGATGTTTTCCACATCGTTGATGATGGTTTCCACAGGGCGGCTTGAAAGCAATTCTCCAAGCAGTGCAATAAGTTCAACTTTGCCCAGGAGCGACAGATTGACGGGCTCTTCCTCTTTCTCTTCAAAAACAGGCTCCTCGCTTTGGGGCTCAATATGATCAACAACCTGATTGTCTTCTATCTCTTCAAAGAATTCATGAAATTCTTCCGCTTCATGATCCGGTAAATCGCCTGCTTTCATAGAAGCAAGCAATTCAACCTCCTCTTTCTTAACAAGGGGTTCAGCATCTTCCAAAGGATCGGCAGCATGATTATCAGAATCAGCAGACTTTTCATCTGCAGCAGGTTTGGCAGGTTTTCCCGCCAGAGGCGTCAAAGGATCCGTATTATCAATGATTCCACCGGAATCACTGATTTGTTCATCGCGAACAGAACTGTTTAAGTCACTCATCTACAGCAAGTTTACTATAAAAAACACCCGTTTGAAACAAACTACGAAAATAGACATTAATGACTAATAGTCAAAGTTTTTTAGTTGAATTATGCCCCATTTGCAGGCTTCCTTCAACAATTCTAATGTAAGTAGCTGGGTGACTTTAAAATAATAAAACGAAGCCAGACCTGTTTAATTCGGAAAGTCAGACAGGGACCGGTACAAACGGAATATTTATTCAGAAACCAGCCAATCTTTGGCTTCTTCGACGGTCTCGAAAACACGAAGGTTCATCTGGGTAATGGTCTGTACAATCTTAAGCAGTATCTTTTTACCGCCGGTGATGCCAACAACAGCTTCCCTGGCGGTCAGTTCTTTTGTCAGTTTGCCGGCTTTTTTTATTTCTTCGAGTACATCACCGTATACAAAACTACCGGTAAAATCAACCAGCATCAAAAGGTTCCGCTTACCCTCGGCTTTTGATTTTTCCCGGAAAGCATTGGTTTGTTTTATGGTTGCCAGAAATTCTTCGTTTGTTTTAATATTGGTATAATCTACGTAATAGATCATTCTTCCCTTGTGTTCAATGAAACTCGCACCTTTTGTCATCTTTTTCCTCTTTTCATTGCTGATACGAGTAAAGCTGAAATGAGTTGCTATTTCCACCATAAAAAATCATAACGATCACATAATCAAGATTCTTTCACGTGCAATCCACATTCTTTATGTCCCTCATCTTCCCACCACCACCTTCCGGCCCTTGCATCTTCGCCGGGTGCCACAGCTCTCGTACAGGGCTGGCAGCCAATGCTGGGGTAACCCTTGTCGTGGAGCTCGTTATAGGGGACCTGATGGTTATGGATGTAATCCCAGACCATTTTCTCTGACCACCGGTACAGTGGGTTTATTTTTACCAGGCCATTTTCTGTATCCCATTCGACAAGATTTGTTCCAAACCTGGTCAGGGTCTGATCTTTTCTGATACCGGTTATCCAGGCCTGCATTCCTTTGAGTGCACGCTTCAGGGGTTCCATTTTGCGAATCTGACAACAGCGTTTCCGGTTTTCTATGCTGTCATAAAAAAGATTTATTCCTTTTTCCCTGACCATTTTCTGCACCTGGCGGTAATCGGGAAAGAATACTTCAAGATTGGCCTGGTAGTGCTTTTTTGTTGTATGGATGAGATTCAGGGTCTCCGGGAAAAGCCGTCCCGTATCAAGCGTGAAAATCCTGATTGCCGGGTTGATTTTCACCAGCATATCCGTCAAAACCTGATCTTCAGCCCCCATGCTTGATGAAAGGCAAAGCCGGTCGCCAAATTCTTCCGCAAAAAACTTCAGCACATCCTGTGGTGTCGCCTTCTGAAAACGCTCATTCCACGCTGCTACACTGACATCCTTCTTTTCCATTTTGTACTATCCTTAACTATGATGAAACGTATGGTAAATGGTCTTTATTTCAGGTGTTTGATTGAGGCTATCCAGGTTTTCGATCCTGCCGCACTCAAACCAAAGTGAACTGTCATGTTCAAAACCCATGATGGGATGCGTTACCGCCAACCTCAGGTAAACATCGATGATGGAGAACCGGCCACGTTCAGTAATATAATCAAAGATATCAGGACTTATAACATGAACAGTGCTGAACGCTAGTCTTATCGGATCATTTACCGGTCGTACAATACGTGTTTCCCCTGTTGTATTGCTTTGCCAGCCGCAAAGGCGGAAGACCTTATCAAAAAGGAAATCACGGGATGATTTTCGCCGTTTTACTGCCAATGTCGCCAGGGAGGATGCTTTATTATGAAAGACACACATTTCCTGCAGGTTCAGATCAGTTATTACATCCGATGTTACCAGTATAAAGGGTTTGTTATCGTCAAAAAACCAGCGGGCTTTGTACAATCCTCCACCGGTATCTAGCAATTCATCAGTTTCATCAGAGAATTCCATCCGCAATCCAAAAGATCCGTTTTTATGAATAAAATCCACGATCTGTTCTGCATGATGGTGTATGTTGATAACAATCTCTTGAATACCATGGTGTTTAAGGTAGCGTATGGTATGTTCAAGTAATGAAACACCCTGCACCTCTATCAAAGCTTTTGGTTTGTTCTGTGTTAACGGAAGCAGGCGTGTACCCATGCCGGCCGCCAGGATCATTGCTTTCATCGTCTGAAAAATTAGTGATCAGATCTTTTTTGGTTTACAAAGATGCTTTTCTTTTTCAGCCCGGGCAGCACATTTTTTACAAAAATATTTTGTTTTATTCGTATTCTGTCGGATGAATGATTTGCACATGGTTTTACTCATGCAGTCCGGTTCTTTCCAAGTTCATGATGAGTAATAACAAGATTGATGGCATATTTGTTCTTCAGATAAGCCGAAAGTCTTTCCGCCATAAACACCGAACGGTGCTGACCGCCGGTACATCCATAGTTAACCATCAGGCTTGTAAAGCCTCTGTCCAGGTAATTGGCAACAGCATGATCCACAATATGCAAGGTATGCATAAAGAAATCCATTACATCCGCTTTGCTTTCCAGAAACTCGACAACGGCTTGGTCCCTGCCGGTCAATGTCTTGTACTCATCGTACCGGCCAGGATTATTCAGCGCCCTGCAGTCGAAAACGAAGCCTCCGCCATTTCCTGTATTGTCCTGTGGTATACCGTTTTTATAGGCGAAACTGTTAATGGTTACAGTGAAAGTATCGTGTTTGATCTCATAATCCTTGATCTTTGGTAAATCAATAAGTTGTTCAAATACTCCGGGAAGACTTACCAGATCCAACGGCAATGGTTTGTTCCGCATCAACCAGGAAAGGGTCCTGACAGCATCGGGCAGGCTTTGTAAAAACAAGGGCTTCCGCTCAATGTACCCGCGGAAGCCATAAGCTCCCATAGCCTGCATCAGACGCAGGTAAACGATGCCGTAATAATATTCAAGGAATTTATCAGGATCAAACCATGGGAAGGTCCTTTTGTAAACCGATAAATAATAATCAAGCAGTTCCTGCCTGATATGATCAGCAAGACGGGTCTTTGCCTCAAACAACAGCGATGCCAAGTCATACTGGAGGGGACCTCTCCTGCCTCCCTGGAAATCAATAAAATACAACTCATTGTCATGAAGCATGATGTTCCGCGATTGAAAATCCCTGAACATGAATGAATTGCTACCTGCCTGGATCAACCAGGTAACGATCTTCTGAAAGTCATCTTCAAGATCCTGTTCAAAGAAATCAATCTTCAGCGGTTTCAGCAGACAATATTTAAAATAATTCATGTCCCACATCATGCTCTGTACATCAAATTCAGCTCTCGGGTAACAAATGGTATAATCCAGTCCCTGGGCGGCCCGTACCTGTAAACCTGGCATAGCATCGATCACATGTCGGTAAATATCACGGATCCTGTCCTCGCTGTCAGGCTCTTTTCGGATGCTGACCAGGTAGTCAAGCAAGGTCACGTCACCCAGGTCCTGTTCAAGGTAGACATGCTTTTCAAGATTCTCGGCGTACACTTCAGGAACATGATTTCCGGTTTGCAGAAGATGCCGGTCGAGGTATATAAAAGCGCGGTTTTCACGGTTATCCATGTTGAAGACTCCCATAAACTGCCCTATTTCTGAGCTAATCCTGAAATATCGTCTGTAGGAGCCCGATTCGGGCATCGGTACAATGGTTTCAGGCTTTTTACCGCTCCATTGGCTGAAAAAATCTTCAATTAATTTGATCGGATCAGACATGATTCCCTGTTACGATTGATTATTAAGGTTTTCCGCGGTTTCCCGTATCAGGTGCCAGGCTTTTTTCACATGTGACAGTTCAACATGGGTCTGACTGATGGACATCCTGAGTGTATACCTGTCATTGAGTTTTGTGTGGGTGATATACATTTTGCCTGTTCCGTTTGCTGTAAGAAGTAATTTTTCATTCAGGCGGTTCAGCATTTGCAGATCATCAATACCCTTCGGATGGTACCTGAAGCAAACCAGGCTGAAGTGCACGGGGGCAAGGAGTTCGAAATCCGGATCACTTTCAATCCAGGATTTAAGTTCCCGGGCCAGTGCGATGTGGTGGCGCAGCTTCCCCTGAAGTCCCTTCAGACCGAACGATCTGATCACAAACCAGAGCTTAAGCGCCCTGAACCTCCTTCCCAGCTGAATCCCCCAGTTTGAATAATCATTGACATGCTCTGGTATCTGGGTTTTCAGGTACTCAGGAACGAGTTTGAAGGTATTAATCAGCGTTTCACTGTCCCTGACAAAATAAGCCGAGCAGTCAAAGTTGGTGAACAGCCATTTGTGAGGATTGAATACAAAGCTGTCTGCCTTTTCAATTCCTTTTATCATCCAGCGGCATTCAGGAAGAATGAGGGCTGAACCGGCATATGCCGCATCGATGTGCAGCCAGATACCGTATCTCTGGCAGATATCCGCAATATCTTCCAGCGGATCAACGGCGGTGGAGCCTGTTGTGCCAAGAGCCGCCACAACGCAAACTGGTTTCAAACCAGCTTCAATATCCATGTGAATAGCTTCCTCCAGCATTGCCGGTTGCATCCTGTATTTCTCATCAAGTCCGATTTTTACCAGATTGTTCCTGCCGATCCCTGCAATCTTTACAGCTTTCTCAACCGAGGAATGCGCTTCCTCCGAACAGTATATCCGCATAGACGCGGTATCTTTCATCCCCTCATGATTGCATCTGAAACCGGTTGCCCTTTCCCTGGCCGACAGGATGGCACACAAGGTGGCTGTTGAAGCCGTATCCTGAATAACGCCTTCAAAGTCTCCCGGAATTCCGGTCATTTTTTTCAGCCAGTTCATTACGGCTTCCTCGAGCTCTGTTGCTGCCGGTGAGGTTTCCCATTTCATGCATTGTGCACCAAGGGCGGATGAAAGCATTTCAGCCAGTATCGACGGGAAACTTGTATTGGCAGGGAAGTACGCGAAAAATGAAGGATTCTGCCAATGGGTGATACCAGGCATGATCAATTGCTCAAAATCGTTGAAGATCACTTTCATATCTTCCGGTTCTGCAGGAGGGGCTGCCGGAATTCCGGCAAATACCGAACCAGGTTTACAGGCTGACTTTACCGGGTATTTTTCAATGTTTGCATAATAATCAGCAATCCAATCGACCAGTTTGTGTCCTTCCTGCCGGAATACTTCGAACGAATCCATGGTCCTTGTGTTTTTGATGCGGGCTAAAAATAATGAAAATAATGGGCAGTGTGACAATTATTTTGAATTGTGATATGGATTTAATATTTTTAAAATTTGAAGTTTGCAAGCACTTAAGATATGCACATTGAACTATACAATGCCGATTTATTGAACTTCGTGGAATTCAACTTCACAGGCGATAATGACAATTACCACCGTTGTGATGAAGAATCGAGGTATCTGGACAGTTTGGTCTTTTTTCTCTTTCAGCCTTGTTTTGAGGAAGCCAACAAAACTTATGATTATTTTTCGGGAACCAAATACAATTCCCGTAAGATCATTGTATTGCGGAATGAGTTGATCAACAATTTGCAGAAATTTGAATCGCTGACAAACAGCAGTGAATTCGTGGATCTGATCGGCAGTCGTTTCATGGGCAAAGACTTCCTGGCAGAGCTTGAACAGGATGATTCGCAATGGCTTTCCTACTGGAAAGAATACAACCGCAAGATCATCGGTGTCAACAAAGACCTGATCGAGATGGTTGAAAAATGTGCATTTGAAGAGAAGGTGCTTTGGGTTATCGGTTATTAGAACCAATTAAGCCGATAACCGTTTCCCTGATGTTATAGCCTTTCGCAACAACCTCTGCTTTTCCTGCAGGTTCAGCTGATGTTTCAACATAGATCGTTCTGCTTTCTCCTGGTAACAGGTTGAAATAGCCGTCAGTAAAATAGGCTGGAAGAGCAACTTCCCCAGTATTCAGATACCGGAGATTCAGTTTTATCCCAATTGCAGGCACGTTGGAGGTATTGCGCAGAACAAGCTCAAAAAGGTGAGCGCTGTCGTGCTTGATTTCACCAAAGGATTCCGCGATGAGGACAGGATCTTCCGTATGATTCATTTCTTTGAAATCATGCTGATCCGAAGTGGATTTCCAGTAATCATTCAGCGAGATTACCTTTCCCCTGCGATCGGTTAATAAAAGACGCGCCAGATAAATCACAGGGAGACCGGCACGTGCTTCAGGCATAAAACAGAAGGTGGTTGCATTGGCAGCAACGGTCACATGCCCTACTTTTTCATAAATTAGTTTGCCGGCCATGTCATAATAATGCAGGCTTACCTTGGCATCTCCGATCTCATCCGGGGTAGTATTAACAACAATTACCCGGTTGTCATGCAGGTTCATCTGAACATGCAACGGTTCGCACGCCTTCTTTGAACCGAAATAGGATCCTGAGGTTTCATAATCCCACGAATAAACCTGCCAAACAGTGCTGGGCCATGCAGGATGTGTCATCCATAAAAGCAATCCGGTAGTGTTATTCCACAACCTGCTGTTCCAGGATTCGAACATGGCCCGATGGCTGTCATAATTGATCATCTGAGCTTTTTTGCAGAAATCTTCAAGACTTGCTGCCGGTCCGTAAAGTGTTTCAATAGCGGCAAGATATTCCTGTTGTCCGTTATGCAGGTCATGATAAAACCATACATCTCCGATGGGCCAGACATCCTCAGGGGCCATCATCCTGCGCATGGATGCCGCGGTCGGAACCGAAGGCGTTCCTTGCTCCGTATTGAATCCGTGTGCATTGAAACGGAAATAATCCGCCGGATCTTTAAAGTAATGCCAGGGACCGCTTGGTCTGAGGTTCATGTACCGTGAATTGGGCTGGTAATGCCGGGTGCCGTCTTCACGGGCAATCAACTGCTCCAGCCTTTCTTCGAAGGCTGACGGTGCATATCCTTCATTACGCGGACACCAGATGGCGATCGAAGGGTGATTCCTGAATCTTCTGACAACATCAAGGGCATTATTCAGAAACAGATGGTTATCATTAACATCAAGATTATACCCCTCGGTGGATAGCCAGAAGTCATTCCAAACCAGCATGCCATATTCATCACAAAGCTCATAGAATATTTCTTCCGTACTTTCGCCCGTCCAATTGCGGATCATGTTGAAATTGGCATCCCTGTGAAGTCTGAAATAGGGTTCCAGGCGTTCGCGTGAAACGCGTTTCATGGCATCATCCATCCCCCAGTTGCCACCTTTACAGAATATCCGCAAACCATTGACCTTAATCACCAGGTAAGGAGCTGTTGCAGTGTCAGCCAGGGGTGTCAGCCATCCGGTATCAACCTCTTCGCGCAACCGGGGAACTACCACCCCGTCTCCAACATCACGCCGGTGGAGATTATCGAACAACGGTTTACCATATTCCATGGACTTTGTGGGATTATACTCTACACGACTGCCCTGATGACCAGGTACATCTACGGTCAGTTCATACGTCAGCTCGCGTATCCCGAATTGCAGCAACAGCTGATCGCTTACAGAAGCATCTTCATCACTTACAGAAAGCTGCAGTTTGTAAAGATCAGGCCGGCCGTAACCATTTGGCCACCAAAGTCGCGGATTATCAAACCGGAGAGTTGGAAATTCCTTCGGGTCAAAGATGACGGTTCTTACCTCTCCCGGTTCAAGTGCAATGTTTTTGCTGAAGCTGTGATCCTCGATCTTCCCTGAAACAACAGCTTTCTTTTGCAGATCGGATGTATTCTGCAGTTGAACGCGAACGACAACAGCGGCAGAAGATGTATCGGGCAGGGGAAGATCTGTGATTATCTGAGGATCGGTAATTTTCAGATCACCGGTTATCCTGAGCCTAACATCCTGCCAGATACCAATGTTCCTGTCACGTATGCCGGGAACCCAATCCCAGCCTTCCGAAGATATAAACGTCGGGCCATCGAGACAAAGCTGGCCACCGTTTGGTCCGGGACCTGACAGGGCTGATTCTTCGTGGGGTATCCCAGGATTGTTCGGCGGAAAAATATGGACCGCCAGGATATTATCGCCCGCTGCATTCAGATAGGCTGTTATTTCAAATTCTCCTCTTTGAAAGCAGCCTGCTATTTTCCCAACCATTTTACCATTGAGCCACACGTCAGCCTTGTAATTAATGCCATTAAAAAGTAACCAGATTTTGTTGCCTTTTTTTTCTTCGGGCAGTCTGAAGGATATCCGGTACCACCAATCTGTTCGACACAATGTGTCGGGTATTGCCATGTTGTTCAAACCGTAATAAGGATTAGCATATACGCCCTGATCAACGAGTGTGGTCAGCACGGTCCCCGGAACGGTTGCATTGTACCAGTATTTTGACTCATAATCCGGGCTGAAAAGGGACCGGGATGAAGACATGACTTTATTGGATTCACACAATTCCCAGCCATCCTTTAAGATCCATTCCCCCCGATGAACTGTTTCAAGCACGGTCTGTGGCAAAACCCTGGCTTTGGGAACGGGAGGCACCAGGGGGGCGAGGGAGTGTGGCAATTCCCCGGTAGCCTGCTTTTCGCGCAAGCCAAAATTCAGTGTGTACTGTGCCGACGTAACTGCCGGTAAGATAAAAAGCAGCATCACTGCCAGATGGGATATGTTTCTCATGGGGCGGTATAATGTTATATTCATGATTGGTTTTAATTTAATTAATTGGCGAAAATCAGAAATCTGACATCCTCTCATAACGGTCCATGATCTCCAGACAGGCACGCCCGTTATGATAGGGGCATTTCCAGAATCCGGCCTTGTCATCCTGCAGGTTTGGTGTACCGTCGGGATTTATGCTCCAGTACCATTCGCCGTTGGTGCTGTCAATTAAGTTTCTGCTGATGTAATCCCAGCATTTTATGGCCTGTGCGAGGTAACCTTCGTTACCCGTAAGTTCATAAAGGTTTGCCAGTCCTACAATCGCCTCGGCCTGCGGCCACCAGTGCCGTTCCATATCGGTATGCCCGGTTTCCGGATCTGTTTCATAGATCAAGCTGCCGTCGCTCTGGAACCCTTCCAGAGCAGCATTTGCAAGTGAAATGCATGCTTTCGAGGCATTGTTTAATAATTCTGTATCATCCAGTGCTTTTGCTGCTTCGTATATGAGCCATGATGCTTCTATGTCATGACCGTAAGAGATCAGCAATGACTTTGATTCCCAGCTCTCATCGAAGAAAAGGCGCAAGTGATGTGTTACGGGATCAATGATTTTATCAAGAAATATCCTGACCAGGTTTTTTAGCTTTCTGCCAAGCTCATCGTCTTTCCAGATACGGAATAAACCTGTATAGGCCTCAAGGATATGCAGATGCGTGTTGGTTGTCTTTTTTTCATTAACATCTTTCGCACTGAGACGCAGGTCTTGAAGCAAATTCCATTCCCGACTGTAAGCCTCAAAATAGCCGTTTCTTTCCCTGTCAAAGCTTCTTTCTTCTATCAAACGGTAAAGCGAAACAGCTTCTTTGAGGCTGACCCTGTCGCCCACGGCACGGTAATACTCTGCCAGGGCATAGATGAAAAAAGCCTGGGAATAGATTTGCTTTTTGGTTTCCAGGGGCTTACCGTCGAATGTAATTTTCCAGTAAGTGCCGCCAAATTCCCTGTCGAAAAAACTGTTGATCATATAATTTCTGGAACGTTCGGCCATTCGCTTACAGACAGGATCATGCAGATGGAAATAAGCCGCTGAGAATGTCCAGAGAATCCTGGCATTCAGAATGCCTCCCTTCTCTGCTCCGCCGATAAGCTCTCCCTTTCCGTTCATCCTGCCGTGAAAACCTCCAAAACTGTTATCAATCATCTTTTGGCTCCAGAATGGTAAAATGTTCTGAATCAGATCCGACTTCATGCCGGCATACAGCTGATGGATTGACTGGTTCATAGCCTGACCCATTCGGTTGATTTACATTTATTTACGGTACTCATTACTTTTTTGACAGGTATTCCTTGTTTTTCCGGATGATCTTTTTGAGTGTCTCAACCGATGCTGCCGAAAAATATCCGTCAGATGGCGTATTCAGGCAGTAATCTACCAGTCTGTCAATGGATGATGTAGCAACATGCATGCGAGTGTCCGATGAAGCGTAATAGAGATATACTACGCCATCCTCATCAGCGATCCAACCATTGGTGAAAAGCACGTTGGATACATCACCGATGCGCTCCTCACCAACCGGTGCCATCAGGTATCCGGCTGGTTCGGCGATCATCCGCGACGGGTCATCCAAGGATGTCATGTACATATAAAGCACATACCGCAGTCCGGCAGCACATCCTCTAACGCCATGGGCTAAATGAAGCCATCCTCTGGGGGTTTTAATGGGGTGTGGGCCTTCACCGTTTTTAACTTCCTTAATGGTATGGTAATACCTGTGGTTAATAATCTTTTCTTCCCCGATTTGTGCATGGGTCATATCATCTATTAGTGCCCATCCAATACCGCCTCCTTTCCCGGCTTCAATGAAACCTTCCTGTGGCCTTGTGTACAAAGCATATTTTCCACGGATGAATTCCGGATGAAGGACAACATTGCGCTGCTGGCTTGCTGATTTAAGGTCAGGCAGCCTTTCCCAGGCAAGCATATCCCTGGTCCGCACTATACCGGCTGCGGCTATGGCTGAAGACAGGTCGCCAGAGGCTGCGGAGGGATCCTTCCTTTCGGCACAGAATATACCGTATATCCAGCCATCTTCATGGCTGGTCAGACGCATATCATAAACATTTGTTTCCGGATCCTCAATCTGTGGAATGGTCACCGGGTAATCCCAGAACTTAAAGTTATCGATTCCGTTCGGGCTTTCGGCAATGGCAAAGAATGACTTGCGGTCATAGCCCTCCACCCTGGCCACTAAAACGTACTTACCTTTATATTTCATGGCTCCGGCATTAAAGGCCGCGTTGATGCCAAACCTTTCCTGCAAATAAGGATTACTCTGAGGATTGAGATCATACCGCCAGAATAAGGGAGCATGTTCTGCTGTTAGTACGGGGAATTCATAACGGTCGAAAACACCATTGCCCGGAAGTATTTTTTTATTGCTTCTTGTCAACAGTGCAGTATGAGCTTTTTCTAACTGCAATAATCTTTCATTGAATAAGGTGTTCATAGGAGAATGATTTACGAGGTTTGATCAACAGGAAGGTACACCGGCGTGAACCAGTGTACCTTTTTTATAAATAATAGTTTTAGGATTAAAGTGAACATAAAGGTAAATTCTTATTTCATATCACGCTTGTACTTTTTTATCACATTTTAATCCTATTTTGATTGCTTGCTTTATAAAGTTGAATAATTATCTACTTTTACTATTAATACTACTTGTACTTATTTAACAAATTGCATGCATGAGCATTTTGTACCGAGAAGTCACTCCTCTCAGTCCGGATGATTGTTTTACCATTTTTTCAAGAAACAAGTCAGCATTTGATTTCCCCTTGCATTGTCATGATGAGTACGAATTGAACTATATCACGGGTGCCAAGGGTGCAAAACGAATTGTCGGGTATCACATGGGTGATATCGGCGATCCGGAACTCGTATTTGTTGGCGGGAATCTCCCCCATGCCTGGTTCACGCATCATTGTTCCAGTAAGAACATTCATGAAATTACGCTTCAGTTCCACAAGGATCTTTTCGACAACAAATTCCTTGGAAGGAATCAGCTGGGCAGTGTCAGAACTTTGCTGCAGCGGTCAGCCCAGGGGATCCTTTTCTCTCCGGAGACTATTAGCCGTATTGGTCCCCGTTTGATATCACTTACAACGCGGAAAGGTTTTGACTCGGTACTGGAACTGATGTCGATCCTACAGGAATTATCGGTTTCACAGGATATTCAGATTCTTTCCTCTGCTACTCCTGTTGAGGGTATGCCCGACCTTAAAAGCAGGCGGCTTGAGAAGGTCTTTGATTTCATGCGCAACAATTATGAAAAGGACATTTCGCTGCATGATGTTGCCGGGCTTGTTAACATGCCTGAGGTTTCGTTCAGTCGGTTCATGAAAAAGCGGACGGGGAGAACCTTTGTTGAAAGCCTGAATGATATCCGGCTGGGCCATGCCACGCGGATGCTTATCAGCACAACCTTTACAATTGCTGAAATCTCCTACAGGTGTGGATTCAACAACCTATCCTATTTTAACCGCATTTTTAAAAGAAAGAATAACTGTACACCCAGTGAATTCAGGGAGAATTACACTGATACCAAAGTATTCATCTAGCAATTAAACCTTCAGCTGCCATTTTCCCTTTAACGTTTCATACTTCAGGGCATCCTGAAGCATATTCAGGAAGATTTCTCTCTCAATTTCCTCTGCACCCATGGATTTCAGATGAGCTGTCGATTGCTGGGCATCAATAAAGAGAAAATTATGCTGCAGACTCCAGGTTACAAGCCCATGAAGGGCTACTTTAGAAGCATCACGCATATGATAGAACATGGATTCTCCAAAAAAGGCCCGGCCGAGTGATACGCCATACAGGCCGCCAACCAGGTTATCCTCATAGTATGTTTCAAATGAATGGGCGAAACCGGCCTGATGGAGTTTAATGTATGCTGCTGTCATGGCTTCTGTGATCCAGGTTCCGTGTTGGTCATTGCGCTTTACCGAGGCACAATGACGAATAACCCCTGCAAAGTCCCTATCGGTCTGAACACTGTAAATGCCACTGCGTATGCGTTGTTGCAGGCTGCCTGAAACTTTGAAGTGATCCGGTAAAAGAACGAGCCGTGGATCGGGTGACCACCAGAGAATGGGGGAATTTTCATCATACCAGGGAAAGATGCCCAGTGAATAGGCTGTTAATAAGGATTCAACACTCAAATCCCCGCCTGCTGCCAGCAGACCATCTGGGTCAGCTGTTCGCGGATCCGGAAACTGATATTCGAAAGACATGGGGTAGTGCCCAGGACAAGACTCGAACTTGCACGCCCTTTAACAGGCGCCAGCCCCTCAAGCTGGTGTGTCTACCAATTCCACCACCTGGGCTTCTAGTGTGTGTGTGTCAAGGTGCCTGGAACAGGACTCGAACCTGCACGTCCTTACGAACACTAGTCCCTGAAACTAGCGCGTCTACCAATTCCGCCATCCAGGCATGTTTGAAAATCGGATTGCAAATATATAAATTAATACGAATAATTGACAAAAATAATAAAAACAAAAAGGCCGGCATCGCCGGCCTTTTTCCTGTTGGTTTAATCGCCTGAACGCTCATATCTGAGCAATATCTTTACCTATTCTACGATTTTTTTTAATCCGGGTTTGGTTTTGTATGCACTAATTTTACTACAGTGACATATTTTTTGCCTTTCCCTGTGAGAAGTGATTATTTTTGTTGAGCATATGGTTAAATTAACCCTGTTCGCTCAAAAGGATCATTTAAACCGGGAATAGATGAATTCAAGCCCTGCTGGTCTGATAATTCTCCTGACATTTCAGGTATATTCTTTAACCGCGACAGGGTTGCATTCTTATGCGGGCCAGCCCTTTGACTTCGTGCTGAAGTTTTTTCCATCACCTATGATCAGTAATACAACGTCTAAACCTGCGAATACTCCGTGGGTGTGAGAAAAATCCTGTGTATATTGCTCACTGTATCGGCATATTCCGGCTTCACCCTCATCGCATTCCATTCTTCATGATTTCCAAACCTGCTCCAGGCATCATCACGATCTGCCATATCTTTGAAACCTACCATATACAACAGGGCTGGCATATACTGTCCGGCCACTATCCTCCCGAAAAAAACAGGCTGAAGACCTACTTTGAGGAAAAGCGCTATTTCTTCATTGTTGAACATGGCAATTTTCCTTCTTCCCGCATCTTCCGAGGCACTTTCATAAAGGCGCAGCTCAAAGAGTCCCTTCTTTTCTTCCGGTATGCTGAGGCCCGGGAATTTGTCAAAAGCATCGAGCAGGAATGTCTCATACCTGCTGTAAACAGCCTCTGCTGCCGGCAGGCTGTCATAGCTTTTTGAGGCATCCGCAAACGCAGGATCAGTATACCATTCGGATCGTACCTTCAAATATGTGGAAGCATTCGGATAAGCAAACAGTACATAGAGCTTAGCCGGTTCTTCAAGGCTGTATTCATTAAATGCCGCAAACTTCACATTATACTTATTCAGAAACGGGATCAGTGCGACTTTAAAGTATTGTTCCAGCCGGCTTTTGGCATTTGAGGCGCGGGAAATGTGATAAATCCTGAATTCAAAAATGCCCCGATCCTGACTTTCGACCGGTTGGCTTCCCGAAACCGGAATGCCAAACGACAGCGTACCTGCAGCCAGAGCAGAGTTCCTGAGAAACGATCTTCTTTTCATAGACTAATGGTATTTTTCACCTAAAGTATAAAAGAAAATGGTTACAAGAAAACAATTGCCGGACTGAGGTATGTAATTTTTTGATTATGCAGCTTACCGGTCGCGATTCGGGCGCCAGTTTCTTCTGCTTTTTGCCATGCCAGACTGCATGTATTCCGGACGACGCCTCTTCTCCTGATTGTCAATAGCTTCGGCAATGTCACCGGTCAGGGGAAAAGGATGATCATGGATGACCGGAATCTTCCGGTTAATCAGTTTCTCAATGTCTTTTAAATAAGCCTTTTCTTCGGCATCGCAAAAGGAAAAGGCTGTTCCTGCCGCACCTGCTCTGCCGGTCCTGCCAATACGGTGAACATATGTTTCCGCTATGTTGGGGATTTCATAATTGATAACGAATCCCAGATTATCAACATCGATCCCGCGTGCAGCAATATCTGTCGCAACCAGTACCCTTGTGGTCTGTGCCTTGAAATTGGCAAGCGCCCGTTGCCGGGCATTCTGTGCCTTGTTACCATGGATGGCTTCGGCCTTGATATTATTCTTGACGAGCAGTCGCATTACCTTATCAGCACCATATTTCGTACGTGTAAATACCAGCGCGGTTTTAATGGATTGGTTCCTTAACAGATCCATGAGCAATGCATTCTTATTGGCTTTATCGACAAAATAGATATATTGTCCGATGGTATCTGCTGTAGAAGCTGAGGGAGTAACTTCTACTTTTTTTGGATTATGCAGGATGGTTCCGGCCAGCTTGATGATTTCGGGCTGCAATGTGGCTGAGAAGAAAAGAGACTGCCGTTTTTGGGGCAGAACCGAAATAATTCTCCGTACATCATGAATAAAGCCCATATCCAGCATTCGATCCGCCTCATCCAACACAAATATTTCTATATCCCTGAGCGAAATAAATCCCTGGTTCATCAGATCAAGCAATCTTCCCGGTGTGGCGATCAAAATATCCACGCCTTTTTGCAGGGCTGTAGTTTGTTGAAACTGGTTTACACCACCATAGATGACGGTGTGGTTTAACCTGATATATCGTCCGTAAGCCTGAAAACTTTCTCCGATCTGGATAGCCAATTCCCGCGTGGGTGTAACGATCAGGCTCCGGATTTTTTTCTTGTGTTCATTGGTTATCTTCTGACTGAGAAGTTGAAGTATTGGAATTGCAAACGCTGCTGTTTTACCGGTTCCGGTTTGTGCACAACCCAGCAGATCATTGCCATCCATAATTATCGGAATGGCCTGTTCCTGTATTGGGGTTGGTGTTGAGTAACCTTCATCATGCAAAGAATTGAGTATAGGTTGTAATAGATTTAACGATTGAAAAGACATAAATTATATTTATTTAATATTTGGTGGTGGTAATAACCTGATATCTTCAGGCAGAGAAAAGTTTTGAGCTTAACATGATGCAAAGATACGATATTTAATTCATTACTGCCTTTAATTTATTTATTCCTACTAATTTTATCGCATGCAACAATGTTCTTTGTTTGATTAATGAATGAGTACACGACTAGTATACATGAAAGGATTAATTTTTTTTACGCTGTTTTCTTTGCCATTACTGGCAAAGGCACAAAACCGGGTAGACTTCGGACAGTATTTTGAGGATCAGACCTTGCGTATTGATTATTATCATACTGGCGATTCAAAAACCGAGGAGATTACACTGGATAGAATGTACAAACAAGGCTCATGGGCTGGAAATCCGGACTTCTGTCTGCAGCCCTTCGAACTGGGGCAGTACAAAGTGAATGTATATGACATTGCTACCAACAGGTTGATATATTCCAAGGGTTACAGCAGCATCTTTGCAGAATATCAAACAATTGATGCGGCAATCAGAGGCAACAGACGTACTTACCATGAATCAGTTGTGATACCCTGTCCCAAACGACCATTTATCCTGGTCATCGAGAAACGTGACCGGTACAATTTGTTGTCTCCCGTTTATACGCAGCATGTTGATCCGGCTGACTATCACATCATAAACGAAAAGTCAATCAGAAAGAATGATCTGATCATCCCGGTGACCAGTCATGGCAATCCCCATAAGCATGTCGATCTTGTCATCCTGGCCGAGGGCTACAAAGCCGATGAGCTGGAGAAATTCAGGAATGACCTGAAGTATTTTACCGGATTGTTTTTTAGCGTCGAACCTTATAAAAGCACTGCAGACCTGTTCAATATCAATGGTATTTTCAGGGCTTCAGAGGAGAGTGGCACTGATGAGCCACGTCAGGGCTTTTACAGGAATACCAGTCTGGGAAGTTCTTTCAATACCTTTGATCTTGACCGGTATTGCCTTGCCGAGGACAACAGGAGCATTCGGGATGCAGCAGCCAATGTACCCTATGATGCCATACTGATCATGGTTAACCTGGATCGTTATGGCGGGGGTGGTATTTACAACTGGCAGACCGTTTTTGCTACAGGTTCACCCTGGCGTGATTATGTTTTTCTGCATGAATTCGGCCATGCTTTTGCCGGATTAGCCGACGAATATTTTGCTTCTCCCGTGGCTTATGTTGATTTTTATACTGCAGGGGTTGAACCGCTTGAGCCAAATATCACTGCGCTACTCGATACCACCCAGGTGAAATGGAAGAATTACCTTTCGCCGGGAATAAAGGTGCCGACGGAATGGGGCAAGGCATTTTATGATAGCCTGGTGAACCGTGCAGCAGACATCGCTTCGGAAAGAGACAAGGTTCTCAACGGCATGAGGCATACAGGCACCATTACCACCGAAACTGAGAAAGTACGCAATGATTATCAGTCCAGAATTGATCAGGTAAATGCGAAAATCGACAGTTTCTTCAGAAATCATCCCCTCAAAGACAAGGTTGGTGTTTTTGAAGGGGCCAATTATATGTCAAAAGGTATGTACCGGCCTACCCTCATGTCGCTTATGCATAAATTCGGAGAAGATGGACTGTCCTATGATATTGTGAATGAAAAAGTCATCTTGTCTACAATTGAATATTATACTGGCAATTAAATGCTTCCTGAAGGATTGATTTTCAATATCAAACGATTTTCGGTCAATGATGGTCCCGGAATACGGACCACCGTGTTCTTCAAGGGTTGTCCGCTTGGCTGCTGGTGGTGTCACAATCCCGAAAGCAGGTCCGGGGAAACAGAGCATGTCACAATTACGCGCACGCTTCATGGAAGGGAGTTCTGTCACCACGAAGCTATCGGAAAAACAGTGACTGTTGAGGATGTGCTCAGTGAGATTGAGAAGGAAAGAGTGTTTTATGAAACATCGGGTGGGGGAGTAACATTCTCAGGAGGTGAGCCTTTGCTGCAACCTGATTTTCTGGTTGGTCTTGCTGAAGCGTGCCGTATCAGGGATATTCATACTTGTCTCGATACCAGTGGCTATTGTGAACCGTTGCTTTTCAGGGATCTCATCCCGAAATTCGATCTTTTTCTTTTTGATATTAAAGTTCTGGACCGCAGCAAACATATCCTGTATACCGGTTACCCCAATGATGAGATCCTGATTAATCTCCGGCAGCTCGATTGTTCCGCTACCGGTTATATTGTCCGGATACCGGTAGTCCCTGGAATAAATGATGATGAAGGCTTTAGGGATGATCTCAAAAAATTACTGGAAACCCTGACCATGTCAAGGAAGGAGATACATCTTCTGCCCTATCATCCTCTGGCAAAGAGCAAGATGAAAATGCTGGGCCGGGAGTATAAAATGAGCGATTCCTCTGAGTTAGATCAAAGAGAACTTCATAAATTCGCTGACAGCTTTCAGCAGGCAGGTTACAAAGTAAAGATTGGCGGCTAAAAAAAAAGTATATGAACGATCGGATCGGCAGGTTAAGGATTCAAAGTCTTCAGGCAGTAAATTGTATATCTGCTGAAAGAGCAACACTGGTAACCCGATTTTACCAATCGGCTGTTGCAAATGAGGTCAGCGTACCTGTACAGCGTGCGCTTTGCTTTGAATACATTTTAAAGAACAAATCGATCTGCATTCTTGCCGACGAATTGATAGTGGGAGAGCGAGGACCTGCACCCAAAGCTACCCCCACATACCCTGAAGTAAATCTCCATTCTTTGCAGGATCTTGAAATCCTGCATAATCGTAAAAAGGTGAGCTTCTGCAGCGATGAGCAAACCAGGCTTGCCTATGCCGAAGAAATCATACCATACTGGAGGGGAAAGACGAACCGGGACAGAATTATGCGTCTGTTACCAGCGGAGTGGCAGGAATCATATAAGGCAGGCATTTTCACTGAGTTTATGGAACAGCGCGCTCCGGGACATACAGTTCTGGGAGATAAGATATACTCCAAAGGGATGCTGGATATTGTCAACGACGTCCGTTCGGTCCGGGACAGCCTTGATTTTTATAATGATCCCATGGCTTTTGAAAAGCAGGAGGAATTGAAAGCCATGGAAATAGCTGCCAATGCTGTCATAACCTTTGCATTGCGGCATGCCGAGAAACTTGAAGATCTTGCTGCTGCTGAAACCAATCCGGAGCGAAAAATGGAACTGGCAGACATGGCCTCCATCTGCCGTTGGGTTCCGGCTCATGCCCCGCGGACATTTCACGAAGCTTTGCAATATTACTGGTTTGTTCACCTGGGTGTTGTAACCGAACTGAATCCATGGGATTCTTTTAATCCCGGAAGGCTGGATCAGCACCTTTATCCATTTTATCATAAGGGGATCGAGGAGGGAATCCTTACAAGGGACCGTGCAATTGAGCTTTTGCAGGCGTTCTGGATCAAGTTCAACAATCATCCGGCACCGCCCAAAATCGGTATTACAGCAGAGGAAAGCAACACCTATACTGATTTCTCATTGATCAACCTGGGAGGGGTAAAAGCTGACGGTTCCGATGCTATAAATGAACTTTCGTATTTAATTCTTGATGTTATAGAAGACATGCGGCTCCTGCAACCCAGCTCCATGATCCAGGTGAGCAAAAAAAGCCCTGATCTGTTTTTGCAGCGGGCTATCAGGATCATTAGAACGGGTTACGGACAGCCTTCTGTGTTCAATACCGATGCTATTGTTCAGGAACTGGTAAGGCAGGGAAAGAACATTGAAGATGCCAGGAGGGGAGGAGCCAGCGGATGTGTCGAAAGCGGTGCATTTGGAACGGAATCTTATATCCTCACCGGATATTTCAATATTCCCAAAGTGCTGGAGATCACTCTGAATAATGGAACAGATCCGGAAACCCAAAAACTCATCGGCCTTGAAACAGGTGACGCGGCTGGATTTACAGGTTTTGACAAATTGCTTGATGCCTTTAACAGGCAGCTGAATCACTTCATCAATATAAAGATCAAGGGCAGCAACATCATCGAAAAGGTTTTTGCCAATCATATGCCGGCCCCTTTTCTTTCTTTGCTGATTGATGACTGCATCTCCAGCGGACGCGATTATCATGCCGGTGGAGCACGATACAACACAAATTATATTCAGGGGGTGGGTATGGGTACCATTACCGATAGCCTCACCGCTATTCAGTATCATGTTTTTGACAAGAAGACAATCCCGATGCAACAGATGCTCAAGGCCCTTCAGCACGATTTTAAAGGGTATGAGGACCTGCAATATGAACTGGTTTACAATACCCCAAAGTATGGAAATGATGATGATTATGCCGATCATAACCTTGTAAGCGTTTTTGAAATGTATTACAATGCCATCGATGGAAGGCCAACACCGAGGGGAGGAACCTACAGGATTAATCTGCTGCCTACCACGTGTCATATATATTTTGGCAGTAAGATCGGCGCGCTTCCTGATGGCCGAAAGGCCAAAGAGCCTGTCAGCGAGGGAGTTTCGCCGGTTCAGGGTGCCGATCACCAGGGACCTACTTCCGTTATTAAATCAGTAGCAAAAATCGATCACATCAGGACCGGCGGAACCCTGTTGAACCAGAAATTCACTCCTGCCTTTTTTAAGGACAAGGAAAGTATCATCAAACTCGCTCAACTTGTTCGAGGCTATTTCAGGCTTGACGGGCATCATATTCAATTCAACGTGGTATCTGCTGAAATTTTGCGCGATGCACAAGCACATCCGGAAAAATACCGTGATCTGATTGTTCGCGTGGCCGGATACAGCGATTATTTCAATGACCTGGGCGAGGATCTGCAAAACGAAATTATCCGGAGAACGGAACATGAGGTTCTGTAATTAACAACCCCAACCGTAAGAATTATAAAGATGAAAACCTTTTTAACCCTCCTGACAACAAGTGTTTCTTTTTTCTTTTTATTCAGCACCTGCAGTACCCGTAAGGGGGCTGTCATGGATTATCCGATACGACCTGTACCGTTTACTGCCATTCGGGTAAGTGATAATTTCTGGGCACCGGTGATACGGCGTAATCACGATGTTACCATACCCATTGCGCTGAATCAATGTTACAGGACCGGCCGGGTGGATAATTTTCTGTTTGCCGGAAAGATTAAGTCTGGCAGTTTCTGCACGGAGTTCCCGTTTGACGATTCAGACATTTACAAAATTATTGAAGGAGCAAGTTATTCCCTGCAAACCTTCCCCGATAAGAATCTGGAGGCCCGCATTGATACATTGATATTTTACATTGGCAAAGCCCAGGAACCGGACGGGTATTTATACACAAACCGCACCATCGATTCCACGCACCTTCATCCGTGGGCAGGCAAAAAAAGGTGGGAAAAGGATCCCGAGCTCAGCCATGAACTTTATAACTGCGGTCATTTGTATGAAGCCGCTGTAGCGCACTTTCAGGCAACCGGAAAAAGATCCATGCTGGATATTGCCGTGAAAAATGCTGACCTGCTGGTCAGGGACTTTGGCCCGGGTAAGCTTGCCTACGAACCCGGCCACCAGGTTGTTGAAATGGGCCTCGTGAAAATGTACAGGGTTACCGGCAAAAGGGAATACCTTGACCTTGCAAAATTCTTCCTGGATATCCGGGGAAAAGGAACAGAATACAGCCAGGACCATATGAAGGTAACTGAACAAACCCAGGCAGTCGGCCATGCAGTCCGGGCTATGTATTTGTATTCAGGTATGGCCGATGTGGCAGCCATTACCGGTGATCAGGCATATGTACATGCACTTGACCTGATCTGGCATGACCTGATCAGTACGAAATTTTATATTACCGGTGGAATCGGTGCTGCCGCTGGCCATGAAGGATTCGGACCTCCTTATGATCTGCCCAACATGACAGCCTATAACGAAACCTGTGCATCCATCGGCGAAGTTTATTGGAATTTTCGCCTGTTCCTGCTCCATGGTGAATCAACTTACTACGATGTACTCGAAAGGGTTCTTTACAACGGATTGATCTCAGGTGTATCCCTGAGCGGCGACCATTTCTTTTACCCGAATCCACTCGAATCATCGGGTCAGCATGCACGAAGCGAATGGTTTGGTTGTGCCTGCTGTCCAAGCAATATTTGCCGTTTTATTCCATCGATACCGGGCTACATTTATGCAACAGACCGCGACCGGCTTTATGTAAACCTGTTTATAGGCAGCAGCGCTGATATTGATCTCGGTGGAGATCATGTCGAGATCATTCAGAGAACCGCATATCCCTGGGAGGGACAGGTGGAAATAACCATAAACCCGGACAGGAATCAGAAAATGGAAGTTGCCGTCCGGATCCCGGGTTGGGCTGAAAACCAGCCTGTACCTGGTGATTTGTACTCGTTCAAAGCTGGTGAAACTGATGCCTTGGCACTTACAGTTAACGGTGTGCCTGCTCATTATTCCCTGGATAAAGGATATGCCGTAATAAAAAGGAAGTGGAAAAAGGGTGATCATCTGAGTATTGACTTTCCCATGCCTGTTCGCCGTATTATTGCCAACGAGAAAGTCATTGCTGATCAGGGCAGGGTTGCCCTTCAGAGAGGTCCTCTGGTATACTGCGCTGAATGGCCTGATTTCAAGGATAGTAAGGTTTTGAACCGGAAGCTCAGCGATAAGGAAGATATTAAGGCTGAATTCAGACAGGATCTGTTATCAGGAGTTACCATACTCACCGGCAAGGCTGATTTTATTGCCATACCTTATTATACATGGGCCAACCGCGGGCAAGGAGAAATGGCAGTCTGGCTATTATCAACCGAAGATCCACCTGAACAAAGGGTAGACAACAGATAAAACAGGTATATCATTATATACCTGATAGCCTTCCTTAAATTTCAATTCTGCATCAACATATTGCCTGGTGAGCGGGAGGGAGGCATATTTTCCAAGCAGAAAACCAAGCAGCTGCATCAGAAAGCTGTCAAAAATTATGATAGCTGTGATTACAAAATAGATGGAATCGGTTGTCACGATTTCAACAGGTTTAGTTGTCACTATTGATGCAAGCATGATGCTGAATAACCAAATGACAATCCTGATAATCATCCCTAAACTGAACAGGTAGCTGGTATTTGATTTTGTACGGCTTGTTAACAGTATAAGCGAACTCAGCAGTCCCCCCGATGCCATTCCCAGGACAAGTCTCCAGACAATACTGGTTATGTTAAGGAATACAAGACACAACAGGATGGTCATTATCTTGACCAATATATTGACAGAGTGAATCACAAATGCTTTCTGAGATCGTGGAACCATGATGGAAATGTTCTGATTCACATAATTGACATTATGCTGCCGGAATCCCCCGGAGCCATACTTTATTTCTTTCAGTTTTAACAGTTCCAACGGGTAAGGTTTTGAGTTGGCCGTTTTGTTTGGGCAGTAATGACAGGGTTTGTCAGAAGGATGTTTTTCCGTGTAGAGATTCCTGATGCGTGCGGGAGTATAGTATAACGTTCCTGGCATCAGGTAGCTTTTTCGGTTATCACGGATATACCAGCCGATTATACCTGCAAACGGCCACATGAACAATGCCAGAAACATAAAAGTCCAGTGGTTCACAACGGACAGAACAACAGGCATTAGAAACAACAACAGAAATAATATAATACTGATCAGACGCATTGCGATGGTCAGTAACAAAGCGATATCATTGATTCCGCTTTCCTGGAAGGCTTCATGGTGCTTTTTGAATTTCTCATAGCGCATTCTGGCTTGCCGGTGGGCCTTTTCTCGTGCTTCCTGACGGAATTTCTCAAAGGCCTCGGTTTTAATGTAATCATCATAGACAATTGTCTGCCATGGCCAGTGGTTCATGATAAATTCATAAGCTTCTGTGATCTCACAGAATCTTTCATGCGCATCGGGTGATTTGTTGACATCGGGATGATACAACTTGGCCAGACGACGGTAAGATCTCTGGACATCGTCACGACTGGAATTTTCCGGGACCTGTAGGATCTCAAAGTAGTTTTTCATAGGTTCAGGAAACCTGGGATACCAATTTCCGATACTAAAATACTCAAAAAAAAGACCATGGAATTCGCCCATGGTCTCTTATTTTCCGAGGTTGCTGTCAATAATTAAAATCGATCTGAAGGTTGGTTACTTCCACGGGATTATAAGGCATTAGCGCTTCAATCCTTGTTTCAAGCTCCGAATAATTGCCATTTGGTGCTGCTCCACCAGTGACAAATCCATGAGAGTCGAAATACCCGGGTGCATCTGCATTTTTCAGATAAGGAGTGATAAAGTCAGAAATCTCTTCCGGTTGAAGTGTGATGCCAACGGCTGCATAGGCAGCCACTACATAATTGGTCATTTCACGGGTGATAACTTTCTTTATGGAATTGTCCTCGAGTATGGCTGATCTGCTGGTCAGGCTGGCGTAACTCCGTGGCAAGCCAACTTCGGCAACAGCCACATCGGTAATTTCATTTCCCGAGGCAACAAAAGCCCAGTTAAAGCCCCTGGTCTCAGTATCAAGGGGGTTGAAACTTGCATTCGGATGGTTCGAATTGCCGATAACATCAATAATGTCCCCTTTCTTACCGACGAACATCTTCATGGTTTCCAGGGCATAGGTCTGTGATGCATTTAGGGGCAGGCCGGCTATCTCCACAATCATATAGGCCTCGTAATCGTTCATCCCTTTTTCGGAGTATTCAATGCTCGCCATGGCAGCAGGAGCATTTGCATGTGTCTTCCGGTCGAGATTAAAAGGTTTGTAAATGGCAATGCCTTCAACAGGATTTTGGTTCCAGAATACCTGCATGCCGATACCCCCGTCAGCATTTCCCTCTGACGCTGCATCGGTTATGGTCAGTTGGTATGCCCAATGGCGTCCTTTAAAATCCACCTCCGATACAACTTCCAGATTCTTTATCCGGTCGTCATCCTCACTGGTATAACTTAGGCTGATAACATTTTCGATGTTGAAAGTGCTGATCGCCCAGATGGTTGCCTCCACGATATCAGCTGCCACTTCGCCAACGGCAATGTAAGCATTAAGGTACCAATAAACATGATTGCCGTTGATCGTGTCGATTGCCGTACTTTTTAAGGCGGTTGATTTCAGGTTGTTACTCAGCGAACTGGGAATATCCACCTTAAAATTTTCCGGGAGGATCCCGTAATCCTTTTCATTGCGATTAAACAGATCATTTTCACAGGATGAAAATGAAAGTAAGGCTGCAAGGGCCATAATACCGATTAAAAAATTTCTTGTTTTCATGATAGTAACTTTTTTTTGTTAACTGGTTTCATGAATACCACACAAGAAATCGCAATTACCCTGATGCTTTACTAAAAGTTATTGGAAATTTGTTGTATCAGTGACTACCGCACAGGCTGCAAACCATCCGCGCACCCCGTGTTGAAAATTGGTAGGCACGTTACCCTGTTCAACATCAAAAAGTCCCCCCCGCCATTCGGTTTCCAGAAGCAATGACCTTACGAACCGCTGATGATCATCATTCAGGGAGTACTTTTTGCGGATGATTTGCGTACCGTGCGGAAAAAGGATGATCTGTTTATCCGGAGGAAACTGCTTGCCGATATCAATGTTATCCAGACTATAGAATACCTCGGCAGCTTCATTGCTTCCATACTTTTCACAATACAGGGGATCACCTGACCAATCGTAATGTACCTCGGTCATGGAAGCTGGTGAGCTTTCATGGTACGTTAACCTGAAATAATCGTCGGAAGGTGTGATTTCAATGACATCAAGCGGAGCTACACCAATCATGGAGGCATAAGCTGTATCCGCATGATCTCCATAGCTTAAAGTAAGCCGGTAGTTTTTCCCTGCAGACGCCATAAAGGGATTTACAGAAACGTAATGTCCCGGTTGATTTAAGTCTTCCGAAAAGGTAAAGGTGTTGTTGCCGTCACTTAACTCTGCCGTAACGCCCGAAAAGCCCTCCGGTGTATGGTTTGGATGTCCCGATGACCAATACAGCAGCAACTCTTGATATTTCAATTCATTGGTGATAATACAATCGGCAACAATGAATTCATCTCCGGTTTGCAGGTTCCAGTCAGTTTCTGCCTCGCAGGATAAGGCAAGCATGGGAAGTGCCAGACGAAGCAGGTTGTAAAGAAGTTCTTTCATGTTCAGAATTTTAGGCTATAGGTAAAAGACGGTATTAATGAGTAAATATACCGGTATGTTGTTAATTGTTCCTGCCTGCTTAATTTATCAGACGGTATGTAAAACTTGCCATCCTCTTCCTCAATTTTACTGAAATTCAAAAAAGCATAATTGCGTGTATTGAAGAAATTATATATCGTAAATGTCAGGTAATGTTCAAATGTCCTGTCTGTTTTATTCAGACGCCAGACTGATCCAATATCCATTCGTTTGTAACCGGGCAACCGGTCGTTGTTCTGTTGTGAGTAAGCCGGAACCTGACTGCCGCGATAATAATAGAAAGCTGTGGGAGATGAGATTGTCATGCCGGAAGTATAGATGACATTCATATTCAGGGCCCACCTGGGCCTGACCTTATAATCGAGTGAAAGGGAAAAATCTATGGGTTTATCCTGGTGCGCGGGATACCACTGGTCATTATTCAGGGTATTGATATGCAGAAAACTGCGGGTACTGGCATATCCTATCTGTCCTGTCAGCCTTCCCTGCGTTTTTTTCAGCATGATCTCAAAACCATATGCATATCCTTCTCCCTGTCTTAACTCTCCTTCGAGGTAAGGGTTAAGTAGCATTTCAGCATGGTAGCTGTATCCAAGTTGGTTATGCATGGATTTGTAGTAAATATCAGCGTTCAGATCGACGGCACACCCGGACCAGGATTTCATGAACCCAACATCATAGATATCAGCATACTGCGGCTTGATATTGGACCCCGAAGGCAACCATACTTCCAGTGAATTGAACGGACTGATGCTGTTGTTGATCTGGTTGATATGCTGAATGGTACGGTTATAGGATACCTTGACCGAGGCTGATTTTCCCGTTTTAAATGACACTGAAACACGCGGTTCCAGGTAATTCCGCGTATAATACCTTGTTCCTTTGTCATATTTTTCAATTGATACAGGGATGTATTTACTGTCATAAGAGATGCTGAAAGCTTCTCCATAATTACTCCAGTTTGAAAGCCTGAAGCCGAGGTTGATCTTCATCCATTTGGCAGGTTCAAACTCATCGCCGGCATAGAGAACAATCTCGCCGGAATTGACTTGTGATACCCGCATGGTATCCAATAGTGCGTTGGATGAGTGATAGTTACCAGGATTAAAGAAGTACCCGCCAAGATTAAATCCGAACTTCAGGTTGTTTGCAGGTGTTATGTACCAGGCAAACTCTGATTTGAGATTTGTTCCGGTAATGTCAGAATTCCAAAAGAGTTTTTTATCATAATCAGTATACAGTGAATAGTCGTATTTGCTGGCATACCATGTAGTATTTGAAAATAGCCGGTGGCCGTATACATGTGACCACCGGAGAGTAGCCGCTGTATTCCCCCATTCGAGGCCATTTTTAATATCTCCTGGTTTATTGATAAAGGCGTCTTTGCTGGCGAACAGGGTAAGGTAAATCCGGTCACGCTGTCCCAGCCTTATGTTAAATTTGGAAGTAAAATCGGCAAAATAGAAATGTTCAACTGACGGATTCGATGCTTTTACCAGTAACCCGAAGGTGGAAATGCGAAATGCCATAAAGTACGAACTCATTTCTTTCTTGAAGGGACCTTCCACGCTGAACCTTGTTGATACCGGACTGATGCTGGCACATCCGGAGAATTTCATCATGTTGCCATCACGTGCACGGATATCTATTACGGAGGATAGTCTGCCTCCATATTGAACAGGGAAATCAGCACGGTATATTTCGGTATGCTTGATGGCTTCCGGGATGATGGGTGTAAACAATCCGAGCAAATGAGATGGGTTATAGATAGGAGCTTCATCAAGCAGGATAAGGTTTTGATCCCTGTTACCACCCCTGACCGAGAAGTAGCTTGAGCCGTCACTCTGAAAACTCACTCCCGGCAAATTATCAAGCGATTTAAGCATGTCGGTTTCTCCCAGCGCTGCAGGTTGTCTTTGAACAACTGACGGATCCAAATTTGTTTGAGCAGCCAGGGCGTTAAACACCAGTTGTTCCTGGTTTATCGGATTAATTATGATTTCTCTGAATGTGAAGGGTGTCTGGCTGAGTTGAATGTTCCATCGGGTGCTTTCCGTCAGCATGATTGTTTTGGTTTGGAAGCCGTAGCCCATACAGGATGTTTGCAATTTACATGTGCCACCGGGAAGGGTAATGGAAAAAAAACCATAATTGTTACTGACTACGCCAATTCCAGTTGCTGCATTATATACGGCCGCCCCGATTAAAACTTCATGACTGGCTGAATCGGTAATAATTCCGCTTACAGTGAATGACTCCGGTTTTGCCGGAACCTGATTGGTTATCTCATCGGGGATGGTCTTTAAGACAATGTAACCATTAACAAGGGTGAACTGAATACCGCACTGCAAAAAAATATCATTCAGTATTTGTTCCAGCGGCTTATTCTCAGCTGTGTAGGTTATCTTTTGTTTTACCGGTATCAGACTTGGGCTAAAGGAAAACCTGACATGTGCTTTATTTGAAATCTCTGTCAGTACTTTCTCCAGTGCAACACCTGAATAATGTACTGTTAGTTTCTGCCCCATGTCAGGAGGCTGTGCCCGGGAAACCAGCCCTGTTAAGATCAGCAGGGCAGGCAATAAGAAACAACCGGTAAAATGAAACCACTTATTGAGCAACTTTAGCATCCTTTGCCGCTGATTGTGTATTTTTTGCCTGTTCTGGAAACCGTTAAATCCAGTGTGGATTTCAATACGCTGACCACGGAATCCAGTTCCTGGTTTTCAAATCGAACGGTTATGGAACAATCATGAAGTGCCGGATCGATATTTACCGATATATGATAGGTATTGGCTAGAATATCGCCCACTTCAGACAGTGGTGTGTTATTAAAGTCCAGAATTCCAGTCTTCCACGCAAAGTCGTTCAGGTTCACAGCAGCCTGCATGTCGATTTTCCGGTTCGATTTGTTGTAAGTCCCTGTTTCTCCAGCTGTAAGAACAGCTTCCAGGTCAGGATGGCTGGTTTCATAAAGGCGTACAGTACCTTTGGTTACCGTAACCCTGATCAAAGGCTTATCGGCATAAGCCTTCACATTAAATTCCGTTCCCGTAACACTTATGCAAGCCTCACCGGCAGAAACAACAAAAGGCAAATTACTTTTTTTGACCTCGAAATATGCTTCGCCCTTCAGGGAAAGCTGTCTGTGCGAAATGCCAAATCCTTTTTTGTAGGTGATTCTTGAACCTGCATTCAATGAAACGACTGTACCATCAGGTAGGTAGATGGAGGCATATTCGTTGGCAGGGGCCCTTTTTAAGATTGGGCCGGTTATTTTCACTCCTGTGAATGTCAATGCGGATACCAGAATAACTGCAGCAGCGATCTGCAGAACTCTTTTCAAATGAATTGTCCTGGTTTGCCTGTGCGTAATCGCCCTGTCCAGTCTCTGCCATTCTGCCTCAACATCGATATCTCCTGCAGCTGTTGCAGAAGAAGTGATGTCCCATAATCTGGCAAAAGAATCGAATTCAACCCGGTTATCTGGATCAGCCGAAAGCCATTCGTCAACAATCTTCTGCTCTTCAGGAGTGGCTTCACCGGAGAGGACCTTTGGCACTAGTCCGACTGGATCTATATGTTTGTTATCCGTATCCATATCGTTGTTGTTATCATAACCACACATCAGCGGTGTTTTACCCTTACAGGTTGTTCATGTTTTTAAGCATCATCAGCATGAGAAAGGCTAAATAATCCTTCAGTTCAATCCTGAGCAAATGCAGGGCTTTTGACATCTGCGTTTCGACCGTCTTTACCGAAATATTGAGATGCTCTGCAATCTCCGTGTATTTTTTGCTTTCAAAACGGCTAAGTTCGAATATTTCCCTGCATTTTTCAGGTAACTTCCGCAGCGCTTTTTGAATGTGGTTTTCCAGTTCCGCTGTTTCTACATTATCGGTGAACACAGATTCATCAACAACAAGATTTTGTGCAGTGGCCTCCCCGTGACTAATGAACTTTTTATGATCACGTAAGTAATTCAGGCTCCTGTTATATACGGAAGTGAACAGGTAGGATTTGGCCGGCTTATCCCATTCAAAATCAGAACGGTTCTCCCAGATCCGGATAAAAACGCCGTGCACAATTTCTTTGGCTGAGTCGAGATCACCGGTATACTTGCGCGCAAAGTAACACAAACCGGTAAAATGCTCCCGGAAGAGCAGTTCAAATTTGTGTTTTACTATCAGGTCCTGATGATCCACATTCTTTTCTGTTAATGCTTTCCATCATGATTTCCGTACTTTTCGATCAATGCAAGCAACTCACCTCTTTTTATGGGTTTGGTAATATAATCATCACAGCCGGCCTCGAAGGCTTTCACCCTGTCTTCGTTCATGGCATAAGCCGTTTGAGCGATAACCGGTAGATCCGGAAACTGCTGTTTAATCTTGCGTGTAGCTTCATAGCCATTCATGAATGGTAACTTAATGTCCATTAATACCATATGGATTTCGGGATTCTTTTTGCATAATTCAACAGCTTCAATCCCGTTACTGGCCCTGATAAGATTTACCCTGCTTTTAGAGAGAACAGTTTCAAGGTACAGGTAATTCACGTTATCATCTTCAGCAACCAGGATTACAATTCCCTGGGCATCAATGTTTAATATGGTCTTTTCCAACCTGGATTTGTCCTTCGACTTAACCTGCGCAGTATTGTAAGGAATGGTGAAATAGAAAACAGAGCCTTTTCCCGGCTCTGATTTTAGCCACATTTTGCCTCCTAGCAATTCAACAAGTCTTGTTGAAATGGAAAGTCCAAGCCCGGCCCCGCCAAATTGGCGGGCAATATCATTCTGCGCCTGTCTGAAAGGTTCAAAAATCTTTTCCTGCATATCTTCCGGGATGCCAATGCCGGTATCTTCGACAAAAAACTGAAGGAATCCCTCGATCTTCGTATAACCAAACCTGATATGACCATCACGTGTAAACTTAAGTGCATTGTTCAGCAAATTGGTCAGTACCTGCCTGAGCCTGGTCTTATCCGTTGAGATTGTACTTTGCAGGTTGTTCAAGGGTTTCACGGCATGCAAAGTGATGTTCCTGCTTCCGGTTTGCGGTTCAAAAAATGCAAATAGTATATTAATCAGGTCATTGACAACCAAATCCTCATATAAAAGAGTTACTTTGCCGGTTTCAATGCGCGACAGATCAAGGATGTCATTTACGAGTGCCAGCAACTGTTTGCTGCTGTCGATGATGATTCCTGCATAGTATTTCCGCTTTTCCTGTGCAAGATCAACATCCATCAGCAGCTCAGAGAATCCGATAATGCCATTCATGGGTGTTCTTATCTCATGACTCATGTTAGCCAGAAACGCCGATTTAAGCCGGTAACTCTCTTCAGCGTTCAGCTTGGCTTCTTTAAGCTCCTCATTTATTTGCTGAATGTTTTCGATACTTTTTATGAGCTCTTCATTTTGAGCAAGATACTCCTCATTTAAGGCCAGGTTCTCTTCCATTTGAGATTTCAGCTTAAATTCGATATTCTTCTGCCGGCTGATATCAATAATGGTCCCGGTCATCCGGAGAGGATTTCCGCCGGTGTCCCTCTCAACCACCATTCCCCTGACAATGATCCATATCCAGTTACCTGATTTATGCTTCATCCTGATCTGGCATTCATAAGAGTCAGTTTTACCCTGCAGGTGCAACTCAAGAAGCTCATTTGATTCTATCACATCTTCCGGGTGCTTGAGCTTTTCCCAT
>JGI11641J44799_10000020_pt1 | contig 42599 bp, 35 predicted proteins | sample WetSurSiteA1Bulk_FD_44799 | JGI IMG/M metagenome (IMG submission 44799) | reverse complement strand
CGGCATTAATTACCGCAAGCGCATCATTTACAGTAAAAAATTGGTGGCAGATGAGGTAATGCTGAAGGAGTTGGACAGAAGGGTAATTTCCATGTCGGCCAGGAACCTCAAAAGGAACATATATGATGTCAGAAGCGCCGGAAGCCTGGTAACACTGATCATGAACGACAGCCTGAGTCCGCTTACCGGTGGAAATGTTGTTAAACTGCTGATAAACGGGGAGGAGAAATTCCCGGAGGTGTTAGCTGCTCTTTTACAGGCAGAACATCACATCCATCTGGAATATTACATTTACGAAGATGATGTGATTGGCAACCGGATCAAGGATGTCCTTATTCAAAAAGCATTGGAAGGCATTGAGGTTCGGCTTATTTATGATGATTTTGGCAGCAGTTCCCTGCGTGGAAAACTTTTGCATGAATTAAAGGAAGCAGGTGTAGAAGCTCATCCATTCAACCGTATCCGGTTTCTGTTGCTTGCCAACAGGATCAATTACAGGAACCACCGGAAAATTATCATTGTGGATGGCAAATGTGGATTTGTTGGCGGTATCAACATCAGCGACCGGTACATCAACACCGTCGGGGAAAAATCCCGGCAGTACTGGAGGGACACCCATCTGCGGATCGATGGACCAGGCATCATGTATTTGCAGCATATTTTTCTGTGCGACTGGAACTTTTGTTCGGATCAGAAGATCCAGCCTGAACATCACTATTTTGACACTGCTCCAATGCATGCCTCCAATACCAGCGTTCAAATTGCTGCAAGCGGACCGGATTCCCCAGCCTCAACCATCAAACTGTCATTCCTGAAAGCCATTAACCTGGCACAGCATGAAATCCTGCTTACCACTCCCTATCTGATCCCTGGTGGAAGTATTATGGATGCGCTGAAGATATCCGCCCTGGGTGGGGTCAAGGTTAAAATTCTCGTTCCCGGAATATCTGATTCACGACTGGTGAATGCGGCAGCATGGTCGAATTATGGTGAATTGCTGAAATCAGGTGTGGAAATATTCACCTACCACAAGGGATTCATCCATGCCAAGACCATGGTGGTGGATGGCTATATTGCAGTAGTGGGTACGGCAAACATGGATCACAGGAGCTTTGACCTGAATTTTGAGGTCAATGCTATTGTCTATTCTGTTGAATTTGGCGAACAACTGCGCAAGTCGTTCTATAACGACCTTTCAGATGCAGTAACAGTTCGTTATGAACGTTGGAAATCAAGGCCTGTATATGTAAAGCTGGCTGAAAGAACTGCCAGGCTTTTATCGCCGCTTCTGTAAATCCTTTTAATACCTGGATCAGCTCATCAGAAAGATTTCCTATTGATTTATCACCAGCTTAACATTGTATATTTTTATCCCTGATCTTAATCTCAGGATATATACCCCATCAGGCAGTTCACTTATTTCCATGGTCCCATCCGGCAATGGATCAACTTTCATGACAATCTCACCGTACATATTGACAATCTCGACAGAATATCCATGATGAAGATCGCCAGCAGGGCTGAGCGTAATGAAAGTACTTGCAGGATTCGGAAATACATCAGGATGAATTCCATCGAATTTCTGAACGGCTGTAATATTCGTGACGGTTGCGGTCATGGTATCCATGCAAGGGGATATATCCCCCACGGTTACCAGATATTCACCTTCGGGTAAACCTGCGAATTCGTTGCTTTGCTGGAAAATTCCGTTATTCAGGGCGTATTTCAATCCTCCGACTGCAGATGTTGCATGAACTACGATCTTCCCATCATTTCCTGCCGATTCCGGGACTATATCCAGTGATTGAATTACCGGCGACGGATAAAGGGCAGACATGAACGTGACCGTATCTTTCAGATCACCGGGAGCGACAGCAATTACCATGATTTGTGCTTCACCAACCGGTTGATCAGGTTCCAGCGTGATGAGGCGTGAATTTCCTTCCCCGATAAATACAATGTGCTCACTGGCTATAAATGTTTCATTGTCTGATATGCCAATGAATTCAACCTCATCGGGACTAAAGAATTCAAAATTCAGGAGTATCTCAGGCATTCCGTCTCCCTCACAAATCTCCTGGTCTTTAATGGCTTCAATTACCGGTGGTCCAAAGCACAATGCCGCAAGCGGGATATAAACCCTCGCGGCACCTGCCGATTTTACTGTTATGCTGTCGTGGTACTCTTTTGCTACCTCAGGCTCAAAAAGTATTACCACCAAAGTTGGTTCGATATGATGATTCGTCAATCCAATTATCACGGAGTCGCTGAATACGGGATTCTCACCCGGGGCTATTGCCAGTTTGAAACCCTCCGGGGCTTTCAATACAATTGGACTCATGAGGTTGTTCCCCGAAACAATAGTCTCGCGAACCGACTGGTGACCAAGAGGGGTCGGATCAAAAAATCCGGGAAGTTGATTGATGAGAAGTGACGGAGGAAGCTCCGCAACCGTGAAAGCAACGGAGAATTCCGAAGTATTTCCCTCTGCATCAGTAGCATTTGCGGTAATATGGTTGTAAGGTCCGATAATGGTGCCGTTCCAGGTGAAATTACCACTGGCATCCGCTGTGGTTTCACCCTGGAAGACAGCACCTTCATCTTCAGGATCAGAGAATATTTCGATTTTTGCATCCGGCAATCCTGAACCCTTCACCCATTCAGGCGTTACATCTTCAACTACAGGTGACTCCAGCTCATGATTACCGCCAGATTCATTATCAATGCCAGCCTGGGTATTGGTTGAGATAAGGTTATGTGTGATAGTATTTCTGACTGCCTGGGAACCCTCTACTTTAATTCCAGAGCCACCGCTATTTCCAATGAGGTTTCCCTGAACCAGGTTATTGTATGAACCATCAGCCATCATAATACCTGATTCATTATTGCCCAGGGTAAGCAACCACCCGGGATCGGTGCCAATCCAGTTCTGGGCTATTAAATTATCATGACATTGATTGAGATAAATGCCGTAATTGTTCCCGCTAATATGGTTGTCAACAATTACATTTTCAAAACTTCCGCGTTGAATATGTATCCCTCCATAATTTCCGTTTGGGATGGCTTTGCTTTCAGTACGGTCCATGCCCACAATATTATTGAGAACAGCATTGTGATAACAGGTATCGTGAATTCCAATTCCAACAAAATTATTGCCCGAGATTACATTTCTGCATGTATCATAGTGAGAAATGACAACATTTTCGGTGCTGTCGTACAAAATGATGCCATAATCATTGCCTGCAGGCGCCGTGGCGGAATAATTTGTTCCAATATAGCACCCAGCAATACGTCCACCCTTAACACCTGCCATAACAATACCACATCGGAAATGATTTATCGTTAGTCCCAGAATTTCTGCATGATTTGTCCTTAAGAACAATCCATCCGTATTTGGTGAGGCATCTGTTCCGGAAATTTGAATCTCAGGACCGTAAGGGTTGGTATCCTCACCCAGAAATTCTCGCTGTGAGAAACCATCTATGACAATACCTCCTTCCGTCATGGCCTGAAAAAAACTTTTGGGTGAAATGGTCCAAATGCCGGTTGCGGCATCATAGCCCGGATCAGATTTGGGAATATTGAAGCGAATGGTATCATAGCCCGGCTGTATTTCTGCCCGGTATATTGCTTCACCAAGCGAACCTGGTCCGGTTTCCTGTGTGTTGGTCACTACAATGCTGCTGGTTCCGGGACCGGTTGAGGACATCATGATTGAAAAAACGGACAGATGGTCTGTCTGCCCATTGATCATGTTATTCTGAACATCCAGGTTGGTTGTTATATCTTCCCAAGCGGATCCGACGGGATTAAAGGCATATAATTTCAAGGCCATTTCCTGGTCCGGACCGATTCCTGCATCACTGTACCCTATGAACAGTTGAATACCTCCGGCAGAGGTTGCAGTTGTATTGATCTCATAATAATTGGGCAAGCCCTCCGGAATAACCAGCATGCCTTCAGGAGGTAAAGGACCAACTGGCTGGATTAAGGCTTCAGTATTACCGGGATTAATTACCTCATTGAAGGTGATGCCGACACCGCTGCCTAAATCCACCTGGACGTTACTTCCGGCTAAAGTGTTGGTCGTTGTTGTTGATGAAATGGTAAACGGAGCATCACTTATATCATTTAATGCGGAATTTGAAGCATCAGAGATCCTTACCAGACAATTGTTTGAAGGTGTATTGGGAACTGTCCAGGCGTAGGAGGTGGAAGTTGAATATGAGTTTTCAATGACCGAATATCCCGCTCCCCCGTTTGTTGAATATTCAATCTTAACAGGTCCGTTGAACAGATAATTATGCCAGACAATGTAATGAAGACTGCCCACAGTCCAATTCTCATTTCCGTCAGGTACATCAACAGTTATCTTTTTATCCGCGGTTATTGCAAACACGCTGTTGCTGACATCGGAGATCTGAGGATTTTGCATTGAAATGCGCACAAGGCATTGCGTGGAGGCAGCATTTGGAACATCCCAAAGATATGAACCGGAACTGCCGTAATGTGTTACATAGGTGATGAAATTATAAGTGCTGCCATTATCAGTTGAGTATTCCAGCTTAAAATCCTTGTCATTTATGTTGGTGGCGGTCCATGTAATGTAATGTGGTGTTTCAGCAGCCCACGACTGTCCTCCGTTGGGATTTGTCAGGGTTACAGAAGATGTTGATCCGCCGCTTCCGCCAATGGCAGTAACGTTATCAATACTCCAGGCGCCACGGTACCAGCATTCAGCCATGGAAGCATCACCCGGACCGATAATCCTTATCCTTACATGCTTGACCTTGTATTTTGAAGTATTATTGAGCCAGCTTGCGTTCCATGTAATCTGGTAAAGCTGGCTGAATGTTTTTATTTCATGAAAAACAAAATCGGTGCCATCATGCTCGGCATAAAGTTTTTCTTTGTTGCCATCAGAAAGATCTATGACTTTCACCTGCAACTGCACATAAAAGAGACCCGGAAAATCACCCCAGCAAGGTGTATACAGAAGACGCGTCACATCAACACTGAATCCGCTGATGCCCTGCCAGTCGGTATTGGTTGAAAGGTCAGGAGATTGGAGATAAATGTCATTTTCATCCGCACTTCCAATGAGCAATGCACTGGTGTAGGCCGACAATGCATTGGACGTGTTCATGAGCGTGTACCCGGACAATGGTGAAAACTTTGTCTGGCTGCTGGATAGATACATCTGATCAAGTGTCCAGCCCTGTGTGGTGCCGTCATTAAAGTTGAATACTCCTGCTCCAAGAGTTTTAACATTAAAACAGGTGAGCCATATACCATTCATAATCAAAATGGTAATGATCAAATTCCTTTTATTCATTGTTAATCCTCCGATTTGGTTTAAGGATCCTTTTGGTAAATACCCTTTTAAATATTGATTCACAAATTTTCATGAAGTAAAAATCGGTTGTTGCTGGAATTTCATTTTTTACATTTGGTTCTCAAACCAAAAAGGAATATACACAACAGATTTTTGATCCTGCAAGTGAAACCTGGGAGTGTCCTGTCCTTCTTTTGCATAATACTCCAGCAAAAGCAAGTAAGGAATGGGAAGATGAATCTTAATAATGAGCGATTAAGTTAGTGAATAAGAGCACTAAAGTCAAGTTTTTACCGCGTATTTTGATAAATCAGATTCAGTTGATGGCGAAGAGGTAATAAATCCTGCAAAATAAAAAACCACTTACCCGGTTTTATCCTTGCAAGTGGTTTATTATCAGGGTGGGCACTGTTGGAGTCGAACCAACGACCCTCTGCTTGTAAGGCAGATGCTCTGAACCAACTGAGCTAAGCGCCCTTTTCCTTTTTCTAAGGGATTGCAAATATATACCTCATTTTGAAAATTGCAAAATATTTCGGATAGAATTCATGTTAACTTTGCATGAATTATCCAAAGATTGTTTCCATAGCGCTCAGGCTTGACAGAAATAAAGTACTTTGTTAGAAAGTCAGTGGACATAAAACATAAAATTAAAGCGGATTTAATGAATCAGGTTCCGGGATTTGAATTCTATTTCCAGGCCATTACCCACCCAAGAGGGGCTGTGCCTTTCCTGCGTTGACTTTTTTCTTAATTTTGAAAGAGATACAGGGTAAGCAGGGAAAAGTCCGGGAAGGTGTGGCATAGTCAATCATGGAGAAAATCCTGTTCCATACGCATGTTAGTGGGAAGTGTCTGTGAACCTGAAGCAATCGAACAGGGTATATAGATAAATGGTAAATAACAATTTAAAACCAAAAGTATGGCAACAATTTTAAGAAATGATAAGAGAGCGTTTAAGGAAGATCCTAACAAGATCGACAAATTCCGCTTATTTTCAGATGTTTCAAGAAAAACAAAGGGAGTAATCCCAAAAAACCTGAACTTCGATCTGAGGCTATTAAATCCGGGGCAGTTTTCTGCACCCTATCATTTTCATCGCTATGCTGAAGAACTGTTTATGATCGTATCCGGCTCCATGACGCTGAGAACACCGGATGGATTTGAGGTTGTACAGGGCGGAGATTTAATATTTTTTGACATGGGAGAGACCGGAGCTCATCAATTTTTCAATCATGGAACAGAACCATGTATATATCTTGATATCAGAACATTTATCGGCTATGATGTGTGTGAATATCCAGACTCCGGAAAAATACTGCTGGCACCGTCATTTGAGATATTCAACAAGAAATCCGAAGTTAGTTATTTCGAAGGTGAAGAGAATGTTTTGGAAAAATGGGATCAAGTTAAAAACAATCCATAACCCCTGCCAACCTGATAATTAAGCTTGATGATGCAAACGGACAGAAGCGTTATTCTCTATATAGCAGTTAGTTTAGATGGTTACATTGCCAGTTTAAATGATGATCTAAACTTCTTAGACCTGGTTCAGAAAGACGGGGAAGACTATGGTTATGCTGATTTTATTAAAACCATTGACACTGTAATTATTGGCAGAAAGACCTATGATTGGGTTATAAAACAGGTTTCATATTTTCCTCACGCCGATTTAAATACCTTTGTTATCACGCATCAAAAACGACCGACTTTGGGCAGGACAGAATTTTATTCCGGGAACCTGAAAGAACTTATCTTAAACCTGAAAAGCCAGCAGGGCAAAAACATTTTCTGTGATGGCGGAGCAGAAGTTGTAAATGAGCTGTTAAAGTATAATTTAGTAGATGAATTTATCCTATCAGTAACGCCGATTCTTTTAGGCAGCGGAAAAAGACTTTTTGGTGATGGACGACCTGAACAAAAGCTTTTACTGATTAACACAAAACAGTTTGAAACGGGACTGGTACAATTACATTATCAGGTAACCAATTGAGGATTAATAGGCCACCTGCTGACAGCACATATTGACGATTACTCCTGATGCTACCCATTGAAAAATCGCGACAGGCGGTGAGCTTCCTGCATCAGACTTAGACATCAAAGTAACATGAAAACCAAAATCTTTGTATTAACGGGCCTTTTTCTGTTGATCTACAACGCCTCTGCTACCAACTATTATATCAGCAACAATGGCAATGACAATAATAACGGCCACAGCAAACAATCAGCCTGGAAAACCATAGCCAAAGTCAATGCAACAGCATTGTACGCCGGTGACTCGGTTTTATTTCAAAGAGGAGGAACCTGGCGGGAGGAACTGCTTATACAATATAGCGGAACAGAGCAAAGTTACATTGTGTATTCAGCTTATGGTACAGGCCATAAACCCCGCATTCTGGGATCGGACAGATCAGACGCATGGACCGAGATACAATCCAACATATGGCAATCAACAAGTGTATTGGCTGCTCCACGGCAAAGAACCGGAAATGCGACAACAAATCATCCTGCAAGTATTTTCTTTGGTGAGAAGGATGGTAGTATAACATGGGGGAACATGGAAAATATTCATTTGAATAGCGAAGGGGCCCCGACAGATATTTGTGAGTGTACCCGAGACAATGGTTTTGCCCTGTTGGACAAAGAGCATGACTGGTGCTGGGAAGCCAACCACATCTATGTGTTCTCAACTCAAAATCCGGCTGAGAGATATGATTTTATTGAAGTGCCGCAAAGAGTTTCCGCTATAAAAATGGAATCTCATAATGCCCAACAATATATAAAGATCGAAAACCTGGAGCTTATGTTTGCTTTAAAATATGGATTTGACGGGGGTTGGCCCATGGCTTATGAAAAAAGAGGATTGCAGATAAAATACTGTCATATCGGATATATGGGTACCAAAGGAGCTGCTTCGGCAATAGGGCTGCAAGTTTGGCATTCGGATATGCTAATTCAGGGAAATGATATACACGACTGCGGAAGACGTAATATTTCGTACAATGTATATGCCGACACCCGTACATCAAGCCTGGTATTTGAGAATGTTGTTTTTGACGGGAACAATTTGCACAATGGCTATCATACCACCGGTGTTGATATTTACGGCGGTTATTCCGATGAATTCAGAAATTTTGTAATTAAGAATAACTACATATGGGATAATCCGGAAGATGATCCTGCAAACCAACCCAACGATTTTACCAGTATGGGAACCTATCTGGCATCAGGGAATGCTACTTTTGACGGATTTAAAGTGTATAACAATGTATTCAGCTTCATCAAGCAAAAGCACATTGTTGCAGACAATTTAAAGAATTCTTTTGTTGTCAATAATACCTTTTATGGCATGAATCTTCGTGCCGGAGGTTCAGGATACCGTGCCATGATTTCTGTTTCGGCAGATCCAGAAAACTTTGTAATTGACAATAACATTTTCTACGGCAATGTCAAAGACGAATATGTGCTCTCTGCAGTCACCTTTTCCGATGATTCTCATTTGGGTACTAGCATGAATAACAATCTCTTTTATCAGGAAGATCCCTCCCAACGCATTGTTACGATTAACGTCAGCGGCAATAGCTATAGAATGGCCCAATGGGAAGAGTACAAATCCGGGACGGGATGGGATGCTGATTCTCCGGCCCCATCCAATCCATTATTTATGAATGCCCCTGATGATCTGAGTTTAAGCCCGAACTCTCCTGCCATAAATGCAGCAGTTTATTATCCGGAAATAACTACAGATATTCTCGGAATCAGGAGGAATCCAACTCCCTGTATTGGTGCCTATGAATATAATGGTTTGTCTGGAATGCGGGATACAGATAACAATACTGATCTTTTTGTTATTTATCCGAATCCGACAAACGGTATTATAGGATTTGCAGGTAAATCAAACAAATGGATTGAGAACATTACTATTTTGGATATTACAGGCAAAACAATTCTTGAGAGAACGGATATGCATCAAAACCAAGTAATTGATATATCAGATTTTGAAAAAGGCATGTATATTGTCAAGCTGAAAACAGGAAAGGAAACAATTGCTGTAAAAATAGTCAAGGAATAAAAAAATTTTAAAAATGGTACAGGCAATGTCGCGATCCGTGTATCAAAAGATACGAAAACCTGTAGTAATAACGACGGCAATATTGTTTCATTTGCTGTTAATCTTTCATTTGTTATTCTCCCCGGTGATAATTGTAATGGCATCCTACAAAGGAATTATAAATGCCAGTTTTGTCGTTTTTGCTTTAATTATCCTATTATCACTTTTCTTTGGCAGAGCGTATTGTTCATGGTTTTGCCCGGGATGTGGTGTACAGGAGATCATGTCATTTTTCATTAAAAAGAAATCCAAAAACACTAAAGCTTTATACATCAAGTATTTTCTTTTCACTATCTGGATAGGGGCAATAACGGCAGGTTACACTTTAAATGGACTAAATAAGATAGATTTGGCTTATGGGATGTCAGATATTTCTTTTGCACGAAAGATAGTCCTTACACTCGGGGCAATCGTGATAATTGTTCCCTTAACAGCTATTTTCGGACAGTTTGCTTCCTGCAAATATATTTGTTGGCAGGCCCCTTTTATGATTATTGGAACGAAAATTCGGGACTATTTTCATTTTCGCGGCTTGCGATTGCACGTTCATGCAGAAAACTGCAGGAACTGTAAGATCTGCAATTTTAAATGCCCTATGAATATCGATGTAATGGGGCATGTGAAAAAGAACAGCATGAATAATTCAGAATGCATATTATGTGGCAACTGTATAGATAGCTGCAAACATAATGTGATCAGGTATGCCATTACAAAATAGCACGAAGATAGGCAGATGCCAATGGATCCTATGCTGCCGGGCATAGCTGTGGACGCTGATACGCGGCCCTGCCTCAATCAGAAAAACAGCAAACCGTCCTGTATTTTCACAAACAGGTTGCACAATGGCATACAGCATTAATTTTCGCCGCGATTGGTTAATTCGGATACCAATAGGAAACTGTATAACTTCCGCCTCCCTCGTAATAGGTTCCGCTTCCTTCATTGCTGCTGCCGGTGCTGGTGCTGGCCGGCGAGATATAAGATCCGACCGTAACCGTATCGCATGAACATATCACACCGCCAAGGAAAGTAGAATCCGGTGAAGTGGTTATGGTATCACATGTACATACGCTTCCTGACCCGGGAAAATTTCTCGATGAGGCTACACAGTCGCATATGCACACTGCGCCTGCCGGTAAAGGCGTTTGGCAGGAAACCGTCAGAATTTCAGAACCCATCTGCCGGATCTGCCGTGCCTCAATGGCCTCAGTTATGTCCGGATCAAACAGATGATGCACAGGCTTACCTTCGGGCATGGACCATAATCTGATGGTATGATCGCTGCTGCCGGAAACAAGAAACCGCCCGTCGGGACTAAAAGTTACCGAGTTCACGGCGTCCGTGTGTCCTTCAAAAGTGGAAAGAGGATTCCCGTTTTGAACCGACCACAACAATATAGTCTTGTCTTCACTTCCCGAGGCTATCGTTCTGCCGTCGGGTGCGAAACAAACTGAATTCACAAAGTCCTTATGACCTTTAAGTGTATTTATCAGCATGCCATCAGCCACAGACCATATTCTGACACATTTATCCTGACTTCCGGTGGCAAGCATGTCGCTGTCATGATTAAAACACAATGTCAATACCGATTTAGAATGACCTGTCAGGGTTCTGATAACCTGCCCATCAGGCACAGTCCATAATTTTACAGAATTGTCACCGCTGCAGGATGCCAGGCTCTTACCGTCTGTACTGAAAGCAAGCGAATATACAAAACTTGAATGGCCTTCCAGTGTGGTTAGCAGGTTCCCTTCGGGAAATGACCATAATTTAATCTTCTTGTCATAACTTCCGGTTGCCAGAAGCTTACCGTCAGGTGAAAAGCAGACTGCACTCACCCATCCTCCATGACCATCAAGCTTCTTTAGCAGACTGCCGTCTTTTGCCAGCCAAATGCTCACCGATTTGTCGTTGCTTCCGCAGGCAATGATTTCACCCAGGGGATGGATACTTATTGACCGGACCGCATTTGCCTCCGTTTCTAATTTGTTCACCAGACCTCCTCCGGGAATTGACCAGATTTTGATAACACCCTCCTTGCCGCCTGAATAAAGCAGTTTATCATTTCTCCCAAAACAAAGCGTGTTGATGACATCGGAATGAGCCTGAAAGGCTGAAGAATTCTTACCTGTGTCTTTTATGATCCCTCCCTGAGGTGTACTATTCTTTTCTGCACATCCCGTTATTGGCAAAAGCGACAGACCTGCCCCGAGCGTTCCCAGGCTACCCAGAAATCTTTTACGCGAAAGGGATAATCCTTTCCTGTCCTTTTTAAAGGCATATATCTCAGGCCCTTCATCCTGTTTTAAAGCTCGTTTTTTTATCATACCATGGTTTTATTGAATAGTGCTTAACCAAAAAAATCTCTGAAATCACGCCGATGTGAATAACCGCTTACGTCTTGCCCCGACCCGATAACCGACAGTAGCACTTTGTATATTGCAGCCAACAGGTAGAAATCAGTAAGCAGAAAAATCCCTTCCATGGTCTTTACATATCTGCTTGAATACGTTTCGTTGCATACATAAAAGACCACCGAGAAAATAAAGAAATTAAAAAAAATGAGAATGAACTCACGGGGGACCAGGAACCCGGAAACACTCATCTGGTTGTAGTACAGGGCATAAAGGGAAAGCATCAGGATAACCAGATAAGAATACTGTAACTTATTGAGTGTTCCTGAAAAAAAACCAAAATACACGGCAAGGACGATCAGTCCCAGAGCGACTGGTACAGCCAGGTATCTGTAAAGCTTGCTGGTATAAGTTCTTGATCTTTTGAACAGCCAAATTGCTAAAAGGATCATGAGTAGCGTCAGCAGAAAGGAAAAGGTGAGAAGCGGTGAAAAGCCGGCTTTTATTTTTGCAGGAATATTCAGCAAATACTCAGGGTTATGGCTATAGAAGCTGATCACCCTGAGCATATCGAGATGCGTGCCGTGATCAGCATTATAAAAAGCGTTGATGTCATCCCGCCATTCCGGATGCCAGAGTCCATCAGAACAATATTCGTTGTTACCGTCTAAAAGTACCTCATTGCTTTGGGTTGATACAAAGGTGAAATGGTGTACCTGAGAAGACAGGTAACCCGACCATATCCCGGTTATCGCCAAGAAACCGATCAGGAATACCAAGGTGTTTAGCAATCTGCCCTTTCTTTTGAACAGCATGCAGTAAAGATCACAGAGGATGACAAGAGGAAAAAGAAGAAGGGTTGTGCCCTTGTTCAGTACGGAGATTCCCAGGATAGTGCCCAGCAATATGGAAGAGATCACGGATCCCCGGTAATGGAAATAGAGGCATATCGTTATGATCGAGAGGAACAAAAACTGCCAGTTTTCAGGCATCAGATGCTCCGGGAACCTTCTGTTAAGTATGAAAAAGGAGATAAAACCCAGTAGGCCGATAAAATATCCTTTCTCTCCCCAGAAAAGTTTTCCCGCAACTACCAGCAATATACCGGCACACAGTAATACGATCAGTTGCAAATACTTGATGATTAAGGGATTTACGCCAAATAACCTGTATGTGACGCATAAGAACACGGGGTAGAAAGGCGGCCTGTGAAATGCTTTGATTCCGGAAAAATGCTGCCAGAACCTTATTTTCTCCTCAGTGAGATCAACGATCTTATACCGGTCTATTTCCTCTATCAGGCCTGTTACAGGATACCCATGTCCGTCACAATAATTTACTGCAATGGACTGGTAGTCCCATTCGTCTCCGGTAAAGATCACGGAATTGGTAAAGTGACCCCGGCGTAAAGCAAAAAGCAATAAAATGGCACCAATAACGAGTAATATCAGGCTTTTCTTCTTCAATCTGCTATAATCCTGAATTTTCGATTTTCATCAATACGTTATTCTTATCAGCCAGCCACCAGAACCGTATCAGGTGATCAAGCCCGCATGTGATAAAATAAAATGAATTTGGCGCAATACTTATAGAAGTAACTGAGGTCTGGTGGGCCTGAAACGATCTTAGTAACTTTCCGGAACCAAGATCCCAGATCTTGACCACCCCATCCAGATCACCGCTGATCAAATAATTTCCGTCCCTGCTTATTTCCAGATCCCGGACATAAGACTTATGGCCTTCGAAGGTTTTCGACAGCGTACCTGTTTCCGTATCATAGATTCTGATCACATTGTTTTTTGAACAGGCTGCTATGTATCTTCCGTTCGGAGTAATATCCAAATCCATTACGGGTGAATTATTTCTGATGGTCCTGAGCAGGTTACCGGTTTTCAGGTCCCATATCCGGATAGTTTCGTCCCAGCCGCCTGAGACTATCTTTCCTGCTTTTTCAGAAGCAGCTATTGAAGTGATGGGCTTCCCGGAACCGGAAACGATATTGATCCTCGCACCTGTACTGATATTCCAGCCAACAACACTCCCATCCCAGGAGGAAGTAAAAAGCACACCATTGCTCAGCAGCAACATATCGGATATCATGGAGGATTGTCCTGCAACCGACTGCGGTTTCTTATCGGAGAACAGCGGGTGGCTGATGACCAGGCTGTCGGTTACTCCCAGTACATTCCACTCCACATTCCCCGCAATGAATCCTCTATATACCGCAGGTTGTACAGGCTGTTTTATTTGACCTTCGCTGAACAGGCTGGTGAGTTTGAGCTCATAGTTCTCCGAATTGGAAATAACGGCATAGTCCGTTAAAAGAACAGCTTCGTTCTCCGGCAGGTTCTTGTCGAATATTTTACCATCAGGAATTCCCCTGAGTAGTTCAGCTATTTTCTTTGTGCAAATCCCTGTACTATCCAGATTACCTGCCTTTCTGTAACAATCCATTGCCCAGCCGTACCATCCGTTTGCATAAAATTGTCTTCCGACAGCTTTATATCCTTCGGATTCCAGATCTGCCATACCAAAGTATTTCAAGGCCTGAACATAATCAGCTGACGCGATCAGTAAACTGCCGATCCGTCGGGCACCCCGCTCCGCCTCATTTGCCTTTTTATAAAATGCAAAAGCGTTTTCCAGATCATTGCCCTTAAGCAATGTATCCGCAATTCTGAGGGCGGCAGTTTTTCCTTCTCCGGCTATGTTGTAATAAGTATAGGAGGCTTCATAATAACCCGACTTAAATAAATATTCTGCCATCTTTTTACTGCCTTCTTTTTCCTTTCCTGCCTTCTGATAAGCATCCAAAGCCTTCTCATAGTTGATTTTATAGTAGTAGGGAGCCAGGGTGTTATCGTTGAATTTAATCTCATTAACATAGGCTTCTGCTACTGAGAAATAGCAGGCTTTTTGTTCATCACCCTTTGTTTTACTGCAAAACTGTTCCGCTTCAGCCAGTTTACTTTCTGAAATAAGCATTTCAAGCGAAACGCATGATGAGGCTATAAACGGGAGGCACGTTACCAAAACAGCGAACAGTGTCTGAATATATGTTCTTTTTGTCATCTCTACTGGTAATTAATTTTGATTTTGAAAGTGCAGATTATTAATTGAGCATTAAACCCCGAATGATAAGCCTTTAGTTGGGATACCAATATGTCCGGTAATAGGTAGTCCCGCCGTAATAAGTACCTGGATTGTAATAGGTTGTCCCACCATGGTAACCCGAGTACGTGGAGCTGCTTCCGATCGTAATTGTATTGCAGATGCATATCATGGTGCCTGATAAGGCAGCACCAGCGGGAAGTGTAATTGTATTACATGTGCAAACCATTTCTGTACCCGGGTAGCTTCTTGAATCCGCAATACAATCACATATGCAGGTAGCACCGGGGGGTATGGGAGAACCACAGGGCAATGTCAAAACACCCGGGCCCATTTGCTTTACCTGCATGGCATCTGTTTTTTCAGTAACAGAAGGATCAAAGATCACAAAGCATGGATCACCTTCCGGCATTGTCCATAGACGGATTGTTTTATCAGCACCTCCTGCTACCAAGGTCTGTCCGTCGGGGGTGAAACAAACAACATTGACATCTTCATTTGTCTCTATTTTCAGAGTCAATAGATCCGACCCTTCGGGTACAGACCAGATTTTAACCGTATTGTCACTGCTGCCCGATGCGAGCCAATTGCCGCCCGGATTAAAACAAACCGAGTTGACAGTTTGGGTATGGCCTTCCAGTGTTTTAATGAGCGTACCTTCAGGAACGGACCAAAGCATAATTGTTTTGTCCTCACCCGCAGAAGCCAATATTTTGCCATCACTCCTAAAACACAGATCTGTGGCTTTTTCACGGTGTCCTGCCAGCATCTTCAGTACTTTATCTTCGTGCAGGGACCAGAGTGTGATCTGATGATCCATTCCGGACCATGCAAGCAGTTTGCTGTCGGGACTGAAGCATACCACCTCAATCTTATCCTTCAGCGATAACGTTTTCAAGGGTTTCAGACCTGTGAGGGAGGTTAACCTGATGGTGTTGTTCAGGGGGAGCGTGGCAACCATTTTGCTGTCGGGGCTGATACGTACCTTATGTCCCATCACTCTGCCAAGGCTTTTTCCGGTCGGTAAATACCAGAACTCCGTCTGATTAATATTGCGGTAACCGATCGCCAGAATTTTACCGTCGGGACTAAAACTCAGGTCATCCACCGAGCCGCAAGGGAATGTCTTCAGTAATTTTCCGTCAGGCAAAGACCAAAGTTTGGCAGTTCCGTCGGAACTTCCCGATGCAATTATCTCACCGTCAGCTCTGACTTTGAGTGCAGTTACTTCATTATTATGTGCCTTGAAGACCGACAGATCCAATCCCTTTACTTCAATCTTATCGGCAAGCGCCTCGACAGGCTTGAGTGAAAGTACGGCTCCGATGGTGCCAATTGCTCCAAGAAATTCCTTTCTGGTGAAGATCAGCTTATCCCTGGTCTTTTTAATTCCGTAAATTTCAGCCTCTCCATTCTTTTTATTGGGTGTTTTCATATCAGTTGGGTTAGGGTTCTCAGTTGGGATACCAGTATGTAGTGTAATAGCCTCCGCCGCCATAATAAGTTGGAGGAGAATAGGTTCCTACTGTTATGGTATTGCATATGCAAATCATCCCGGCGGATAAAGGCGAACCGGCCGGTATGGTAATGGTATCACACGTACAAATGGTATGAGAACCAGGATAGCTCCGTGAAGAAGAAATGCAGTCGCAGATACAAGTAGCTCCGGCAGGCAGGGGCGTACCACAGGGCATGGTTAGTGTTTCAGGCCCCATTTGACGGACCCTTCGTGCATCTGTTTTTTCAGTATTTGCCGGATCGAACAAAATATAGGCTGGTTTGCCTTCAGGCATGGTCAACAACCGGATTTTGTCATCATTGCTTCCGGTTGCAAGGGTCTGTCCGTCGGGACTGAAGCAAACCGCATTAATATCACCTGACTGGCCCATGAAGGTATTCAGAGTTTTCCTGTCATTCACCGACCAGAGTTTAAGCATACCCGAGTTATTTTCGTAAGCGGTGGCAACCATTCTGCCATCGGGACTAAAAGTGAGCGCATTCACCTGTTTGCCTAATTCTTCCTTCGTTTGAATAAGTTCGAATTCAGGAATCCTCCAGAACTTCATGGCATGATCCGTACTTCCTGAAGCCAGTATTCTGCCATCGGGACTGAAACACAGGGAATTTATACTTCCTGTATGGCCCTCGAGGGTATTCAGCAACTGCCCATCAGGCAAAGACCACAGTTTAATGTTCTGATCACTGCCCGATGCCAGGATCTTGCCATAAGGGCTGAAACAAACGGCATAGACCTTGCCGTCAGAATAGGACTGCAGTTGTGTTGTCAGATTTCCTTGCTGAACAGACCAAAGTCTCACGGTATTATCATCACTGCAGGAGGCCAGCGATTTTCCGTCAGGGCTGAAACATAAGCTTCTTACCCCGTAGGTGTGCCCTTTCAGCGTTTTTTGAAGATTCCCGTCAGGAACCGACCAAAGCCTGATGGTTTTATCGTTGCTGGCTGAGGCCAGCGTTTTACCATCGGGACTGAAGCAAACGGTTGTGACCTCCTCAGTATGTTGTTTGATCTTTTTGATGATCTTCCCGTCCGGGATGGACCACAATTTGATGGTATTATCGCTGCTTCCGGAAGCGAGCATTTTGCCGTCGGGACTAAAACAGACGGACTTTACCGCATCCGAATGCGACTTAAAATCCGACACACCCGTACCTGTATCTTCTATCTTTTCCGCATGTCCTTCAACGGACAATAGTGCCATTCCGGCACCCAATGTGCCAATAGCACCCAGGAATTCTTTACGCGAGAAGGAAAGCCCTTCATTCTCTTTTTTCAGGGCATAGATCTCAGGTTTTTCATCGGATTTCTTTTTGGGGGTTTTCATGGATTTTATAATTGATTGATTTTCCGTCGCATACACCACCGCTATCTATCATGCATCGTATCAGCAGTTCCCTTGTTATATCACGGTTTACATCACAGCGGCTGGAAAACGTTGTATTGCCGAAACTCCCCGGCAATATTGTTTTCGCCGGACAATCCCCCGCACAATGCCAGTAACAATAACATTCCCGGCACAATAGTTTTCTTTCTGCAATCCGATTTTGAAAATCTTCCCGTTTCTTAAAATCAATCCTCATTTCTCCGGTTGCTGAAAGTTGTCCGAAGTGAAAGGCTTCTGCCAGCGGATGACTTCCGCCTGATATCTCATAGCACGATGACAATATCCCATCGGGAGTAACCACCAGGGCATTGTCATGGGCGGTGCAAAAACAATCCGTATTCACCCAGGGCCTGGCACCGGAATAATATAACCAGCGTTTGTTTTCCCTGGCTATGTCATATGCCTTTAAAAAACTCTCGACAAAAAGCTTGTTGTTTTGAATAGTCTGGTGATTGGCTACAGCCCTTCCGGCACCGAATGCAGGTTCCACCTGGAAAGTCTGGCATTTTGTTTCATTGCAAAGGAAAGCAATGCTCCGTTCCAGGTGATTCACACTGTTGTTGGTAACTGTGAGCCTTATACCATAACGGATACCGGATTGATCAAGCTTCCGGATATTATTCATGATGACATCAAAGGTGCTGCCTCCAATTGTCAATGGCCGTTGCTGATCCTGAACCTCTTTTATCCCGTCAAAGGAAAGGGTAAGTGTGTCGATATTGGATATAATCCAGGCTGCTTTGTTATTGTTCCAGTAACCATTCGATGTAAGCTCTATACTGCAGGGCAGATCCTTGTTCCTTGCATACCGGGTAAAATCCTGCAGCTTTTGAAAAGGCAAGGCAGGTTCACCTCCGCCGTGAAAAGCCACAGTAAATTGACCTGTACCAGCCTTTACTGCATGATCATATACAAAATCAATTGCTTTTTTACCTGTATCAAGGGACAATTCCGATGGTACAGCGTCCCCGCCATTGGCAAAGCAATAGGTGCACCTGAAGTTGCATGCCGATGTCATGCACAGAACAGCTACCGTGGGCTTAAATTCAGTGGTGGTATTTTTTGAACTCTCAAAATGACGGGTATTAAAGAATCCATGTGCCTGCAAAAACGACAGAACTTTTTTATTCTTCTCAGGGTTAACTATTTTCTTGCCCATGACATCGCCTATGAGATCCACGGTAGCCTGGTTACCTACAAATGCAAATTTGTTGAGCGGCTGATAAATGATATATTTATCCAGGTAAGGTATGGTATAGGTATCCGGATGAAGCATCCTCTAAATTTAACAAGTTAATTTGATTATTATCATAGCGTTTCATCTTTTCTTTTAGTCTCTCCCAGAATTCTGATATAAAGGGGAGATTACAGTCATTCTTATGGTTGCAGGAGCTGCAATTAAAACAATCGGGTAAATTCATCCTGTGAAATACGTCCCGCGGTCTGAAACTTTCATTTCCTCCACAGAGGGATCTCAGGAATGGCAAGGATTGCATCTCGCTGAGCGAAAAGTGGTCCGAAATTCTGCCCTGCAGAATACTGAAACTGATCAGGCCAAGGAGTTGCTCCGAATTTAACCGGCCAACCGGGTGCTTTGGATAATACCTGAAATAATCACCGGTGTGAAATTCCTTATCGGGCGAGACATCAACGTACTTCTGCAACGAACGGAGCATGTTTGTTCGTTCTTTGCCGGTGCTCCTTTTCAGGTTTGCCATTACCGGCAGGAACTGATCAAACTCGAGAAATGCGGTTGAAAATGAGTTGTCAGGGAAACTGGTAATTTCACTCATACCTGGAATGTAGACAGAATAGGCAGGTTGCCCCAGAAATGAATTATCCCTTACAAAGAGTTTCCTGCTGTCTCTTTTCAAAATAGCGAAGAGAAATTGAAGATCCTGCTGATCAGAAACAGATTCGGGATGCTCAAATCCTGCAAATTCATAAGAAGGAGCATCTGCCAAAAGATCAGGAGGCCATTGACCGGCATAGGCTTGAATTGTCCGACCCAGACTCTTTCTCCAAAAATCAGCATCGAGGTTATAGGGCAGGTTTTCAATGAGTTCTTTCGCAGGCTGAAAAAGTATGGCCCCACCCTGGAAAATTTCTGTAAAGCAACGTTCCAGTGCCGTTATAGGGCTGGGATCCGCGCCAAGATGAAAGGCGTGGCCGTTCTCATCATTGCTCAGCAATACACCTATAACCGGGTATCCCTTGCCCATTGAACAATCCTTAATCCTTATGCGATAGCCAAACTGATGTATTAACAGGTTGATCTTTTCAGAGATTTCTGTTCCTTCGAAACAGGACAAAGGGATATCAGGGGGACAAAACGGATCTTTATACAGGGACTTCATGACAAACCGTTCAAAGATCTCTGAGATACCCTGTATCAGGGCTTCTTCAGGCGTATTGCCACTGCACATACCATTACTGCCGACGATGACCTGCATTTCCCTGAAAGGGAAATATGCCGTCTTTCTTTCAAATATTTCATAAAACGGGATGCCTGCATGCCAATGGCTGTTTTTATATTGATGCCGAGATATACCGGTGAGGAAGAAAAAATTATCTGCAAAAACGGAATTTGAATGTTTTCCTGTTAAAAAGTATTTCTCATCGGGGAAATGAAAGAACTGATGGATTGTCTGTTTCTCTCGCTCACCTTCGGAGGGATATAGAAGCACCGAATAAAAAGCGAGATTCTGAACTCTTTCGATCATTTCGCCCCAGGCACTGGCTGAGGCCCATTCACTTGAGCCACCTTTGCCATAGGTTGTGAAAACCTCCTGCTGATTTTCCGGGTTAATTAAACTTAATTTGCAGGCCTTGAAATAAGCATTGCCTTCAACTGGTGTTTCGATCATTTCCGCACCAAGATCACTGAATATGGCCCTGATGATCCTGACAGTTTCATGCGGAGGTTTTGCTTTATAGGGCTTGACCCTTTTCAACGGCTTTGCCATGACCAGCTATGGGATTATAAAACCTTTGAATTCTGAATGACAGACAACCACCGTTGCACCGGTTATTGAACAAAGGGCAGGAGGAACAGTACGGGTATATTCCTATGGTCTTATATGATGTCAATGCCTCCTCGAATTTTCCAATCAGGTCTCCAGCCTGCAATTCATCGTGGATTTTAATTTTTGTCAGATTATTCAACGGGTAGCATGAAATAAAAGAGCCATCGGACAGCAAATCAATTATGGGATGGCAGCAGGTTCCGGCTTTCACCAATTCATCCGCTAAAAGTTCATAATGCTCCTGTGGAAACATACAGGGAACAAAGCCACAGTCAAATCCCAGCGATATTCCCGATTTTTTTGCATCGAGCTTGAATTTTGCGATCTTTTGCCCAATTTTGGGATATTCCTTCGGATGCAGGTAAATATTGACCATGCTCAGAACCGAATGTGATATCCCCATCCGGATCTCCTTTTTGAGCCCGAATTTATTCACATAATCCAGCAGGTAATGCAATTCCTGCCTGGCGTTGTATATATTCACCCCGGCAATGATAACCGGTCCAAGCTTTTGCATCACCTCCAGCTGACGCCTGGTGCCTGCCTCATTCTTCTCCTCCGGCTGTATGGTGTTCAGCAAAATAGAAAGCTTTTCTCGGGGTATGGAATACAGAAATTCCAGAACTTTATCCGAGATAAGTCCATTGGTAAAAAGCATTACGCTGAGACCACGGTTCAGTGCTTTCCCAACAAAACTTATAAATGCCGGATGAAGCGTAGGTTCTCCACCCAGCAGCCGGGCCTGCCGTATACCCGATCTCTCAAGGTAATCCAGCGCTTTTTCATAAAGCCCCTCCTCCATATGGGCTTTGCCATACTCATTTCGCGTATCGTTGGCAAAACAATACACACAGCTTTTGTTGCAGACATTGGTAATTGACAGGTTGGCCATGCTGTAGGGAACTATTTGTCTGACAATCCTATTTCATCCATGTTAAATGATTCTCTGGGATGGCAGATCCGCCATGATGCCAATCTGAAAAACAAGGAGGTGACGGTACTGTAAATATTGTGGTAAGGCAGATCCGCCTCATTCCGGATCAACAGTGCGGTTTGTTGAAGCGATTTGCCTTGCTGAAAATATTCGAATGCCTTGAGCTCAGTTTCGTTTAGCTCCACACACAGGTATTTGTTAAACCTGCTTTCCGGTATGATAAAGAGGTTATTGTCCAAATGCCAGTTCTCCTCGGGAAAGAATACCGGTTCTATTTGCTCAATCATCTTTTCAGGCAGTTCATGCAACCTGTTCAGCGGTATATGCTGAACACCGCGGATCTCATCGCGCAGAACGCCCAACTGACCAATAAACTGCCTGAAAAAGTCCCTTCTTGAATGCATGGTAGAGAATCGCTATCCTAAATCATCAGGGTTGTTATCCTATTTTACCTTATCCATTATCTCCTTCACCGCATCCTTATGCACCATAAAATCCATCATCTTCAACTTCACATAATCCTCCGAAAAGAAATAATAACCGAACTCCTTAGCATTCTCATCGTTATTGCGTGAACCGGAACCTGAATCCTTGATCAGGTACCAGTCTTTACCATCCTTTTCAAGGTAACCCACCAGGTGTATGCCATGGTCATCGGTGGTGGTCCTGTTGGAGAATCTGAACTGACGGGCATCGTCATTGATATATGTTGCGGGTATATCAAAATCGGGTACTATTGCACATTGGGTGTAACGGTCGAATCCAGGTTCAGAAACATCGCCACCGATACTGAGCGTATACCCTTTTCTGATTGCACTTTTCAATGCAGACATGTAAACATCAAGTGGAACATTGATGTAGGCTGTGCTGTGCCACCAGTTGTCAGGCACTTTATACTCAACCAGCTGATAAAAAGGTTCCTGCCTGTATGAAAGGATGTCAACATAATCATCCGGGTTGATCTTCACAACATCGTTAAGGTATTGCAGGGGTGTTAACTTTTTCCCGTTCACGATAATTTCCGCCGGAGGCTCTCCCAGGTAATGGTTCATAATGGACTTGATGGTGGCAATGGCGGCCTCTTCGTTCCAGCCTGAGTTGGCCTTCAAGGATTCGAGGTAGCTTTTCATTTCTTCTATCATGAGCTCATGATTGTGGTATTTTCGGCCATTCAGCAACCCGGTATAAGCTTCGGCGGGTACCACACCGTATTTTTTCCAGATGCGGGTGGTGGCATTGGCCTCAGATCCTTCATCAAACACTGAGTTCCCTCGCTCCTGTACATACCGCCTTGCTTTTTCAACATATTCCCAATAAACACTATAAATCTCGGACAATTTCACCTGTATTTTATTGATCCTGTAAGCCTCCGATTCCAGAAAGGATGTTGTGGAAAAACACCAGCATGTGCCCGTATTCCCTTGCGAAATCGGTGCATTGTGCCAGTACTGGTTTGTATACAGATCAACCTTGTTTGGGAAAGAAGCATCACTGAGATCTGCCACGAAGCTTCTGGCAGGTTTCGGTGGTTCAAGCTTTTCATTCATTTCCCGGTCGTCCCTGAGAATGGAATTCTGGTAAAAACCCGGTCTGGACTCCCTGAATGTGGCTTTGTCCTTGTTCTGGCAGTATACATGACCTGAGACAGAGCAGGCAGCAAAAGTTGCTATAAATAATATCCTCGTTTTCATGCTGGGTAATTAATAATTTGATTGCGGAATTTACATTTTTTTTTGATTTGAATCATCAAGAACTATGACTTCTTCCTGTTCGAGTATTTTCTCACCTTTGTAACGCAGCATCAGTTGGGCCAGGGTGATGACATCACGCCGGCAATACTCCACTATTCTTCCTAAATCCTTGTCTTTCCAATAAACCATGGCAACCTGCCCGCCATCCATATCGGATTTGGGACTTTCCAGGCCGAAAAGAGCAGCCAGTAGTTCCAGAGAGGTATAATGCTTGTGGTCCCCAAATTTCCACAATTCCAGGGTATCCAGGTGCCGGGTTTCCCATGGACGTTTGCCCGCAATATCAAAAGGAGAAGGTAATCTCACGCCATTGACCAGCATTCGCCTTGCAATAAAAGGATAATCAAATTCCTTCCCGTTATGGGCACAGAGATCGATATCCCTTTTCTGACACAGTCGGGTAACCAGATCCGCAAAAGCTAACAATAGTTCTTTTTCCTCATCCGCATAGAATGATTTCAACCGGAACACCCGCTTGTCTTCCTGCAAGCCGATCATACCAGTCGAAATGCAGATGATCCGGCCAAATTCGGCATAAATGCCGGCACGCGGGTACAAGATCTCAGGCGTCTCAGCCTCCTTTTTCAGATACACAGCTTTCTTTTCCCAAAGATTTCTGAATGGTTCGGGAACCTGGTCAAAGGACGGCCAGGCTGGAACTGTTTCAATGTCGAGAAACAGAATGTTACTGATTTTTACCTGCTCTAACATGGGTATGATTTAAGAATCACTATTTTTGCAATTTCCTCAAAATTTACGAACATTCAGGCAGAAACAAAAGATATAACTCAAATATCCTAAGATGAACAGGCTTTACCCTTTAAAATTCAAACCCATCATCAAAGACAAGATCTGGGGAGGTATTAGGCTTAAAACGCTGCTCAACAAAAGCTGCAAGACAGACAAAGCCGGGGAGAGCTGGGAGATCAGTGGTTTTCCCGGAAATATTTCACGGGTGAAAAATGGCTTCCTTGCCGGAAACAGCCTTGAAGAACTTGTTGAAGTATACATGGGTGACCTGGTGGGCGATGGTGTTTTTGAGCATTTCGGAACGCTCTTTCCTTTGCTGATAAAATTCATTGATGCCAACGACAATTTGTCGGTTCAGGTTCATCCCGGTGATGAACTTGCGCTGAAGCAATTCGGTTCCTATGGCAAAACCGAAATGTGGTATGTTATTGAAGCAGAAGAAAATGCGGAGATCATAGTGGGTTTTAACCAGGCCATTGATCGGGAAAAATACATGCAACAGCTGAACAACAAATCCCTGCTGTCCATTTTAAATGTTGAAAAAACCAGGGCCGGAGATGTATTTTTTCTTCCAGCCGGAAGAATACATGCCATAGGACCAGGTATTCTCCTTGCTGAAATTCAGCAAACCTCTGATGCCACACTCCGGATATACGATTATGAGCGCCTCGATGACAAAGGAGAACCCCGTGAACTACATATCGAAAAAGCACTGGAGGCTATGGATTTCCGGTTGGCTGATGCCTATAAAACAGGTTACACGAAAAACCCTGACACGCCCAATAAGCTTGTATCCTGCCAGTACTTCACTACGAATTACCTTGAGCTGACCAGGTCTATCAGTCGCGATTACAATGCACTTGATTCCTTCGTCATTTACATGTGTATCGCAGGCAGTTTTACCGTCCTTTACCATGATACCGAACGTGAACCAGTCACTAAAGGTGAAACTGTTCTGCTGCCGGCTGAGATAAAAAACGTACAGCTCATCCCCGATCAGGGTGCCAAAATTCTGGAAGTCTATATCGAAGGGTTGAAAGCCACAGACAGAACCGAGGAATTACTGGACAGCATCATATGATGGATATCCAAAGCGTCAGATTCATCAAAAGCAGTCCGGACCTGAAATCCTGTCCGCCGGCCGGTCCGCCTGAATACGCCTTTGCCGGGCGTTCTAATGTAGGGAAATCCTCGCTGCTCAACCTGCTCGTCAACATGAAGAACCTGGCCAAGACTTCCGCCACACCCGGTAAAACAAGGCTTATCAACCACTACCTGGTTAATGAAAGCTGGTACATGGTTGATCTGCCCGGATATGGTTACGCAAGGACAGGGAAAAAGACACGTGATACCTTTCTTACTGCAATCGGTGACTATGCATTGCATCGTGAAACACTGGGCTGTCTTTTTATACTCATTGACTGCCGGCACAAGCCACTTGCCAACGACCTGGAATTTATAAATTGGGCCGGCACCGGCCAGATCCCGCTTGCACTTGTTTTTACCAAAACCGATAAGCTTTCCGCCCCTGGCCTGGACAGTAACCTGACTATTTACAAAAAAAGCCTGGCGCAAAGCTGGGAAGAACTTCCTGTTATGTTCTTCACTTCGTCGTTTAACCGTACCGGAAGCGAGGAAATTCTGAAGTTCATTGAAAAGAGCAATGAGAGTTATAGAAACAAGTGACTGTTGATTATAGCCTGTTAAAAACTGATTCATTAAAATATTACTCCCTCAATTCATGTTGAGCAGATATTTTCTACATTTGCAGCACCCTAAAAATCTGAAATGCTTCATCAATGAAAATAAAGGCTCCGATTAAGTTTTTCTCCGGCCGGGCATCCCACTACCTGGCTGAAAAAATCACAAAAAGTTATGGTACAGAATTGGGAAAGACTTCCGTTCTGGAGTTCAGTGACGGTGAATTTCAACCATATTTTGAAGAGTCGGTTCGCGGCTGTATAGTTTTCATTGTCCAATCGACCTTTCCCCCATCGGATAATCTGATGGAACTTTTATTGCTGATCGATGCGGCCAAACGCGCATCAGCCTACCAGGTTGTAGCAGTTATGCCCTATCTGGGTTTGGCAAGGCAGGACAGGAAGGACAGGCCCAGATGCAGCATCGGGGCCAAGCTGGTAGCGGATATCCTTACTGCCGCCGGGGCCGACCGCGTCATGACCATGGACCTCCATGCCGACCAGATCCAGGGATTCTTTAATGTACCGGTTGATCATCTTTACGGATCAACAATATTTGTTCCTTATATAAAAAGCCTGGCTCTTGAGAACCTCGTCATCGCAGCTCCGGATATGGGCGGTACCAAAAGAGCCAATGCATATTCAAGGTTCCTGAATTGTGAAATGGTGATTTGTTATAAAGTAAGGAAGGTTGCCAATGTTGTTGAAGAAATAAAGGTTATCGGTGAAATTAAGGATAAAAATATTGTGATCGTGGATGACATGATCGACACTGCCGGCACGGTATGCCTGGCCTCTAAACTCATGATGGATCAGGGCGCCAGGAGTGTCAGGGTGGTTTGTTCCCATCCGGTTTTGTCAGGCCCTGCTTATGAACGTATTGAAAAATCTCAGATTACCGAAGTGGTTGTTACTGATACAATACCCCTGAGAGGACAATCGGAGAAGATCAAGGTTCTGACAATTGCAGACTTGTTTGCGGATGTGATCCACAAAGTCTATAAGTATAAGTCGATTACGAAGAACTTTATTGTTTGAGATCATTCGTAAGAATTCACTATTCATCATTCATCATTCATAATTCATAATTAATTTCTATATTTGCCCTCCTTTTTAAACCACTGTTTATTATTAAACAATGGTGTAATGGGGAATCCGCATTGATCGGAATTCCAAGTAGCACATTGTAGAATTGTTTAATTAATTTTTGAAATGAAATCCATCGATTTAAAAGTAACCGTGCGCAAAAGCACAGGAAAGAAAGATGCCAAAATGCTCAGGAGAAACAATCAGGTACCCTGCGTGCTTTATGGCGGTAAGGAAAATCTGCATTTTTATACTGAAGAAAGAGACTTCAAAGACCTTGTTTATACCCATCATGTATACCTGGTGAATCTCGACATTGAAGGCAAGAAGCACAAGGCTTTTATGAAGGAGATACAGTTCCATCCTGTATCGGACCGGTTGAACCACATTGATTTTATAGAAGTGAGTTCCGATAAGCCTGTTGTTATTGAGCTGCCAGTAGAAATTACCGGGAGCTCCATCGGTATCCGGGCAGGTGGTAAGTTACGGCAACGTAAGAGACTCATAAAGGTTAAAGGATTAATAGAGCATTTACCCGATTCACTGGTAATTGATATTTCGGATCTCGATATCGGGCATTCTGTTCTTGCCGGCGATCTGAAATATCCTCATGTTGAGATTCTCGAATCTAATCGCGCTCTTGTTGTTGGTGTGATTTCTTCAAGAGTTGCCAAGGGTATGGAAGAAGGTGCTGAAGTTGCTGCTGCAGAAGGTGCTCCTGCTGCCGCTGCCGCTGCTGCACCCGCACCTGCGTCTGCAGAAACCAAGAAATAATAACTGAACTGCCTTGAAATACCTGGTTACCGGACTGGGTAATGTTGGTGACGAATACCACGAAACCCGTCACAATATAGGATTTATGATACTGGATGCCCTTGCCGGGGCATCCAGTTTAACATTTTCCGACAGGAGATACGGCTTCACCGCAGAATACCGTTACAAAGGACGCACCTTTGTTCTCCTGAAGCCGAATACCTATGTGAATCTTAGTGGGAAAGCCGTTAATTACTGGCTTCAGAAAGAATCCATACCTATAGAAAATCTTCTGGTGCTAGCCGATGATCTGGCCCTTCCTTTCGGCATCATCCGGCTTCGCCCCAGAGGTGGAGACGGTGGTCATAACGGATTGACCAGTATTATCGAAATGCTGGGAACCCAGGAATTTGCACGACTCCGGTTTGGCATTGGCGGTAATTTCTCTTATGGGACCCAGGTTGATTATGTGTTAGGGAAATGGAGCACCGATGAAGCTGCCAGGTTGCAGGAAAGAATTGATGTCTGTCACGAGATTATCCGGAGTTTTGGTGCTGTTGGTATCGACCGTACCATGAATGCTTTCAACAATCGTTAAAGTTTTGTTAAATAGGCCGGTAGCTAAAGCTATTAATGTTAGCTTTGCAAATCTTATCCATATTTATGCGCCCGATTACTGTCAAGATTATTCTTTTGGTTTCATCACTCGCCCTGTTAGGTTTAGTTGTCACACAAACATTCTGGATCCGGGAAGAGATTATCCTCGGAAGAAGGCAATTTGATCACCGGGCCGACAATGCCTTGATGGATATCATGAATGAACTGCAGGATTATTCCGACAGTTCATCCCGCTTCCGTCCCAGAAATATGTCCTGTCCCGTTCCCGGAAAAAAGCGCGACATTCTGGATGTGCTTGATACGGCGCTTCTGGATGTTTTGGTAAAAAAGTATGTCGAATACCACCGCCTGGATTATCAATACAGCTATGCTGTCGTCAAAACCGTCAACGATTCGGTTATTTACAGATCGCGCGGATTCCCCATGATCAAGAGTTCTGTCAGGCCCTATAAAGCCTGTCTGAGTTGCATCTACAAAGAGGCCTACTATCATCTCGCCCTTTACTTCCCCAGAAAGAACAAGGCCGTTTTTTTTGAACAGGGCATCTGGCTTGGCCTGACTATTCTCTTTCTGACCATCATCACTTTTGGCGTGGCGGCGATTGTGATTACATACCTGAGACAAAAGAAACTGACAGAGATGAAGAATGATTTCATCAACAACATCACGCATGAATTCAAGACGCCGGTTTCAACCATAGCTCTGGCTGCCGAAGTACTGATGAACCTGGAACCAAAATCGCTGCCCGAACGTGTAAAGCGTTACTCTAAAATCATATTCGACGAAAATGCCAGGATGCAGCAACAGGTGGAACGCGTTTTGGAAATTGCCCAGCAGGATTACCATGATATTAAGCTGAACCCGGTTGAGCTGGATGTACACGATTTGCTCAAAACCGTGATTCCTGCTCTGTGTTTTGAAAAGAGCGACAAGGATGTAAAGATCCATTACCAGTTCAAAGCCGCTCATCCGGTAATTTTTGCCGATAAGATGTATGTCACCGGAATTATTACCAACATCACTGAAAATGCCATCAAATATTCCGGCAATTCTCCCGAATTAACCGTCATTACCGACGATTATAAAGAGGGGATCCTTATCTCATTTGTTGACAATGGTATTGGCATGAGCCGGGAGTCGCTGAAACATGTCTTTGAGAAATTCTACCGGGTACCCACCGGCAACATACATAATGTCAAGGGATTTGGTTTGGGCCTTTATTATGCAAGAACCATGGCGGAGGCCCATAACGGTAAAATTACAGCAACAAGTGAATTGAACAAAGGCAGCAGGTTCGATGTTTATTTACCCGGGAATAGCCAATAATTCAAATACTGACCATTCATGCCAAAGACAAAGGGACGGATATTGCTGGTGGAAGATGATAAGAACCTTGGCATTGTCCTCAGTGATTTCCTGGAAATGTCAGACTATCAGGTTAATCACAAAGAGAACGGACAGGACGGGCTTCATGAATTCTTTAAAGGATCCTATGACCTCGTTTTGCTTGATATCATGCTGCCGATGATTGACGGTTTCACAGTGGCAGAAGAAATACGGAAACATGACTCCGAGATCCCCATTGTTTTTATGACAGCCAAAGTCATGAAAGAAGATAAGATCAGGGGATTCAGGATCGGTGCAGATGACTATATCACCAAACCTTTCAGCACCGAGGAACTCAAACTCAGAATCCATGCAATTCTGAGAAGGGTGCAGGGCAAACCGGACATTTCTGCCAGATCGGCCCGATACATCATAGGGAAGTACTCCTTTGATTTTGCCAATCATCTTCTATCCTCTTCTTCCGGTGACAAGCGCCTTACTAAACGTGAAGCCGAACTTCTTCACCTGCTCTGCCTGAACATGAACCAGGTTCTGCGCAGGGAGGTCGCTTTAAAAACCATCTGGGGGGAGGATGACTACTTTATGGGCCGCAGCATGGATGTTTACATCACCAAACTCAGAAAACTGCTTGCCGGGGATCCGTCAGTTACCATTACCAATATCCACAATACAGGATTTAAGCTCGAAGTGAAAGACAATAACCAGTAATTCATGTAATGCTTCACGAAGTTTTTTGTTATCTTTCCGGCCTGCGAAACAGTCTTTTATTCACTGAATACTAACCAAGCTCTGTACCAGTCCATGACCAAAGACCGTACTTCATTTCCTCCTGTATTCTGGATTGCCAACACGGTCGAGATTCTTGAGAGATTCGCCTATTATGGCATTTACATGGGATTCCCCATTTATTTTGCAACCCTGGGGTATAAAACTGAACAGTTGGGATTAATCCAAGGATTGTTTCTTTTCATTTCCTACACTGTCCCTGTCTTCTCGGGCACCTTTGCCGACAAATACGGATTTAAAAAAATTCTTCTAATATCCTACCTGGCCTATCTTCCTTCTGTTTTGCTCCTTATTTTTACCAGGTCATTTTCAGGGATAGCCCTGTCAATGCTATGCATAGGATTTGCAGCCGGAATCTTCAAGCCTCTCATATCAGGTACGGTACGGGTGGTGACCGATGGTACAAACCGCACGGTGGGTTTTGGAATTTTTTATGCCATGGTAAATATTGGGGCATCCTTTGGACCGCTTATCCTTGGTAACTTGAGAGCCGTTTCATGGGAAAATGCTTATATAGCTGCCGCTGTTGGCATAGGTATAATGTTTTTTATAACCCTGATTTTCTATAAAGAACCTGAAAGGACACTCGAGGGAGAAACGCTGGCAAAAAAATTCAGGGGCATGGGCGAAACATTCTCCGATATCAGATTTGTCAGTTTTCTGGTGATTCTGGGATTGTTTTTCTGGCTTCCTTTCTGGTCATTCTTTAATTTATGTTCCAAGTATGTCGAGACCCAACTTGATGGTGCAGCGCTATACAACGATATCAGAACCACACTCGGAACAGGTATTGCCAATTTCCTGTCAAAAGACTACGAAGGGACACGCAAGGTGCTTGGTGAAACCATTTCTCATACCGGATGGGTGATTATGGTATTTCAGGTATTTGTTGCCTGGATCTTCGAACGTTTCCGCACTATCCCTTCGTTCGTCTTCGGACTTTTTGTGCTGAGTATCGCATTTGGCTTTCTTGGTCTGGCCGGAATAACTAATCCGGCCTGGATCTTCCTCGGGATCTTTTTATTTGCCATCGGTGAAATGATAACTTCTCCGCGCATTCAGGAGTATATAGCCTGGATTGCCCTTAAAGAAAAGGCAGGTTTGTACATGGGCTCCAATTTTCTTGCCGTTGGCATTGGCGGTTTCCTGAGCGGGGTGATTTATACGTCGCGCATTTACGACTATTTTGAACGGACCGGTCACACCGAATATCTGTGGTTGGTGCTGGGAACCCACACGCTCATCGGTATTATCGTTCTGGTATTATTCTCCAGATTTGCAGGACAATTCAGGGAACAGGAAATATGACCTTTTTACATGGGTACAACCTTCAGGAACCGGATAGATAACCAGCTATGAAAAGGAATCAGCAGCTCCATATTATCCTGTTGGTTATTGGTTTGCTGGTTATCCTGTTGCCTTTCAGCAGAATTCATGCGATGGGCACCGGCATCGTGCCTGATGGTATCACGAAAGACACTGTGGTCACGGCCGGGATCGACCTCCGGCATTTCACCGACAAGCTTTTGCAGTCGCCCGGTATCCTGATCCTGCAACTGATCATCATCATGGTGATTGCACGGATAATGGGGTATCTCTTTCAGATCATCGGTCAGCCCCTGGTGATCGGGGAAATCGTTGCCGGGCTGCTCCTGGGTCCTTCTGTTTTAGGTGCCCTGGCTCCCGGGGTATCAGCATTTATTTTCCCCGGAAGTTCGATCAGCATACTCCAGCAACTCAGTCAGCTGGGCCTGATCTTCTTCATGTTCATTATCGGAATGGAACTTGATACGCAGTCATTCAAACGATCCGCCAATAAGGCCATGCTGATCAGTGTCGTAAGTATCGTTGTACCTTTTATTTCTGGCATCATTCTGGCCTATTATCTTGAGGGGGATTTCTCCCCCCGAGATGTGAATTTCAGCTCCTTTGCCCTTTTCATGGGAACAACCATGTGTATTACGGCATTCCCTATCCTGGCACGGATAGTCCAGGAGCGTAAACTTACCAGAAAACCGGTAGGTATTATGGCCATCACGGTTGCAGCTATCGGTGATGTCGTTGCCTGGTGTATTCTGGCTGTCGTTATTGCCATTGTGAAATCAGGAGGTATCAGTCACTCCTTTCTGACCATTGGTCTTTCTGTTGTTTATATCTTTCTGATGTTCTCCGTCGTTAAGCCTTTCATGTACCGTCTTGGAAGAGTGTATGCAACACGTGAAACAATGGGCAAACCCATTGTTGCTTTCGTCTTCCTGCTCATCCTCATTTCATCCCTCATCACAGAGGCACTTGGCATACACGCTTTGTTCGGGGCTTTTATGGCTGGCGTGGTAATGCCGGAGAACCTGAGCTTCAAACGGGTATTTACAGAAAAAATAGAGGATGTTTCTCTTGTCATCCTGTTGCCGCTGTTTTTCGTTTCAACAGGACTCCGTACGGAGATTGGGCTTCTCAATTCGTGGCACCTCTGGTCTGTTTGTATCATCATTACCCTTACCGCTATCATCGGAAAATTTGGCGGAACGCTGATAGCCTCCAGATTCGTTGGTCTGAACTGGAAACATTCGCTTACCCTGGGTGTGCTTATGAACTCAAAAGGCCTGATGGAACTGATTGTCCTGAACATCGGCTATGACCTGGGTATACTGAGTCCTGAAGTTTTTGTCATGCTGGTGATCATGGCCCTGGCGACCACTTTGCTGACCGGTCCGGGATTAAACCTGATTGATGCCTTTCGTCCAAAAAGAGAATCCCAGATCTTACGCGATAAGAAATACAAGATCATGCTTTCTTTTGCCAATCCCAAGATGGGAGGAACCTTGCTAAACCTTACCCATCAGCTGATCTCTGCAAAAGCCTGTGATACTGTTTTCACCGCTTTGCACATTTCACCGCGAACCGATCTTTCGCCCGATGATGCCATTGTTTTCGAAAAGGAAAGCTTCACACCGGTACGTCGTTATGCTGAAAAAAACGGGCTCTCCCTGAGTACCCTATACCGCAATACCAATGACATACATGGTGAGATCCTGAAGAACTGCAAATCAGAAAAGCCTGATTTTCTCATTGTGGGGAGTGCCAGATCAGTCTTCAGTACGGATATCCTGGGCGGTATTCTCAAACGGATCATCCATGAAGCAGTTTGTGATGTGCTGATTTTTAACGAACGGAGTTTTAATGAAATCCAATCGGTTTTAATTGTGTATTTCGGCAATGGTGACGAGTACCTTTTTGATTATGCCCGCATGCTGAATCATAGCAGTGGCAGGAAGTTTTATGCTTACCACCGCGGTCTCGAGAACAAAGACAGCGCAGATGCCTTTAACAACTCGGGTATACCTATTGTACCTGTTACAGGTAGCCTGTTGCAGCCTGCTTTTCTCCGGTCAGTAGACCTGGTGATGGTTTCAGAAACTAATTGGAAGGTACTTGAGGAAAAGTATAACCTGCCGCTCGGCCAATTTCCCTCGCTGCTGATCGTTCATAAGGGAAAGAATGGTAACAGGATCCTTGGCAATTAAGGATTGCAAGAAATGGCTGATGTCACTGTCAATCGCGAAAGTAGCTGCTAATCGACGGTAGCGGAGAAGGTATCTCCCTGTTCCAGGTCACCGGTTTTGTACCCTTTCAGGAACCAGCTCTTGCGCTGCTCAGAGGTGCCATGGGTAAATGCATCAGGTACAACATAGCCCTGCGATTGCATCTGGATACGGTCGTCACCAACTGCCGTGGCGGCATTCATGGCTTCTTCAAGATCCCCCTCCTCCAGCACGTTCTTTGTTCTGTCGGCATAGTGTGCCCATACGCCTGCCATAAAATCGGCCTGCAGTTCAAGCCTTACCAGATTCCGGTTGTACTCAGCTTCTGATACCCTGCCGCGCATGTTGTTCAATTCGTCGGTTATCCCAAGCTGCTTCTGTACATGATGACCAACTTCATGCGCAATGATATAGGCCATGGCAAAATCACCTTCTGCATCAAGCTTCTGCTGCAGATCCGCCAGAAATGACAGATCAATGTATACCTTTTCGTCTCCGGGACAGTAAAACGGACCGGTGGCGGAGGATGAATACCCGCAGGCCGATTCAACCGAATTGCTGAACAAGACCAGTGTGGGTTCCCGATAGGAGCGTCCGTCCTGTGCAAAAATATCATTCCAGATATCTTCCGTATCCTTTAATACAACTGACGCAAAATCAGCCAGTTCCTCTTCAGCCTGGACAACCGCCGGATCAGCAGCACCCTCGGTACCCTCTGACTGCAGGTTGTTCATGATCTCGGCAGGATTCCCGCCAAGTAACCATACAATGATGACAATGGCCAATGTTCCGATGCTGCCACCTGCAATCATCTTGCCGGAACTCATACCACGTCGGTCTTCAACGTTGCTGCTTTTTTCACGGCCCTTCCAACGCATGACAAGGAATGTTTAAGATAATTCCAGAAAAGAAATCCGACTAAGAACGGATAAGAATGATGTGGGCATTACTGGATTCGAACCAGTGACCCCTACCCTGTCAAGGTAATGCTCTAAACCAACTGAGCTAAATGCCCATCATATAGTAGTGCGACAAAAATAACACAAAATTTTCAAAATCAAATTCCCAACCGGGAATGTAAATAAAATTACATTTTCACGTATACAAAAAAAATGAATGTATGAAAAGGATATATCTTACAGGAGCAGCTGTCATTGTCATGGTGCTGTGCAGCAGTTCCGCCTGGGTTAAGCTCACCCTTATCAGGCCTTCAGAGCTTGTTATGCCTGAAAATATAAGGACAATCGCCTTACTTGACAGGACAAAGCAAGAGGATAATTCCCAGAATAACCTTGAACAGGTTGTTACAGGTGAGTTTTTCAGGCAGGATGAGCAGGCTGTTCTTCAGGTTGCAGAAGGGTTTATTGATGCCTGTTCCGGCATGAACCGTTTTCAGCTGGTCCGAACAGCTGAAAGGTATACCAGCAATGGCACCAAGACAACCTTTCCTGAACCACTCGACTGGAATACGGTCTCCGATATCTGTAACAAATACCAGACGGATGCCCTGTTTTCAGTTGAGATCTTTGATACGGATTTTCTGCTTTCGAACATGCCGGTCAGGATTGATGTGAAGGATGACCAGGGTAACATTTCTACCAGACTCGAATTTAAGGCAACCGGTGTTGCCGTTATCAACATAGGCATCCGGCTGTATGATGCGGCTAACAGGGTAATACTCGACGAATATCATACAACCCACCGGCTCAATTTTGACGCTCAGGCAAATACCTTACAGGCTGCCATGAATCAGTTGCTTGACAAAGTTGAAGCCATTAACCAGGCAAGTTTTGACGCCGGTCTGGTGTACGGACAGCGAATTACTCCTACTTATTACAGGGTTACCCGGTATTTCTTTGATAAGCCCAAAAAGGAGCTGGGTGACGGGGTCAGATACTCGGAAGTTGCAGACTGGCAGGGTGCTATCAATTCGTGGCTTGAAGTGGTGGAAAAGGGCAACCGGAAGGATGCCGGCAGGGCTGCCTACAATATTGCCGTTGCTTACGAAGTACTGGGTGATCTGGAAGAGGCAAAAAAGTGGGCTGCCCGGTCACACACCGAGTTCGAGGAGAAAGATGCCGATGAGTATTACAGGTTGTTATCCGACCGGATCAGGGAGGAAGAGGTTGTTAAGGATCAACTTCCGGAGTAACAGTACCTATAACTCCCGCTCCCCCCTCTCCACCTGCAAGAAGATCTGTGACAAGATCGCGAGCAGCCTGCTGAAAGAAGCCATGGCAACTTCCGTTTCCCGGCTCACCGATTGCTTTTTCAGGCGCAGCAGAAGCAATCCATATAACGCATTCAGGCATGTCTCTATGTCACCTGCATCCGGATTGAGGGTTTTATTCCTGAATTCTTCAATGTAGTCCGATGCTTTCCGGGCTATCTCCTGGTATTGTCTCTCCTCGTCATTGTTTAGCAGGCGGATATGCAGATCTGTCATCTCGGCCACCAGGGTTTTCAGTATACTTAAATGCCCCCTTTCCCTGATTCCTTCGCGGTACATCATCAACAACAGGTTGGCATACCAATCGCGCACTTCATTCTTGATCTTTGCCGGCTGGGAATACTGTGAAATAAGGTTCTCTTCGATCAGGTCGATGTTGAACTGATGGGCACGGATCAGGTCTTCCACCTGCCACATATACAAGATGTATTCTGCAATATTTGTTTTCCGTTTTTCCTGCGCGATCAGCATCTCAATTGTCACTAGTGTTTATCAAAAATATTATCCAACAACCTTCTCTCTTTCTTTGTCGGTCTTCCGGCTCCCCTGTCACGTGTGAAGAAGGCAGTATCTTTTATTTTCAGCTTATCCACTTCCTCAGGGGATGTAAGATCCTCAACAAATTCCACCACGCGATGTGCCGGTAAGCGATTATGAACCAATTCCTTAACCTTCAGTGTATAAATTACCGGAAGTTTACGGACAAAAATGATTTCTCCCGTCTTTACTTCGTGCGATGGTTTAACTTCTGATCCATTAATTATGATCCTGCCTTTCTTGCAGGCTTCCGCGGCCATGCTGCGGGTTTTAAACACCCTTACCGCCCAAAGCCATTTATCAATCCTGACTTTTTCGGATACTGCCATATGGGAAAATGGTAATTACCCGGCAAAGATAGCCAATAAACCATAGTAAATAAAAAAGACCGTCCTCTGACGGCCTTTTTCACATTAAACAAAACTACTAACTAAACCAACTTGGGCAAATCTTTATGCTAATTTCTGAGTGTTTCCGAATTACTGTCTGTTTCTGTTCTGTGTAGGATGATACGCAGACCAGGGAGGGATGTTCGCTTTATTCAACGAACAGGAAAGTAGTGTTGATGAATGCGTGATTTATTTACATCAATTGAAATTCATTCCTGATTGCGGTCAGGGACGGCAGTATCCTGTAATCTTCCTCAACGGTTGTTCCTACGACAACGCCGTTAACCCCGGCCTTATAAAGGTTCCGGATGTCTCCGGGAGTTCTGATGCCGCCCCCTACTACCAGGGGTATGGTGATATTCTCCTTCACCTGCATTACAATTTCTTCTTTCACCCGGTCATGGGCCCCGCTTCCGGCTTCGAGGTAAATCATTTTCAGTCCAAGCTGCTCTCCGGCCAGTGCAGTGGCAACAATTATATCCGGTTTATCGGAGGGTATCGGTCTGGTATTACTGATGTATTCCACAGATGATAAATGATGGCCGTCTATCAGGATGTATCCGGTAGGAATGATTTCCAATCCCGATCGTTTGATAAACTGTGAGGCAAGCACGTGGTTCCCTATAAGATATTCAGGATTACGGCCCGACAGCAAAGACATCAGCAGAATACCGTCGGCCCTGGTGCTCAGTTGCAGCAAATTGCCAGGAAACAACACTACCGGGATATTTGTAATACTTTTAATTGTGATAATGGTCTCATCGATGGGTAAGGAAGTCAGACTGCCACCTGCAAGGATAACATCAACGCCAGCCCTGGAGGCCATTTCTGCAGTCCTTTTCAATAAATCTCCCCGGCATTTCTCCGGGTCAACCAGCAGGAAGAAGACTTTGCGCTCCCCGGTAAAAAAAGATTTGTAAATTTCCGCACTCATGGGCATTCAGCTTTTCAATACTACTCCTGTTATTTGCAACACCAGACCACCACATAATTTCCCAGGCTGAAATAATTCAGATCAAAAAGTTCATTTCTGGAACGGTTGTGCACACGACCCTGAATCACTCCTTTATCCAGGGGTTCAAATGCTTCGATCGTCAGATTATCCTTGAAATTAATATCCTGCTTGTCACAAATCTTGTATAGCGCTTCTTTGGCGCACCAATGAATGTAAAGGTGGTATTTTTTATGCTCCTTATCCTGCGTGATCACATCGTTCTCATTGATGAATTTATGTTCGATACTACTGATCCGGTGCGACATGTATTCCAGATCGATACCCACTTTCTTCTGCCGGTTCAGGATAATCGCCGTCAGGTCGCGGGAATGTGAAATGCTGATGAAGTGTGTATTGCCTTTAATAAAAGGCTTTCTGTTGCCATTATAATATATGGATAACTCCTTGTCCGTCATTTCGCTCAACAAAACCCTTACACTCAGCCATTCTATTTTACGGGGCATATGCGTGAACCGCTCCAGCGATTCAAGTTCCTCACGGCTCAGCGTGATCTTCGAAAGCAATGTATTATAATCTTCGGTAATTTTCCAGATTCCCAGGTGGCAACCGTTATCCAAATGCTCATTTAATACTATAGCCATGGTGTGTTTGTGTTAATGGGTTACTTCCAGTTCAGGGTCTCAATGAGGTGTTCGATATCGGCAGAAAAGAAACTGACAACCGGTGCGAGAGAATCCTTGTTCGGGATAACATTGAAGTACAAAGCGCCACTCAGAAAATTACGGCTGCTGTCGGTAGCATAAAAGTTAAATGATGAGGCGGTGTTCCCCTTGATATCATATATAATCCCGTATACTTTTCGTTCGGGAAAAGAAAAAGGTTGTTCAATGATATCATCAGCCTTAATGATATGTTTATAGGCAATAGTATGGATATCCTCGACAAGCATGTCGAGATTATCTTGCAACTCCTTGTAGGTTAAATGAATGGTTCCTTTGTAATCCGGAAAATCGATATTCAGCCAGCAGGGTTCCGGATGGTTACCCCGATAGGGATCTACTTTGGCATAAACGGGGACTTCAAAGCTGTAACTGCAATCGGACTGGTAAAGGATGTACTTCTTTTCGGGAAAATCGATTCTGAAATAACTCCTGGGCTTGGGAGTGTAAGCCCTGGTGCACGCGGCAAAAGCCATGATGAGCAAAGTCAGAGCCGAAAGGTATGCAAGGCAACGTTGCCTGAAGAAACTTCTGTTGTTAATTTTCATGCCTGCTTGTGTCTTTGAGGGTCACCTGAATTTGTTTAATTCGACGCTGGTCAACCGATTTAACAGTGAAGTCAAATCCCTTGCAGGAAATCACTTCATTCTTTTTCGGCAACTCACCTTTCAGTTCAAGGATTAGCCCTGCCAATGTTTCTGCCTCACCTTTCACATCGTTGAAGATTTCCTCGTCCGCCCGGATGACCTTGAAAAAATCATTCAGCAACACTTTGGCTTCGAAAAGATAGTTTTCTTCATCCAGCTTTACGTAGAATATCTCATCATTGTCTGATTCATCAGTGATCTCTCCGACAATTTCCTCCAATATGTCTTCGAGGGTAATAATGCCGGAGGTCCCTCCGTATTCATCTATTACAACGGCCATGTGTATCTTTGTTGTCTGAAATTCCTTCAGCAGATCATTTATCATTTTGGTTTCCGGAACATAATAGGGCGGACGCATGATCGACTGCCAGTTGAAGGAATCGGGCTTGCCGAGAAAGGGTAAAAGATCTTTGATGTAAAGAATACCTTTGATGTTGTCAAGATCCTGGTTGTAAACAGGAATACGCGAATAGCCCGAATCCACGATAAGCTTGATAAGTTTTTTAAAACGCGTCTGTATGGATACACCAATGATGTCCACCCGGGGCGTCATGATTTCCTGAACATCCATATTCCCTAACTTGACAATACCCTCCAGTATTTTTTTCTCCTCGGTGATCCCCTGTTGCGTAAGATCAAGGGCATCTGACAGGTCATCAATGGATATCTGTTTCCCCTGGTGTGAAAACTTTTGCTGAATCCGGGCGGTGGTATTGATCAGCAAAAAATTCAGCGGCCTGCAAACCTTTTCAATCACTTCAAGCGGTGCAGCCATAAACCTGGCTACCTTCTCCGAATAACGGATGGCATAAATTTTAGGCAATATTTCACCAAAGAAAACAATCAAGAAAGTAATGGATACTACCTCAATGATAAAGCCCATGATCGGGGCATTGGTAAAATCGAAAAGTGAATTGCTGAAGTAGGCGGAAATGACAATAATACCAATATTTACCAGGTTGTTGGTGACCAGGATGGTTGCCAGCAACTTTTCGGGCATGCTCAAAAGCTTTTCGATGATCAGGTTGGATTTTGATCTTGTAGATTTGATTGAACTTAGTTCAGTCGGGGATAATGAGAAAAAAGCTGCTTCAGCACCTGAAACCAAGGCAGAAAGTACCAGGAGTACCAGAATCGCGATTAGAGCCGCCAACAGGCTCAGGTTAAATGAGTTTACCGTAAAATCAAACACTGATCCTATTGTTGCCTGGTGATAGGGTTCTTCGTCCAATTCAGCTATCAATTGGTTAATCAATGCATAAACTAAAAGGGCAGGTCATCGCCGACTGCCGGCTCTTCCATTGGTGGTTTATCTGCCGGATGCTGATCCATAGGCTGAGCCTGCACTGCAGATGCACCCGGTTCATCAGCTCTCTTACCCAGGAGTTGCATTACGTCGGCAACTATCTCGGTAGCATACCTTTTGTTTTTATCCTTGTCCTCCCATGACCGTGTGCGGATCTTCCCCTCAATATAGATCTGGCTTCCTTTTTTAACATACTTTTCTGCCACCTCGGCAAGCCCTCTCCACAGAACAACACTGTGCCATTCTGTTGTAGTAACCCGTTCCCCGCTTTTATTTTTATAAACGTCACTTGTTGCCATCCTCAGCGTGCATACAGGTGTATTATTATCCAAATAACGAACTTCAGGGTCCTGACCGACATGACCCACCAAAATGACTTTGTTAACCGACATAGGATTGGTATTTAAATTCGGGTAAAATTATAAAAAATTATGATTTCACCTTTAAAGTATTCCTTCCTGATGCAAATCGGCCAGATATTTGTCAATCACCCTCGGTACGGCATATTCCGCTAAGCCTTCAAGCGGAATCTGCTGGTAACGGAAGGCACCACGATCGGGTTCCCGGTTGATCCTGATCTGATAAAAGCTGCAATGAAGGGTTTGATGTGTCAGCTGATGCCTGTAAGTTCTGGGGTGGAAATCCGCTTCAGGCTGAGTTTTTCCGAAAATGACCTTCCAGGCAGGCATTGATGTAAGCGTTTCATAATCAACCGGTGTTTCAGATTCGATCAGTGGAAACTCATAGAGTGAATTCCAGATATCGTTGCCCAGCCTTTTGTTCAGATAAGTATAACCCTTGTGCCGAATAAACAGATAATTGAAAAAACGTGCCTTTGTTTTCACCTTGCCTTCTTTTACCGGGAGGACGTTGGTTTTGCCCTCACAATTGGCTTTGCAGAGATGTGACAGCACGCAATGACGGCAATCCGGGTTTCTGGGCAGGCAGATCAATGCCCCGAATTCCATCAGCGCCTGGTTATGAATATCCGGTCTTTCACGATTCAGGATCTCTTCAGCCTTCTCTTTAAAGACACGCTTTCCGTAGGGTGAGTCAATCGGATCATGAATGCCGTACAATCTTGACAATACCCTGTATACATTGCCATCCACCAAAGCAACAGGTTCCCCGAATGCTATGGATGCTATGGCTGCAGCGGTATAAGTCCCAACTCCCTTGAGCTTTGCCAATTCCTCGTGTTTCCGAGGGAAAATGCCACCATGGTCGTTTACCACCTTCCTGGCAGTTTCATGCAGATTCCGTGCCCTGGTATAATAACCCAAACCCTGCCAGAGCTTCAGCACTTCATCCATGGGGGCATTTGCCAGGTCAGTAACCGTGGGAAACCGCTCTACAAACCTGTTGTAATAATCAGTTCCTTGAGCAACACGCGTTTGCTGAAGAATAATTTCGGAAAGCCAAATGTGATAAGGGGAATCCGATCTTCGCCATGGTAGATCTCTCCGGTTCTCCAGGTACCATTTTTCAAGGATTTTTGAAACCAACATCGGTTCTTTTGGAATAAATAATATTAAAAGATTGTCAAAATTAATGGTTTACTATTTTATTTATCGAAGGAAATGCTTTATATTTGCAACTCAGATTTTTGAAAACATCTAATTTATTGATAATTAAAGAATTTTAACAATGACGAAAGCGGATATTGTAAACGAAATCTCAAAAAACACCGGGATTGAGAAAATCACTGT
>JGI11641J44799_10000012_pt1 | contig 47669 bp, 39 predicted proteins | sample WetSurSiteA1Bulk_FD_44799 | JGI IMG/M metagenome (IMG submission 44799) | reverse complement strand
TATTGTTCGCTGGCGACCGATGACCTGGAAGGTTGACGGGGTCACTTACCTGAATGAACGAGCCATATCAACCCAGCAAACAGGTTTTTCCTTTATCGCCCAATCGCGTTCATGGTTGCCCGACCCAATAGGCGGGATAATCTGGTTTGGTGTGGATGATACTTACAGTACAGTTTATACGCCCATGTATTGTGGCATGACATCTGTACCGCCTTCATATGCAGTGGGCAATGGTGCCATTATGGAATTCAGTCCCGATGCTGCATTTTGGGTTTTCAACCAGGTTTCCAATCTGGCGTATACCCGTTATAACCTGATGTTACCTTATATACAGGAAAAACAGAAACAGCTTGAGAGTAAGTATCTTGCTGAAATCAAGCATACTGATCAGCAGGCGGTTTTGTTGTATGAAAAAAGCCCGAAAAAGGCACGCCGTCTGATTACCGATTATTCGGTCCGATCGGGTGAACAAACTGTATCCGAATGGAAAGAACTCTATGCCTTCCTTTTTACCCGCTTCATGGATGGCAATGTAAAAACCAAAATTGAAGGGCAGCAAAATCCAAAGGTCGAGCAACCCGGATATGATGAAGCCTGGTACAGGCAGGTTGCTAAAGATGCAGGCGACAGGCTCAAAGTTCCGGAAGGAGCCGGTCATTAAAAGGGACAAGGGACAAGGGACAAGGGACAAGGCTTAGTTCTTTGAACAAAAAAACCTGGAGGTTAACACAGTTACCTCCAGGTTTTTTAATGCTTATTGTTGTGTCAATGTGCTGTGAATCGTCTCTTATCCCTCGTCCTAATTCGTAGCCTTCTCCAGTCGCTTCAGTATACTGAACATAAAGGTAGCTGCAACCAGGCAACATACTGCGAAGATGCTCCACAGGGCCCATAAAGGTAGAACATCCCAAAGGCCTGCAGCCTGACCCATCAGATAATTACCGCCGGCAACGGCAGCAAGCCATCCACCCTGCATTAAACCTTTGTATTTTGGAGGTGCTACCTTGGATACAAATGATATCCCCATGGGACTGAGGAACAATTCTGCAACAGTAAGAATCAGGTAGGTGGTGATCAGCCAATATGTAGATACCCTGAAAGGATCGGGAGCACCTAAACCACCAAGTGATTTTGGGCTGGGCAAACCAATAGAGGCTATCATCAACAGCACAAATGCCAATCCGGTGATGATCATCCCGATCCCGATTTTCCTGGGTGCTGAAGGCTCTTTACCATTTTTGTTCATCCAGCCAAATAGTGTTATGACCAAAGGGGTTAGAACTACAATAAAGAAAGGATTAAAATGTTGAAACATCTGCGGAGTGAAGGCATTTGAATTCCCGAAACTTGAGAACCTGTAAACAGCGATCGCCGCAAACACAACAAAGGAAATGCCGGCTATTAAACGTGTTGTGGAAGATGATTTCTTCTGAAACAGGAAGATAAGTCCCAATATAGCCAGGAATAGCGACAGCAGTGTAAACAGGTCAAAAAATATGTTCGTGAGTTTTCCTACGTGGGTAGCCGTATAATCTCTGGCAAAGTAAGTCATGGTTGCGGCATTCTGATGAAAGGCCATCCAAAAGAATATTACTACGCCAAAAACCAACAGAAGAGCAATCATTCTCTCCTTTATCTGCTTGGCAGTCAATTCGACAGTAACTGTTACATCGTTGTTTTTAACTTTCTGTTTTTCAGTCACATCGGCATGTTTATAATGTTTTCTGAAAGCAAGAAAGATGATCATGGAAATGACCAGGCTGATGCAGGCAACCCCAAATCCGTAATGGTAGGAGGTTGAAAGCTGGTTCAGGTAATTCTCAGAGAATGTTCTGAGGCTTTCCAAAGTTACATGCTGGTCCTGTAGCTGAGCAATGGAAAGATACTCCTGTGCATTGGCAAGCTGACCGTTGATGAACTTATGGGCCATGGCGGGTATACGTCCGTCGTAGGTATAATTTTGTGCCTTGAGGATGTAGTTGTTGACTGCTTCTGCTGCAGTTGGAGCAAACATGGCACCGATATTGATACACATGTAAAAGATATTAAAAGCGCTATCCCGTTTTGCCCCGTATTTGGGATCATCATAGAGATTTCCCACCAGCGCCTGCAAGTTCCCCTTAAACAAGCCTGTACCCAAAGAAATTACACCCAGTGCCACGTATATGGATAACAATCCTGTGCCGAACTTCGTTGGTACCGATAGTAAAAGATAGCCCACAAACATGATAATGATACCCACTGTAACCGTTCGTCCGTATCCCAGCACCCGATCCGCAACGATTCCGCCAAGCAGGGGAAGGAAGTACACAAAAACAAGAAAAATAGCATAGATATGACTTGTTCTGGCAGCATCAAAACCATATTTTGCCTGTATAAACAAGGTGAAAATGGCGATCATGGTGTAATAGCCGAAACGTTCGCCCATATTGGCAAGTGCAGCTACAAATAGCCCCTTGGGGTGTCCTTTGAACATAGATTTTGAGTTTAGATTAAAGTTTACGTCCGTTGTTCACAAATATAGAAATCTTTTTCAACCCCCATCATGATGTTTATCGTCCCCTCAGTCTTCAAATTTGGAATAACGTTCGCTCTTTGAAAAGAAGAAGTTGCATTCGATCTCAGCATTCTCATCACTATCGGAGCCATGTACAGCATTACGCTCAATATTTTCCGCAAAAAGCTTCCTGATGGTTCCTTCCTCAGCCTTTGCAGGATCTGTAGCTCCCATGAGTTTGCGATAATCAGCAACGGCATTCTCCTTTTCCAGGATCCCCACCACTACGGGACCGGAGGTCATAAAAGTGACGAGACTTTCGAAGAAAGGCTTCTCATGGTGCACGGCATAAAAATGCTCGGCATGGTAGCGATCGAGTTGAATCAGTTTAAGTGCCGCAATGTGAAATCCGTTTGCGTTAATCTTAGCCAGGATGGGACCAATGTATTCATGACTCACCGCACCTGGCTTGATAATAAAGAAAGTTTTAGTGCCCGCCATAATAATGCAGAAATTGGTATGCGGGCGAATATAATTAAATAATCGGTAAATTGTTCCGGTATTAATTACAGGTTAAACCTGGTGTTGAAATATTTTATAAACTTTCCAAAGATTGCTGTTTTTGAGAGGAGAAGTTAATTAATTTTGGCACGGACAAAATCATTATGAACCAATCAAATGCCCAAATAATCTGGACCGATCCTGCTCCTGTTGCGGAATTGCTCCGAACACCCGGGAAACGGGTTGCTGTCATTATTCATGTAAACCCCGATGGAGACGCCCTGGGATCTTCCCTGGCCTTGTTGAATATTTTTAATAAGTGCGGGCATACAAGCAGCGTGATTTCACCAAATAATTACCCGGGATTTCTGAAATGGATGCCGGGGACAGAACAGGTAATCATCATGGAAGAAAGCTCGGCAGAAGCCATGGATTCTTTGCTGAAAGCGGATATTATTTTTGCAGCTGACTTTAATGAGCTGACCAGGGTAAAAAAGCTTAATGAAGCTTTCTGTGAATCAAAGGCCTTCAAGGTATTGATCGATCACCATCCGGGTCCGAATATGGATGTCAACTGCATGTTATCCGATACATCTGCCAGCTCTACTGCGGAACTGGTATACAGGTTCATTAAAGAAACAGGCCTGCATTCACTGGTCGACAGGGATATTGCTTCCTGCTTGTTCACAGGCATTATGACGGATACCGGTTGTTTCAGCTACAATTCCTCCGGTAGGAAAACATGGGAAACTGTTGCGGAATTGCTTGATTTTGGTATTGATAAGGATCGTTTGTACTACCTGACCTATGACAATTTTTCAGAACACCGGATGCGGCTGCTGGGTTACGGCCTGAACGAGCGGATGGAAGTATTTCCTGAGTACTGCACAGGAATTATTTGGTTCGCACGTGATGACCTGGACAAATACCATTTCGAGGTTGGCGATACGGAGGGCTTTGTAAACTATCCCCTATCCATTAAGGGAATTCGATTTTCCGCCTTGTTCGTTGAAAAGGAAGACCATGTAAGAATTTCATTCCGTTCAAAGGGTGATTTTGCAGTGAACAAATTTTCGCGAAAATACTTCAATGGAGGAGGTCATGCCAACGCCTCTGGGGGGGAATCCTATCTGAGCATTGCGGATACTGTCAGGCGATTCAAGGAACTTCTTCCCTCCTATAAAGATGAATTATCCAGACATGAAGATTAACATCGCATTTTTAATAGTGGTCCTGTTCATGCCGGCTTGCTCCTGCAGGAAAAAGGAAAAACCCCTGACAAATGCCGAAATTCAGCAAACCGAGGAAGCATTGGTTGGGGCCAATCGGATTCTTGTCAAGAAGGACAGGGAAAAGATCAGGGCCTATATTGACAGCAATAACCTTATCATGCAGGAGACACCTTCGGGCCTGTGGTTTGCAGTCAATCACCATGGATCCGGCGCAAAAGCCAGGGCAAATTATAGGGTATCACTTAAATACAGCGTAGAATTGCTCGATGGCACAGTTTGTTACAATTCAGATTCACTCGGCATAAAGCAATTCAGATTAGGTAAGGGAGGTGTGGAGTCAGGACTTGAAGAGGGTGTGCTGATGTTATCGGAAGGCGACCAGGCCACCTTCATTATGCCTCCGCATCTGGCACAAGGTTTGCCAGGTGACGGGAACCGTATTCCAGCCCGTTCCATAATTGTATACAAAGTGGTTTTATTAAAAGTAGAGCCATGACTCGTGTGAGAAACATCATCCTGATGCTGATAATGGCTGTGATCATAGTTGGCTGCGGAAGGTCATCGGAATATCCCGGTTACAGGAAATCAAAACACGGTATTTACTATCAGCTGCATACCCTGGGCGAGGATACGGCAAAAGCCTGCCCGGGCGATTATATTACCGTCAGCCTGTCTTATCTCACCATGAATGATTCTTTATTTTTTAAAGGGACCCGTAAGTTCCAGGTAAATAAGCCGGCATATGAAGGAGCCATCGATGAGTGCTTTTCCATGCTGTCAAAGGATGAGAGCGCTACCTTTATCATCCAGGCGGATAGGTTCTTCAAGGAAACACTACACGCAGCTTTGCCTCGTTTTATTCCAACCGGTAGTAGCATGAAAGTTAAAATTGAAATGAGTGATATACAGAAGGAAGAAGAGTATAACAGAGAAAAAGAAGCATTTCTTTCCTGGATCAAGGATTTTGGTGAATATGAAAAGGTGATACTTCAGCAATTTATCCGTGAGGAGAAAATAAATGTGAGTCCCCTGCCTTCCGGTATATATTACCTGAAACTGAACCCGGGCACAGGAAAAAAGGTTGAACTGGGTGATACTGTCACAGTGAACTATGAGGGACGTTTTCTGAACGGGAAGTTCTTTGATTCCACCATTCAACGGCGTCAGCCCTTTCAATTCGTTTATGGCACAGAATGGCAGGTTATCAAAGGTCTGGAAGAAGCTATCGGAATCATGTGCGAAGGTGAGAAGGCACTTTTTATTTTGCCTTCCGAATTGGCTTTTGGTAACCAGGGTTCGTCGAGTAGTATCATACCTCCTTTTACATCATTGATTTTTGAGGTTGAAATATTAAAAGTATCTTCGCCGGATAAAATCTGATGGGTTTTTTTACGTTCTATGATCAGCTTTCAGGTTTTATTTTTGTATAACTGCAAAAGAGTCAAAATGGTAGCACCTAATAAGATCCTATATGTCTTCGTATCACTGTCAGCGATTCTGTTGCTTTTTTCGGGTTGTTTGTCAAATGATCTGGAAGAAAAGGAAAATCATGAAGCAGAATTGATTCAGGAATTTCTCACTGCCAATGGCATTTCACCCGAATCAAAGACAGAAGGGGGTATTTATTATATTGAAGATAAGACAGGAACAGGTAAATCGCCGGTGGTGGATGATTATATCGTAATCAACTATGTTGGCCGGTATCTGGAAAATAACGCCATTCATGAAACCAGCTACGACTCACTGAAAGAGGAATGGTCAGCCGCTGCAGACTTCAAATATTTCGTTTATGGCCCATCGAAATTTCAGTATGGCTATAGCATTGCAGGGCTCAATGAGGGCATTTCAATGATGAAGGAGGGAGGCAAATCAACAATGGTCATCCCTTCCGATAAAGCATTCTATGATTACAATCCTTTGGTTTACAGTATCGAACTGCTTAAAGTGATTAAAGATCCGGTACAACATGAGGACTCTGTACTGAATATTTACCGCACTGAAAAGGGATTTGATGAGAGCACAGCCTATGATGAAATCTGGTTCAGGGAGACTGTTACACCTGATCCGGCGGATATTCGGACCGTAGAACCAAATGATACGGTGTATTTCATGTTTACAGGGAGGCTTGTCGATGGCTATGAACCAGTGATCAAGGATGATCGCATCTTCGATACCAGTGAAGATGATGGAGTTCCCATTAAGCTCGTGTACAGCACTTCAAGTCCGAAAGTTAAATCGGGGACAATTCTCGCCATCCCAAAAGGGTTAATTATCGCCCTGGACAGTATGAGGATAGGTACGCATGCAACGGCTTTGCTTCCTTATGATCAGGCATTCGGTGATAAAGGCCTCACAAATACTATTTATGGATATAACATTGTCCCTAAATACCAGACGGTTGTTTACGACATCGAGGTGCAGGATATAAAATCCCCGGCCGGGAAATGATCAGCTCATTATGCCAGAATAATATAAACCGCAGGCTGGCGGTTCAGATCCGGAGGAGGCTGCAGGCGCCATTCCCGGATCGGTCTGGTTTTGATCCATTCCGAGGGTAGGGTTAGGTTCGCCGCTATGCATAACCTGGTTCCAGGTTTGCAATTCTCCAGCAAAGCTTCGGTCAGTTGATTGTTCCGGTAAGGAGCCTCAATGAAAACCTGTGACTGTTTTTCTGTTTCAGAACGCTTCTCCAGGAACCTGATCTTACCCGCTCTTTCGTGGCTTTTTACCGGTAAATAGCCATTAAAGGCAAAGCACTGGCCATTAAGCCCTGATGCCATCAAAGCCAGAATAATGGACGAGGGTCCCACCAGTGGTATTACCTGTATGCCTTGCCTGTGGGCTTCTTCCACAACCTTGGCCCCCGGGTCGGCCACGGCCGGTACCCCGGCTTCTGAAAGCAATCCAAGATCAGCATCTCCGGCTTCTTTTATCATTAAAGGAATTTCCTTGTCGGCAGTATGCTCATTCAGTGAGTAAAAATGTATCAATTCCAAATTACTTTTTAGGCCACAACGAACCAGAAAACGACGGGCTGTTTTTTCTTCTTCCACAATAAGATGATTGAGTGATTCAAGAATATCCCGATTACCCTGGGGAAGGACAGGTTCAAGAGGCGAATCACCCAATGTTGAGGGTATGAGAAATAACCTTCTGTTTCTGTTATTCATTGCAACCTGATTATCTGTTCAAGGGATAAATTTAGTCAAACTAAGCCATTGTTAACATTATGACACCAAATAGGCCATTAAAATCTTAACTCATTTTTTTTTTTTNCGTACAAAATGAAAGTTCACAGTCAAAAATGATTAACCGTTACTTAGGATCTCTTTCATTGCTTCTCCTCGGAATTACTGTCTGGAGTGTTTCAGCGCAGGATTTAAATTATCGGAGTGATGCCATTAACAGGGACAATGGTTTGTCAAATAGTTCTGTAAGCTGTATAAACAAAGACAAAGCAGGCTTCATCTGGTTTGGGACGTGGAATGGCTTAAACCGTTATGACGGATATGAATTAACTGTTTTTCAGTTTGATCCGCAGGATTCAACAACTCTCAGCAACAGCAGGATCAATGCGCTGTATCAGGATAACGATGGTTTAATGTGGATAGGGACAGATGATGGTCTCAACCGTTATGATCTGGAAACCGGAAAATTTCACAGGTATTACGCCCAGAAAAGAAACGCAAACAGGAATTCCAATTTCCAGATTAATAGCATAATACAGGATAAATACGGTTTATTGTGGATCGGCTCACAGGATAACGGTCTATATTCCTTCAACAAGCAAACTGGTCAGTTCACGCATTTCTTCAATACATTCTCAGACAAGAGTAACAACATCTACTGTATACTTGCTGATAATCTAAATACTGACATTTTATGGCTCGGAACTGCCGAAGGGCTGTTTCTTTATGAAAAGGCCAGCAGGAGCTTTAACAAGGTGAATGCCGGCAACGAAAATGCTTCGCTCTCTGTTCAATCCATGGTGCAGGACGGTTCAGGAAACCTTTACATCGGCACATGGGGAAATGGGTTATTAAAATATGAGAGAGGATCCAAACGATTGAAGCTTTGCGGAGCAAAAGCAAGTGCCTATAGAAGCTGCATAGTCAGGAATATTGTTCCTTACGGTAGGGATAACCTCATCATGAGCACCACTGACTTTGGATTGCTGTTGTGCAACCTGAAATCAGGAGAAATCACTGATTGGAAATACAGGGAGATAAACAAAGAGCTGAATGATAAAGTCGTTATGTCGCTTTATGCCGATCCTACCGGAATATTCTGGATTGGCACCTACTATGACGGCATCATTAAACTGGTTCCGTTGATAAACAGGTTCAATCACTATGGCAGCAATGGTTTCATGCCCTCTGTTCGTGAACGGGGCGGCGTTACTGCCATAATGGAGGATTCAAGAGGTTTCCTGTGGCTTGGGACCAGATTCGGGGGGCTCTACCAGGTTGACAGGAAAACGAACAGGTATAAGGTTTATAACAGGGAGTCGACAGGAATAAACGGACTGAGCAGCAGTAACATACTTTCACTGATTGAACATGATGAGGGGGGCAGGCAGGTCATCTGGATCGGCACCGACGGCGGTGGTCTTAACCGGTTTGAACCCGCAACGGGCGAGTTTACCGTTTTTATTCGCCGGAACGGATCGCCCGAAGGACCAAGCAGTAACAGCATATCTTCATTGCTCTCCTATGACAATGACCATTTGCTAATCGGAACAAGGGGAAGAAACCTGGGGGAGGGACTGGATGTTTTTAACCTGAAGACAAGAAAATTCGTAAACCTGCGCAACAATCCGTCCAATCCTTCCAGCCTGAGCAACAATAATATACTTTTCTTGTTCAGGGACAAATCCGGCACCGTGTGGGTGGGTACCCGGAACGGTGGTTTGAATAAGTTGGTAATTAAGAATATAGATGCTCAGGAAGCGGGGGATATAGGATATTTCGTCAGGTATATCAGCGATCCGGCTAATCCTCATTCCATAGGCAATAACACTGTGTATGCGATCCAAGAGGATGTAAAGAATAATCTATGGATTGGGACAAGCGGGGGTGGATTAAGTAAATTCGACCGTAATTCGGGAACATTTACCTCCTTTCCCAGGAATAAATACTTCACGAATAACATTATATACGGGATTCAGAGTGATGGCAACAATAACCTCTGGTTAAGCACCAGCAGGGGGGTCATTGCATTCAATCTCCTTTCCGGTGAAATGCATAGTTTCGACAGAAGCGACGGGCTGCAGGAAAACGGTTTTATTTACGGATCTACTTTCAAGGCACCAAGCGGTGAGTTGTTTTTCGGAGGCATCCGCGGATGTAATTCATTTCACCCGGATAGTATCAGGATCAACCTCAGGGTGCCAAAAACTGTAATTACTTCACTAAATTTTAGCGGAACCCATGGTAATCAGCACATTTCTTACCTGAACGCAGGATCTACAGCAATCACAAAACGGGTAAAATTGCCATATTATCTTAATGATTTCTCTTTGTCTTTTTCTGCACTGGACTATGAAATGCCGGCCAAGAACAGATACCGATACAGGCTTGACGGGTATGATAAGGATTGGACGGAAACCGACGCATCCAGAAGGTATGTTAATTATACCAATCTTTCGCCGGGCAAGTATATTTTTACGGTCATCGGATCCAACAGCTATGATATCTGGAATCATGAAGGTACTTCAATCGAGATCACAATCATGCCGCCTTTCTGGGGAACGACCTATTTTCGTGTGATGATAATCCTGATCATTGCTGGTATTGTTGTCTTTTTGTTTTTGTATATTATCAGAAAATACCGCAAAGAAAAATTTAAAGCTGAGCAGGAGGCGCTTGAGTCGGTTCAGGATGAACGCTGGCAGTTACGCACACTGATCGACAGTATCCCTGATTCCATCTTTATCAAGGACAAAGAGAGCCGGTTTCTCGTAGCCAACAAAAAGGTGGCTTCATTAATGGGCACCACGCCGGAGAACCTGATTGGCAAGACCGATTTTGAGTTCTATACGGCAGATCTTGCACAGGGTTTTTTCAACGATGAACAGGAGATCATCCGAACCGGCAATCCCATGATCAATTACGAAGAACCTGCTTTGGATGAACAGGGCAACCGTATCATCCTTTCAACCACCAAAGTACCTTATCGGAATAAAACAGGGGAAATAATTGGCATTGTCGGCATATGCAGGGACATTACACGACTGAAGAGGATTGAGATTCAGCTACGGAAGAAATCAGAAGATCTGCAGGAAACAAACAGTATTCTTGAAGAACGGCAGGAGGAAATTCTTTACCAGTCTGAAGAACTGGCTGAACAGGCACAGAATCTCAGGATTATAAATACAGAACTGGAAAGGCTAAACCGAACCAAGGATAAGTTCTTCTCCATCATTGCACATGACCTAAGAAATCCCTTCAATGCCATCATAGGGTTTTCCGAATTGCTGAGAAACGACTACTATGAGATGGATAATCAGCAGAAGCTGAATTTATTAGAACTAATCAATGTATCTTCGGAAACAGCTTATAATTTGCTTGAGAACCTGTTGCAGTGGGCCCGTACACAAACTGACAAGATAAAGTACAGTCCTGAAAATTTCGATCTGCACGAAGTGGTCAACCTCGTGATCAATTTGCATGGTATTATTGCGCAGAAGAAGTGTGTAACGTTGAAAAACGAAATAGCGCTTCATACCATGGTTCATGCAGACAAGAATATGATAAATACGGTCTTGCGTAATCTTATCAGCAATGCCATCAAGTTCTCCAAACCCGATGGTGTGATCCTGGTCACGGCTTCCTTAACGCAGGACTGTGTTGAAGTAAATATAATTGACAAGGGAGTGGGGATGAGCCGTGAGAGTCTGGGAAAATTGTTCCGGATCGATACCTATTATTCCACTTCCGGAACAATGGGGGAATCAGGGACAGGGCTGGGCCTGATCATCTGCAAGGAATTTGTGGAAAAAAACAACGGACGGATAAAAGCTACCAGTCTGGAAGGAGCAGGTACCACCCTGAGTTTTACGTTAGGTCCGGCAAAACTCAATTAGAACACTTGTGATTGCTGTAACCTGCTGTTAGTAGATCTCTTCGACAATACTGAACAGGTACGCATTAAACAGGGATGAACTTTCATTGGAAACGTAAACCGTACCATTACCGGCAACCATAATACCTTCCGTCTGGGCACCCAGGAATTCATTGAAATCAGTCCTTTTCGCCGTCAAATAAGACAAATCATCCGGAGAGAATCCAGAATATATCCAGACAAAAGGAACATACGGGGTATATCCCAGCAAGTATAATTCCTGTTTTTCTGGTGACCATGCTGCAGAAGTAATCAGGCCTGAGACATTCCATTGCTTCCTTAATTTGGCAATCTGCTGCCCTGGCCGGACGGAGAGTGAATAAATCCTGGTTTTCTGGTTTTGCCAATCCTTGGCAAAGAGATAGAGTGAATCCGCTGTGGCGATAAATCCCTCACAATCAAAAGCAGTGGAGTTCTCCTCCTGGGGGGTAAATACGGTCTGGTCACTGTAGCTAAATGCAATTGTGTCAGTAACATCCAAGGCCCCGGCGTCCGTAAGTAAATCATTTCTGCTGATAACATATATACGGAGGTCGGTCCTGTTCCCTGCCTCATTGTTACCGAAATCACCAATATATATGTTGTCGCCATATTGGGTGATATCTTCCCAGTCGATGTTGGATGCACCATTGATCATAACAGTCCTGACAATCGATTCTTCCTGCAGGCTGTAACCGTAAAGGACAGGACCGGGCTCATTGCCGCCATCATTGTGGAACCAGATAAGATTTCCCGCTTCAATCATACCCGAGTTTTCCTGAAGCAGGGCAGGTAATTCCTGCACATAGGAAAGGTTGAGGACAAAAATCGGTTCCTCTTTTGGAATACAGGTCAACAAAAACAATGATATTCCTATCATGAAGGTTAAAGTTCTTTTTTTGGGAAGATATGCCATAATTTCTGTAACAACAATTATTCTTGTGGATTTGGCGTAACTCCACCGAGCTTCAGCAATGACATCATTTTACCGAAGATTTCGGTGTTTTCCTGAATACCCTGGAAATTCTCGGCTCCCGGACCCCAGGCAAAAACAGGTACCATGGTGCCGGAATGTGAAGTTGTAGCAAATTTGGCAACAATGGTCCCCTTTTCGAAACTGCCATCCAGCAACACCAATCCTCCTGTTTCATGATCGGCTGTGACGATTACCAGGGTGTTTCCATCCTTCTGTGCAAATTCCATTGCTTTCCCAATGGCATTGTCGAAATCAATTACCTCGCGGGCAACATAATCCGCGTTATTGGCATGTCCTCCCCAGTCAATATGTGATCCTTCGACCATGAGGAAAAAGCCTTTTTTGTTGTTACTGAGTATGTTTATAGCAGTTTCGGCAGCACGGGGCAACATATCGCCTCGTCCCTGAACAACAGCAGGATTGTGATCCGGAGCATTCAGACCTGCCAGTTTACCTTGCCGGATATTCTGGATACTATCCATCGAAAAAACCACCTGATAGCCTTTTTGACGCAACTCTTTCAACAAATCACGCTGGTCTTTGCGCTGACTGAAGAATTGTCTTCCGCCGCCAATAAATACATCGATATCTGTTTTCAGGAAATCAGCGGCGATAGCTTCATAATCATCCCTGAAGGGCTGATGTGCGATAAATGCTGCCGGTGTTGCATGTGTGATCGAGCTGGTGGATACAAGGCCGGTAGATAAGCCGGCTTCTTCGGCATATTCAAGGATGGTTTTACAGGGCACCGAATCCTTGTCAACCCCAATTGCATAATTGTAGGTTTTATTTCCGGTAGAAAGAGCCGTGGCTCCTGCTCCTGAATCTGTTGTATAATCCGTGGCAGAATATGTCTTGCTGAATCCTATGCTTTTAAAACCAGTAAGGTTGAGCTGCCCGTGATTTACTGTAAGCCCGCTGTAAACCTGTGCAACGCCCATACCATCGCCAATCATCAGGATTATGTTATTCGGCAGCTTTTCGAGCGAAGACCTGGTTTTTCTTTTCTGAGCCAGGCCATTCATACAAATCAATGCCAGAATCATCACCAGCGAAAGCAGTTTGCAAATTTTCCGGAATTTCATGGAATACTATGTTTTATTAATAAATCTTTATTAAGTGTAAAATTATACTTTTGTGCACATGAATGAATTATTTCCATATGAAAAAATATAAATGCATCATTTGTGGCTACATATATGATCCCCTCGAAGGAGATGCAGACGGTGGCGTTGAACCGGGAACGTCTTTTGAAGACATCCCCGATGACTGGGTTTGCCCTGTTTGCGGTGTGACCAAATCTGATTTTGAACCAACGGAGTAAACCTTTAGTTTTCCGGAATCTGCGGCAATATATCCAGCAGCAACCGCCAGAATTTAAGCGTTGAGGATATGCTGATCCGTTCAGAGGGGGAATGAGGATCCAGTATGGTTGGTCCAAAGGATATCATATCAAGATAGGGATACTTTTCCAGAAACAAACCACATTCAAGTCCTGCATGAATAGCCTTCACTGCGGGTTCTGTATTGAACAGACGCAGGTAACTTAATTTGGCAATTTGCAGTATCTCTGAACCAGGATTGGGATTCCAGCCAGGATAACCTTCTGTTTGATCGACAAGGGCACCTGCGAGCTTAAATGTGCTTTTTACCGTATTGGCAATCTGTACCTTGGCAGCATTCACAGAACTCCGTTGACTTGTACTGATAATTATCCGGTTAGGTTGAGCAAACTTAATGGAAGCCAGATTGGTTGATGTTTCAACAAGGTTATCCATGATTCTGCTCCAGGATATTACGCCATGCGGACAGGCATAAAGAGAATTCAGCAGTTTTTCCTGGACTTTCTTCTTGATGACCTTTTCCGGCAGATCGCAGGATTGGAGGGTAAACTGAATCAGCGGTTCATCAATCAGGTATTCCGATTTTAGGATTCTCGTAAAATCATGAAAATAGGTACTGAACACTTCATTGTATTTTTCAGGAATCACAACCACAGCATAGGCTTCACGTGGAATGGCGTTTCTAAGGTTTCCCCCCTCGAATACAGAAAGCCTGGCACCGAAACGATTTCTTGATTCCCAGAGGAACTGATTCAATATTTTGACAGAATTGCCCCTGTTTTTATGAATATCTGTTCCTGAATGTCCTCCCTGTAAACCAGTAACATCTATACGGAATGCGGTTGAACCTTCCGGGGTTGGCCTTGTATTGTATTTTAATGTGGCAACGGTATTCATTCCGCCGGCGCAACCAATGAACAATTCTCCTTCGTCCTCGGAATCAAGGTTGATCAGAACCTTGCTGTTAAAAAAACCACTTTCCAGTCCCATTGCACCGTTCAATCCTGTCTCCTCATCTACGGTAAAAAGACATTCAACAGGACCATGTTTTAGCAGGGGGTCAGAAAGCAGGGCGAGTTGTGCGGCAATGCCTATTCCATTATCAGCTCCAAGGGTAGTTTCCAATGCCTTAACCCAGTCTCCGTCAATTTGCGTCTGAATGGGGTCTGTTTCAAAGTTATGTGAACTGCTGCTGTTTTTCTCACAAACCATATCAAGGTGACTTTGAAGACAAACGGTTTTACGGTTCTCTAAACCCGGCGTCGCCGGTTTGCATATCAAAATATTGCCAGTTTCGTCTTTTTTGTACGCCAGTTGATGATCTTCAGCGAAAGCAACAACATAATCGATGATCTTTTCTTCTTTTTTAGAAGGTCGCGGGATCCGGGTTATTTCATCAAAATATCTCCATACCGAAGCGGGTTGTAGACTGCCCAAATTTGACATGATGCTGTTGGTGTTTGATGATTATCTGAAATTGATCAAATATAGATCATATTATTAACAGATCGGCAGACATAGGGTTTTCAATATACCAATATTTTTATACATTCGCAGGGACTTGTACATAAACTGCTTATGATCACCTTTGATCTGATCCTGGTATTTGTAGTGCTGCTTTTCATTCTTGTATCGCTTTATTGGAATTTGCTTGGCATTTCATTCACTTTCCTGATTGGCATTATGGTACTTGGGATTTTTGGTATACTTACGCCCTCGGAGATCATCGATGGATTTGGAAATGAACAGGTCGCGGTCGTTATCCTCATGTTGCTCTTCAGTGATGTGATCAGAAAGACCGATATTATTGAATTCATTTTTGACCGCCTTTTTCATAAGACACGGACATACCGTGGATTTGTTGGTCGGATGATACTGGCTGTCTCCGGGTTGTCTATGTTTATGAACAATATACCCCTTGTAGCTGTGATGATGCCGTACATAAACAGCTGGACCAAACGAAACCGGTATGCGCCGTCTAAGTTTCTGATCCCGCTATCCTATGCAGCCATACTGGGTGGTTCTGCTACGCTGATCGGTACATCAACAAACCTGATCGTGAACAGTATGGTAATCAATCAGACCATTCTGCCTGATCTTCAAAGTCTGAGTATGTTCGATTTTGCCTGGGTAGGTGTTCCCATGGTTATTTTGGGATGGCTGTATCTGGTTCTTTTTGGCAATGCACTGCTTCCTTCCAAAGCAGGTGTAATGGATGAGTTCAGTTCAGGATCAAGGGAGTACGTGATTGAAGCCAAGGTAAGGATGAGATCGCATCTCATCGGTAAAACGATCAGGGAATCTGGTTTACTGGATATTAGGGGTCTGAACCTGGCGGCAATTCTGCGCAAATCGTTCCGGATCACCGAAGTACCGGATGATGTAGTTCTGGATGGTGGAGACATTCTTGTTTTTACAAGCGAAACCAGAAACATCGCTGATCTGATCAGCGATAAATCAGGACTCATACTTCCTGAAGTTGGAATGCTCACCCGCGTCAGGCATGCCAATGTCAATGAGGTGGTCGTTTCACAAAACTCTTCCCTGATCAACAATTCTGTAAGGAATTCCAACTTCAGGGGTAAGTATGATGCTGCTATTATTTCTGTTCACCGCAATGGTGAAAAAACTGAAGGCAAACTTGGCAATGTCATTCTTAAATCGGGTGATGTCCTTCTACTTTTTGCCGGTGAGAACTTCGTAAGCCGTACCAAAGACACGAGTGATTTCTACTTCATTTCCAAGGTAAGTGAGTTTATCAACCTTGGCTGGTCCAAATCACTGATTCTGGTCGGGGGATTCCTGCTTGTCATTGGTTTGGCTGTTTTTAATGTGATCTCTTTATTTATGGGATTGATCATGATGATTTTGGTATCTATGGTGTTGAAAGCAACCAACCCCAGAGACATTCCACATACAATCGACTATAATCTGGCGCTGATAATTGTCCTATCCCTTGCATTCGGGACAGCTATGATAAAATCAGGGGCTGCCGATCTTGTGGCCAATGGCGTGATAACCGCTTTTTTCCCGCTTGGGAAGGTGGGGGTATTACTTGGCATATACATAATAACCGCGGTGATGGCAGCTTATTTAACTACAAAAGCGGCAGTGGCAATTGTATTTCCGATAGCTCTCAGTGTGGCCCAGCAGCTGGGAGTACCCGGGACGCCTTTTGTACTGGCAGTTGCCTATGCTGCAGCTTGTACATTCATTACCCCGCATGGCTATGTTACTAATCTGATGGTTTACGGGCCTGGTGGGTATGCATTCAGGGATTTTCTGAAGATCGGTTTGCCGCTTACATTGATTTATATGGCAGTGGCCGTAATTGTTCTTTCCCGGATTTATTTCTGAAATTCCTTTCTGAAGATCCGGTAACGTTTGCCGACTATTCCTCCCAGTTTTTCGTATTCTGCGCGCATTTTAGTATTATTTTCCAACACCAGATGGCTGTCAATAGATTCAAAATTCATGCGTTGTGCTGATTCCAGTATTTTCAAACCAAGTACCGCATCAAGTCCATTGTTGCGGTAATCGGAACGGATAGCTCCCAGAAGCATAGTTAGCAGCTTTGTCCGGCGTGATGCCCAGAGGATTCTAATGAATCCGAAGGGCAGAAGCTTACCACGGGCTTTCCTGATTCCATCTGAAAGTTCCGGCATCGCCAGCGCAAAAGCTATTAAGTCACCCTGATCATTGTAAATGACTTTGACAAACCTGGGATTGATTATGGCCAGATAACGGTTGGCAAAGTAATCAATTTCCTTGGGCGTTAGTTCACTGAATCCGAAAATATGTGCATAAGTCTTGTTGATCAATTCAAATACAGGTCGAATGACAGGCCTGAGCTGTCTTCTGCTTTCATATTCGTCAAGTCTGAAATTATTGGTCTCCAGTGTTCTGTTGTATATCGTCTTGTAAAAGTCAGGAATTGTTTTTGGCACAGGCAATTGATAATCCACGCAGTCAATTTCTTTTGTGTAGCCGCAATGATCCATGAGGTTGATCATGTAGGGTAAGCTATAATTGGTAGCGATAATCGCGGGTAATTCAAAACCTTCAATCATAAAGCCCTGGGGGTCCTTATCTGAGAAACCAAATGGGCCGATTACCTTTCGCATGCCTTTTTGCAGGCACCATTCTTCAATACGGCTGGTTAGGGCAACTGCTACCTCAGGATCATTGTAACATTCCAGCGCGAAGAACCTTCCCGTTTTTTCGTTGTGAACACTATTGTACTTATGATTGATGATGCCCATAATCCTGCCGCAAGGTTCGTTATCGCGGAATGCCAGAAGTAAAATGGCATCGCAGTCGCTGAAAAAGCGATTTTTAGCAGGGTTGTAAAAGTCCCATTCATCAAAATATAAGGGAGGTACCCAGTTATTATGACTGGCGTGTATCTTTTCAGGGAGGTAGATAAAAAGCTTTAGATCTGCTTTAGAGGTAACTTCTTTAATGTATACCTGCATCTATTTTTTGTGGAAAGATATAAAAAAAGGTATTCAATGCTTTTTTCTGCCAAAGGAAAACCATGATTTTAACAAAAATCAGGGACAAGCTCGATCAATCCTTAATGCTTAGCCTGCCAGAAACATCTTGTCGGTGAAAAAACCTTGCCTTCGGTATTGAGCTGTTTGATTGCCTTTTCAACGTCTTTTTTTTCAACGCCGGCTAATTCAGCAACTTCACCGGTCCTAAGAGGTTTAGCAGCCTTGCTCATGGCTGAGAGTACTTTTTCTTTAATTTCCATGTGTGTAATATTTATATTATAAAGTTATTAAAAAAAATGAATTTATATTTGTGCCTTTCAAAGGATAAGACATGCAGGTTATTGAACATTCCCTTACCGTTCTGGTAGTTAATGGGATCAAAGAATTATATGACGAGATTTGCCTACCGCAACAGGTCCAGTTGCAAAAAACAAGGGGTCATTATGAAGGTGATATCACATTGGTGGTTTTTCCTTTATTAAAAATGTCAAGAAAATCACCAGATGTTACAGCTGATGAACTTGGCAGATACCTGCAGAATCATTACCGGGAAATCATCAGGTATAATGTACTGAAAGGATTTCTGAATCTGGTAATTGCCGATCATTATTATCTGCAGCACTTAAATCTTGCCTTGCAGGATGACTTGTACGGCTTTAGGAAGCCTACGGACAAGGCAGAGACCATCATGGTTGAATACTCCTCACCAAATACCAATAAACCTCTTCATCTGGGTCATATCAGGAATAACCTGCTGGGATTTGCTGTCAGCAATATTCTTAAGGCAAATGGCAAAAGGGTGATCATGACCAACCTGGTGAACGACAGGGGTATTCATATTTGCAAATCAATGCTTGCCTGGGAAAGGTGGGGGAATGGAGAATCTCCTGAAAACTCAGGCAAAAAGGGCGATCACCTGGTGGGAGATTATTACGTGAAATTCGACCAGGAATACAAAGCACAGATATCTTCTCTGGTTTCGGGAGGCATGTCTCAGGCAGAAGCTGAAAAGAAGGCTCCTTTGATAATCGAGGCACAGGAAATGCTGAGGAATTGGGAAGCCGGAGATAGTGATGTTATCCGACTATGGAAGAAAATGAATTCCTGGGTTTATGAAGGGTTTGATGAAACATACCGCAGACTGGGTGTCAGCTTCGATAAGATCTATTACGAATCGGAAACATGGATCCCTGGCAAGGAGGCCGTTCTCGAGGGCCTGGAGAAGAATATCCTTGTTAAACGAGAGGATGGATCGGTTTGGGCTGATATGCGCGATAAAGGACTTGATGAGAAGGTATTGTTGCGGTCTGATGGGACTTCGGTTTATATGACACAGGATATAGGAACCGCCAAGGTAAGGCAACTGGACTTTGCTCCTGACAAAATGGTTTATGTTGTAGGTAACGAGCAGAATTATCATTTCAAGGTATTGGCCATTGTTTTGGATATGTTGGGTTTCCCGTGGGCAAAAACACTGCATCACCTTTCCTACGGCATGGTTGAATTACCGGAGGGAAAAATGAAGTCGCGTGAAGGAACTGTTGTGGATGCCGATGATCTGATGAACGAGATGATCGACACAGCCCGTGAAATGTCGAAAGAATTGGGAAAGCTTGAGGGACTTAATGCTGAAGAAAAAGAAGATATTTTCAGGATCATTGGACTTGGCGCTTTGAAATATTACATGCTTAAGGTTGATCCGGTCAAGAATATGCTTTTCAATCCCCGCGAGTCAATTGATTTTGATGGTAATACCGGCCCTTTTATTCAGTACACTTATACCCGTATCCGGTCGGTATTCAGGAAAGCTGATGAACTCATGATCAGCATTCCCCAAAGGGCACCGGTTAATATAGCATTAAACGATAAGGAGAAAAGGCTTTTGAAGTTGGTCCATGATTTTCCTGAGATTATTGTTGATTCCGCAGAAAACTATAATCCATCACTCATTGTAAATTATATGTATGAACTGGTTAAGGAGTATAACCAGTTTTACCACGACTATTCCATTTTAAAGGAAGAGAATGTTGAAGTGAAGGACTTCAGGCTTGTTCTCTCCCAGGTAGTTTCCGGCATTGTTAAAAATGGCATGGAATTGCTGGGTATTGAAATGCCCGACAGAATGTAATATATTTGAAGGAAGAAGGAAGATTGAAGAAGGAAGATTGAAGATTGAAGAAGGAAGATTGAAGAAGGAAGATTGAAGAAGGAAGATTGAAGAAGGAAGATTGAAGAAGGAAGATTGAAGAAGGAAGATTGAAGAAGGAAGTGACAGTAACTAATAATAAAATAGATGTTTGATAATTTATCCGACAGACTTGAAAGGTCCTTTAAGATATTAAAAGGCGAAGGCAGGATTACCGAAATTAATGTGGCAGAAACGCTTAAAGAAATCCGCCGCGCGCTTCTTGATGCAGATGTCAACTACAAAATTGCCAAATCATTTACCGATAATGTTAAACAGCAGGCCCTTGGACAAAAAATCCTGACTTCTGTAAAACCTGGCCAGATGATGGTCAAGATCGTGCATGACGAACTCACTGACTTAATGGGGGGTGCGCATGTTGATATCAATCTAAAAGGGAATCCGGCAGTGATTCTAATTGCAGGTTTGCAGGGATCCGGTAAAACCACCTTTTCTGCCAAGCTGGCCAGCCATTTGAAGCAGAAAAGAGGCAAAAACCCCATGTTGATTGCAGGTGACGTATACCGTCCGGCAGCCATTGAACAGTTGAAGATCCTCGGTCAGCAGATAGGGGTTCCCCTGTATACGGAAGACGGGAACCGTGATCCGGTAAAAATTGCCCAGTCAGGTATTAAGGAAGCAAAACGCCTTGGTTATGATCTTGTAATTGTAGATACAGCAGGACGACTGGCTATTGATGCGGAGATGATGAATGAGATCGAATCAATCAAGAAGAATATTCTTCCGCAGGAGATACTGTTTGTGGTGGATGCCATGACGGGGCAGGATGCAGTTAATACAGCCAAAGAATTTAATGAAAGGTTGAACTTTGACGGGGTTGTTCTCACAAAACTTGATGGCGATACCAGGGGAGGGGCTGCATTGTCCATTCGTTCGGTGGTGGATAAACCCATAAAGTTCGTAAGTGCCGGGGAAAAGCTCGAGTCGATCGAGCTGTTTCATCCCGAACGTATGGCGGACCGTATATTGGGTATGGGAGACATTGTTACGCTGGTTGAGAAGGCCCAGGAACAATTTGATGTGGAGGAAGCACGGAAGATCCAGAAGAAGATTGCCAAGAACCAGTTTACCTTCAGCGATTTTCTGAACCAGGTCCAGCAGATCAAGAAAATGGGAAACATCAAGGAATTGGCCAGTATGATTCCCGGTGTAGGAAAGGCTTTGAAAAACCTTGACATGGACGATAATGCCTTTAAAGGAATTGAAGCCATCATTTTCTCCATGACGCCCGTGGAAAGGGAAAATCCTGAGGTTCTTAACGGGACACGCCGGAAACGAATAGCGGATGGAAGCGGAACGAGCATTCAGGAGGTCAACCGTTTGATCAAGCAGTTCGATGAAACCCGTAAACTCATGAAAATGATAACCACCAATAAGAATCCCATGCGCATGATGGGCAATATGCCGGCCATGCGGGGAAAATAACCTAAACCATACCGGCATGCAACTCATTGATGGAAAAAAGATCTCTGCCGAGATCAAAGTGGAAATAGCCCGTGAAGTTCAGCAATTGAAAGACAGGGGTTGCAAAACGCCTCACCTGGCGGCAGTTTTGGTTGGACATGATGGTGCCAGTGAAACCTACGTGGCAGGTAAAGTAAAAGCCTGTGAGGAAGTTGGTTTTAAATCTACCCTGATCAGGTATGAATCCGATATTGATGAAAGCACCCTGCTGAACACCGTGCATGAACTGAATAGAAATGAAGATATAGATGGTTTTATTGTTCAGCTCCCTTTACCTGATCATATTTCTGAGCAAAAGGTTATTGAAGCCATTGACCCTCGAAAGGATGTTGATGGGTTTCACCCGGTGAACCTTGGGAGAATGGTACTGGGTCTTCCGGCATTTATTTCAGCCACTCCTGCCGGTATTATGGAGCTGATTAAAAGATATGGCATACAGACATCAGGAAAAAGCTGCGTTGTTGTTGGACGCAGTAACATTGTCGGCAAACCTATTAGCATCCTTCTTTCGCAAAAGGCAGACCCGGGGGATGCTACTGTTACCCTGTGCCACAGCCGTACCCGAAATCTGGATGATGTTGTAAGAGCCAGTGATATTGTGATCGCCGCCCTCGGTAAGCCAGGATTTGTCACCGCCGGAATGGTTAAAGAAGGAGCCGTTGTCATCGATGTTGGCATCACACGTGTTAAATCAGATGTGACAAAATCGGGATGGAAGTTACTGGGTGACGTCAGATTCGATGAGGTGGCTCCGAAATGCAGTTATATTACACCTGTTCCGGGAGGAGTAGGCCTGATGACGATCGTATCATTGCTGAAGAATACGCTGATTGCTGCTAAACACGAAATCTACCCTTAACATGATATGATAATGCGGCTTTTTATACTGCTGACATTGTTTACCAGCCTGTTTACCGGAGGATGTAAAAGGAATAGTAATATTGAAGACCAGCGGTATACATGGTCAACCGAAGCACCCTTGACTATTCCTTACCGCGCAAGGTTACAACGGTTTGAAAAGGGCAACCTGGTCCGTAATCATTCCTTTGAAACCGGAAGAACTTTCGTACTTGACAATTCAACGTCTTCCTTTGTAATTGACGGTTGGCAGCAGGTGGGTCAGCATGTCCGCTGGGTTGATACGCGTTCCGAAACGTTGTATCATCCTGATGAGGCCTGGTCGGGCTACAGGGCCGTAAAAATCATCAGAGATAATGCTTATGAAACTGATGAACAGGGAGATGGCATCATGAGTGATTTTATCAAGGTCATACCGGGCAATTATATCTTGTCGCTCTTTGTAAAACTCGAGGACATTCGTCCGGTAAGGACAAGACTGGGAATCAGCATGTATGACGCAGTCGATGTGCGTCTTCTTTATTTTGACAGGAACAAGAACCCGGTCAGCTCACAGATGCGTTTTCCCCAGGCAGATCAATATGTAGACAATTCCTTTAAATCACTCTCCTTTGCCAACTACTCCCGGATTGACAATTTTGGATGGGGCAGGTTAATCGGAAAAACAGCTCATTTCCCTTTTCCCGATGGTGATATTCCAACGGAGGCCCATTATGTCAAATTGGTCATCGGATTGAAGGCCAAAGGTACCATGTGGATAGACAGTGTGAACTTCTCCTATTCCGATCGTAATTTCTCTGTGGCTGAACGGATGGTTGATTATACGGATACAACCTTGTTGCCCTATGAGGCCATTGTTCCAACGCCGAAAAAGTATCAGAAAATGGAATCGGTTGTTTTCAGGGTCCAGGGCATGGATCCTGAAAAATTACCTCTTATTGTAATACCGGCACAGGCTGATGCATTGATACTCAAGGCTGCCGGGCTGTTGCAGGATGCACTTCATATTCCTGACAAACAGATTGTTTTTGATTCAGATCACCTTCAGATCAGTCAGGCAAGACTTGTATTCAATATGGGATCAACAGGATTGTTCGAGGAATATAGGGAATCCTTACCCACGAAAGCCATTCAGGGCCATCCGCAGGGATACTTCATACATGCACCGGCCAATATGCCAAACCTGGTATTTCTGGGCGGAAACAACAGTACCGGCATATTGTACGCAGCGCTTACTGTTTTGCAGATGATTGAAAAGAAGCAGCCTGTCTTTCACAATGCCCGTATCGTTGATTACCCTGATTTTCCTGATCGCTATTGCGTCTTTACAAAAAGCAAACACGAAGGTGATTTGCAGCAAAACCGGTTAGTTGAGGAGCTTGTCCGCTATAAGGTCAATGGAGCCTTTCGTGAAGATCTGTCCTTTGATTCTGATCGGTTCGTCGGAATATTTTCTTTTGCAGAATTCCCTGATTTCGCAAAACCTGCTGATTCAACGCTGACTTGCATATTTCCAGAGGATTGCTCCGGATATCGAATATTTCACAACCAGCTGTTGGATTATTGCGGCTTTGAACATGACACCGACCGAAAGGGAAAGGAAACCCGGAATTTTTATGCCGGTTGCTCGTATTTCAGTATGAATACAGATGACGCGGATATTGACCGGTATATAGCTTTCAGCGGTTCCAGACCTGTTTTCATGGACAATTCCATGCAGATTTACACCCACTGGGGACATTATGCGGGTAATGATCCCTGGTATCCGGGAAAAGTCAGGCTGTTCAATATATTTGAACCCTTCACCAATGCTGATATCCGTGAGCACTTCTCAAAACTTGATACAACAATGTTCCTTATCAATTTCTCCCCGCACTCGGAAATTGATTTGATCAGAATGGCTACAGCTGCTGATTTTATGTGGAATTCGGCAACATACGCCAGGGACCATTCGCTGTGGAAGGTTCTTCAATCACGTTATGGATCAATGACTTCACGCTATCTGGTCAGATATGCCGACAGATATGGATTATTTTTGGAAGGAATGCTGAGAATCAAACAAAATGAATCGGTGCCCCGCAATCTGAAAATCTGTCAGCAAACCTTGGAAGAACTCGATATGATCATTGACTCTGTCAGAAAGTACATTGAGAAAGACAGCCGCCTGTTACAGGAGCTGCAAGCGTTGAATGCTGAAGCACAGGAGGAGGTAAACCGCATTGCCGTATCACGGCACCTGCTTAATTAATAAATCCTTTTGTCAAATTATCTGGATGAAGATATTTCTTTTTTATTAAATTAGCTGCACACTATTCCGGCGATGTTTGGAGATATGGATCATTACCACGAGGAGGATGAAACCCTGGACGTGCTAAAGCGTTACCAGGAGATGCTCATACGCCAGGGCAGCAGTTTCTTCGATCTGAGTGAATATGAGTGTTTGATCGACTTTTTCATCGAGCAATGCAATTATAAGGATGCAATAAGTGCAGTTAACCTGGCTATTAAGCAACATCCTTATGCATCATCCATGAAATTGAAATTCGCACAGCTGTTGATTGAAACTGGTAAACCTGCCAAAGCCCTGCGCATTATTAAAGGTATTTGTGATTCGGAGTCTTTAAACTATGAGTTCTTCCTGGCTCGTGGAGTCGCCTTGAATTTAACCGGCAGGCATTCTGAGGCCAGATTGGATTTTGAAAGGGCCTGCGAGCTTTGTTCTGAAAACATGGAGGAACTGGCTTATAGCATTGCCCAGTCCTGTATGCAAAACGGACTGACACGTGAGGCTGTTGAATATCTGGAGAGAGCTTATCATCACAATGAGGACAATATCCTTGTATTGTATGATCTGGCACTGAGCTATGACAAGCTTGATTGTCCGGAAAAAAGCATTTATTATTACAGAAGGTACCTCGATTTGGATCCTTTTGCAGAGCATGTGTGGAATAATCTGGGATTGCTATATACGGGCCTGAATGATATTGGCAATGCCTGTGAGGCTTTTGATCTGGCCATAGCCATCAACCCCGATTACCATTCAGCCTATTTTAATAAAGCCGACCTGTTGATCCTGAACAACAATTTTCACGGCGCCACACAGGTTTATAATGACCTGCTGTTACATGATGCTAAGAATACCAGGGCTTTGTGCGAACTTGGGCATTGCCTGGATGAAATGGGCAATCACAAGAAGGCCCTCGATATTTTCGGGAAAGCGCTCAGCGTGTCCATCGATTGTTCAGATGCCTGGTACGGTTTGGGTATGGTCTATTTCAGGCAAAGAAAGTACCGATTAAGTATCTACTCCCTGAAAAAAGCATCCATAATTCAGCCCGAAAACTCGGATTACTTGTACATGCTCGGGGAGGCCTATACGGGCCTGCATAAAATTGATCAGGCAATTCTGGCATATTCCAGGGCTTCAAAGCTTAATCCTCTTGATTTTGAAGCTTGGATGGCTTGCGCACAGGCTTTATTTAAAAAGAAAAGGTATGATGAGGCCATCCGTAAATTATTGCAGTTTTGTGAATACAATGATGATAATCCAACAGTTAATTACCGGCTTGCAGCTTATTATACCTATCAGGGCGACTTAACCAAAGGACTGCTTTATTTTAAGAAGGGCCTGGACCTTAACTTTCCCGAACACAGGGATATGTTCAGCAGGTTTCCCAAAATGAGACACTATCGTGATTTTAAGAATCTTGTTGAACATTTTAATCAGCAGGACCAGCCATAAATAACCCAAGGAAAAAATCTGACACTTTATGAGCATTATTCTTCCACATTTACCTGAAAGACCGGGTAAGCCCAGGAATAACGGTATTACCATGATGATGGATAAGGGATTAAGTACCCGTGAAGCTGAGAACTTCCTGGAAAACAACGCAAAACATACTGACTTGATCAAACTCGGGTTTGGAACTTCCGTGGTATGCAGTAATGTTGAACTGAAAATTGAACTGTATCATAAGGCAGATATCAGGGTATATTTTGGAGGTACCTTGTTTGAAGCATTTGTTATCCGGAATATGTTTGAAGAGTACCTGGAACTTGCCAAAAAGCTTAAATTAACAACTGTAGAGGTATCTGATGGTTCCATGTATATGCATCATTCACAGAAACTGGAATACATCAGCAAGCTTTCGAAACATTTTACTGTTTTATCCGAGGTGGGGTCAAAACAAAAGGGAGTTGAGATACCGGATGAAGTTTGGGTGAAAATGATGAAAACAGAACTTGATGCCGGCGCCTGGAAAGTAATAGCTGAAGCACGGGAAAGTGGGACAACAGGCATATACCACAGTGATGGCAGCGCCAACACCGGTCTGATTAATCTGATCAACAAAGAGCTGGATTCTACGGCAATCCTCTGGGAAGCCCCTACGGGTAAGCAGCAGGCCTGGTTTATTAAACTCCTGGGGCCTAATGTCAACCTCGGAAATATAGCCTCTAACGATGTTATTCCCCTTGAATGCCTCAGGCTTGGTTTGAGAGGTGATACGTTTTTTGATTTTCTTCCGTCGGAACTTGTAGAGCTTAAGCCAGATTCGGAGAAATACCACCAATTGGACTAACTGATTATTGTTCATTCGGTGATGAGATGCTATGGACTGATCGGTTACCCGCTTTCACACTCCTTTTCGATGAAATACTTCACGGATAAGTTTGTGCGTGAAGGAATTCAGAATTGCCGGTATGATAATTTCCCGCTTGAGCATATCGGGATGTTCCCCACGTTGGTAAAAAATCATAAAGAACTTGAGGGTTTAAATGTCACCATTCCCTACAAGGAACGGATCATTCCATATCTCAATGAACTGGATGAGGATACCCGGACAATAGGAGCTGTAAATACCGTGAAAGTGTACCGGCAGGGTGACCAAATAAGCCTGAAGGGCTATAATACTGACGTTTATGGCTTTGAAATCTCTATCAAGCCCTTTTTGACTGAAAATAATCTGAGTGCATTAATCCTGGGGACCGGGGGTGCCTCCAAAGCCGCAGCGCATGTTCTTAAAAGGCTTGGATTTGGCGTTACTTTTGTTTCAAGAAGGCCTAAGGGGGCTGATCAGTTAGCTTATGCTGACCTGACTCCCCAATTTGTCGGAGCAACGCAGGTTATTGTGAATACTAGTCCTGTCGGGATGTTTCCGGATACAGGCTCCTGTCCGGACCTGCCTTACGAAGTCCTGACGCCTGAACATGTGCTATTCGATCTGATTTACAATCCCCTGGAGACCCTCTTTCTGGCCAAAGGCAGAGAAAAAGGAGCCAAGGTGATCAATGGACTGCAAATGTTGCATTTGCAGGCTGAGAAATCCTGGGAAATCTGGAATACTGATTAGTCAGGTTAGGGTGATTACATGGAAGTTGACATCTCCTGCAACTTGGCACTGAACTTGATCCCATACTTGTTGGCATTTTCAGCCTTCAGTTCAAATTTCAGTTTGTCCTGCATGATAACGAAATTAATAGCAGCACCGTCATCCAGTGCTCCGCTCTTTTCTGTAATGATCAGCGTACTTTTTCCGCTCATGGCAGCAATAACCTCAAGCACTTGCTTGGTTCTGGCAAAAGGAATGAAAAGAATGTGGCAATTCTGGATCTCTGAGGGAGTTTTATATCTGATGATTTCGATGTTCTGGGTACCTACCTTTTTACCTTTGGTATACGCTTCAAGCTCAGTTGCTACATCACTTGTACCCAGGATGCCGATGATAAAATTTCCCGTTCTGTAATTGGCAGGCCATTCAATAAGCCTGGAAAAATTGTAAATGAATAATGTCTGTGCTTTGGGTATGGTCGTCTGCATATAGGCTGTTGAAACCATACACATGGCAAGTAGCGTCGTTAGTATTTTTTTCATTTCCGGATGATTTTTATCATGGTATTATATACGGTAATGAATGGAAATTGTTCCTATAAAATCTTATTGAATACAAATGTTGAAAATGTTCAGCAAATTACAGACCGATATTCCCGGGGTACTGAATTGCAATAAGCGACAGGCCCTCGGCAGGTGCCGAGAATCCAGCCAGTTTCCGGTTCCTGCCCTCCAGAATTCCAATAAAATCGTCCTGACTGATCTTTCCTCTTCCCACATCTACCAGGGTGCCAACCAGGGCCCTCACCATATTTCTCAGAAAACGGTCTGCCCGAATTACAAAAATCAGCTTGTCCCCATGGCGCATCCAATATGCATCTTCAACATGACAAATATTGGTTTTTGCATTGCTGTGAAGTTTGCTGAAACTTGTGAAATCGGTGTAACTTTTTAACAGCGCGGCTGATTCATTCATGGCAGCCATGTCGACTGAAGTTGCATGATACCAGGAGAATCCTATGTCAAAAGGATCTTTTACCAGACTGATAGTATATTCATAGGTTCTCGATTGAGCACTGAAACGTGCATGTGCACCGGGCACCACCTTATATATATTTTGAATGGCGATATCACGTGGCAGCAATGCATTCAGTTTATAAATGAAAATAGCTTTATCCTTAAGTATCAGGGTTTCAGTATCGAAATGTGCAACATAATACCTTGCATGTACGCCTGTATCAGTCCGGCCAGCCCCGGTTGTTTTAATATCTTCATGTGTGAGTACCCTTAATGCTGCATCCAGAATTGCCTGCACCGAGGTAGCATTCGGCTGCAACTGCCAACCATGATAGCTGGTACCCTTAAAGGACAACTCAATGAAGTAACGTTCCATGCCTTAATTGATTATACTCATGCAAACATCAAAATTACAATATTATAGTTAGCGAGGATGTGCAGGGCAGAATTCCATTTAACAATTTTTAACACAAAGATATACCAAGATATTCAGCATATTAACAATCTTTAACCCTGCTATGAGAGAGGGTATGGAACAAAAATTGCTACTTTCGCTTGGCATTGATGAATACAGAATCAGTTTCAAATCGCCGTAAAGAAAGGAAGGCACAAGGAATAAGACTGTATCATGAGTTCAGCCGAATGCCGATACCTTGTTTTTGTGGCATGAAATTCGATGTTGGTACAAGCAAAGAAATAGGCATATTTTATTAATTCAAATGTGTATACATTATGGCGGATATTTCTATCCAAATCAGAGAATTAAATGAGAAGATCGAGCGTGAAAGCGCTTTCATTGAAAGAATTAACCAGGAAATCAGGAAAGTAATAATCGGACAGAAGCATTTGATTGATGGCCTGCTTATTGGCCTGCTTTCTGATGGACATGTTTTACTGGAAGGTGTTCCTGGCCTTGCTAAAACATTGGCTATTAATACATTGGCGAAAACTGTGAACGCAGGCTTCAGCCGGATTCAGTTTACACCCGACCTGCTGCCTGCTGACCTTATCGGAACCATGATATACAGCCCGAAGAAGGAAGAATTCCATGTTAAAAAGGGTCCTGTATTCTCGAATTTCATCCTGGCTGACGAAATCAACAGATCTCCAGCAAAAGTACAGAGCGCCCTGCTTGAAGCGATGCAGGAGAAACAGGTCACGATCGGGGCGCAGTCATTTGAGTTACCAAAGCCCTTCATGGTTCTGGCCACACAAAATCCAATTGAACAGGAAGGGACCTATCCGCTTCCAGAGGCCCAGGTTGATCGTTTCATGCTGAAACTGGTGATTTCTTATCCGGCCAAAGATGAAGAACGGCTGATCATGCGTGAGAACCTGGCCAAGGAATTTCCGGTTACTGACAGGATTCTCACCACTGATGACATTCTCCGTTCGAGGGATACAGTGAAGGAGGTTTATATGGACGAAAAGATAGAACAGTATATCCTGGATATTGTCTTTGCTACCAGGTTTCCGGCTGATTACCACCTGGCCAATTACAAAAACATGATTAATTACGGGGCTTCACCCAGGGCTAGCATTAATCTGGCCAAGGCTTCCAAAGCCTATGCTTTTATCAAACACCGAGGTTTTGTGATTCCCGAAGATGTCAGAGCAGTCTGTCATGATGTAATGCGTCACAGGATAGGACTTACCTATGAAGCTGAAGCAGAAAACATAACCTCTGAAGATATTATCACCGATATTCTCAACAATATTGAGGTTCCATAACCATGAAGAAGTGCACCAGAAACATATTTATTCTTGGGTTGCTGACACTCCTTTTTTACAAAGCGCACGGTCAGAACTTTATCGGACTTACCTCCAGTGAGATTGCCCAGCAAATGAAAACTGAGAATCCGCAGTTCAGGCTCGATAAAAATGCAGTCAACCACACTTATAATTATCTGAAGTATGTTGATAAGATCAGCGAGCAGACCGTACTTTTTTTTATGTCGGACATGGACAAGTGCACTTATGTCCGCTGGATGTCGGACTACTCGAACCTGAATGATATGATCGGGATGTTGAATTCAAAGTATAAAAAAAGCGGCACAAATTCTTGGACATTCACAGATAAGGGTGAAGACTATTCTGTGTCGCTGGTGGAGGAAGAATGGTATTTCACAGTTAATTTCCGCAAGGACTAGTATTGTACGGGTGTTATGGATACCACTGAATTACTGAAGAGGGTCAGGAAGATTGAGATTAAAACCAAAGGGCTGTCACGGCATATTTTTGCAGGTGAGTACCACTCAGCCTTTAAGGGCAGAGGCATGGCCTTCAGCGAGGTCAGAGAGTACCAGTACGGTGATGATTTCAGAAGTGTCGACTGGAATGTGACTGCCCGGTTCAATCATCCTTTCATAAAGGTATTTGAAGAAGAAAGAGAACTGACTGTGATGCTGCTTATTGATATCAGCGGCTCCGGCGAATTCGGGACACAAAGCAGGTTAAAAGCCGGCCTGATTACTGATATTGCAGCTGTACTTTCATTCTCCGCGATCCAAAACAATGATAAAGTCGGGGTGATCATGTTTTCTGACCGCATTGAAAAATTCATTCCTCCCAAAAAGGGCAGGCAGCATATCCTTAAGATAATCAGAGAATTAATTAATTTTAAACCAGCTAGTCGTTTGACCAATCTCACAGTTCCGCTCCGGTATCTGGTGAATGCAATAAAAAAGCGAAGCATCACCTTTCTGATTACCGATTTCATGGATCAGAATTACGAGGATGCTTTAAAGATAGCTGCGAAGAAACATGATCTCGTAGGTCTTTGGATATATGACAAACGCGAAACCGAGCTGGCAGGATTAGGGCTGATGAAAGTCAAAGATGCTGAGACCGGTGAGATTGCCTGGATAGATACTTCGAGCAATTATGTCCGTCACGCTTATCACGAGATGTACAGAAAAAGGCAGGAGGAAACAATTGACATCCTTAAAAAATCGGGTGTTGATTTTGTAGCCATTGCCTCTCATGAAGATTATGTCAAACCACTCATGAGATTGTTCAACAAACGCGCTAAATAATGTACCTGAATGAAAAATCGCACATGCTGAACGTGCTGCATTTAAAAAGGAATACAGGGTGGGTTGTGGCGGTTTTATTAGTTTCCGTTTCAACCCTGGCTTATGCCCAGGAAGTTACGGTCAGGGCAGAACTGGATACCAACCGGGCCTTAATCGGTGATCAGCTTACCCTGTTCCTTTCCGTTGTAAAACCTCCTGATCTGAAGATTGATTTTCCGGCTCTTAAAGATACAATCAGCCGTAAAGTTGAGATTATCAGCGATTCATATTCCGACACAACCTATATATCAAAAAGCAGGATAGCCTTTGGCCGCACACTCGTTTTAACAGTTTTTGATACGGGTTTCTTCGTGATCCCTTCTCTTGATTTTGTTACACACCAAGGTCTTTCAACGGATACACTACATACCTCTGCCTTGCATTTCGAGATTCTTTCAGTCAAAACGGATTCCACGCTGCATGGTATTAAATCCAATATGAAAGCCCCCCTGAGCATGAAGGAGGTTTTGTATTATGCCAGGCGATACTACCCGTTTATTATATTGTTTGTGGCCCTGGTTGCCCTCATGTTTTACGTGGTACGTAAAATCAGAAGAAAACGGGGACAGGGGGAAGCTACTGCAAAGGAAATTCCAGCAGAATTACCTGAAATTGTTGCATTACGCGAATTGGAAAGACTCAAAGATGAGAAGCCATGGTTGCATGGTAAAGTAAAGCATTATCATATACAGGTTTCGGAAACATTGCGGAGGTATATTGAAGGACGGTACAACATTATGGCGCTTGAACAAACTACGGATGAAATACTGATTGCCCTGAAATCACCGGTATGCAAAACTGCAGACCATAGTATGCTTTCGGGAATTCTCAAACTGGCTGATTTGGTTAAGTTTGCCAAAGTTATCCCTGAAGAAAATGAAAATGCTGCCCAGGTTGATTTGGCGGCTGAGTTTGTTCGCAGCACTTCCCAGCATGCCGATGCCGGGATACCGGATGCTGATCCCCGAAAAACATTGAATCATCATAATATGCTGACTGGAAATGCCTGATATCGAGTTTTTACATCCCAATTATCTGTACCTGCTTTTGCCGCTAATACCGGCAATCGCATGGTATATTTACCGGCATAACCAGGTTCAGGCTAATCTGCAAATACCGGATATCAAGCCTTTCAAACAAACCAGGAGAGGCGTCCGGGTTTATCTGCGTCATGTTCCTTTTGTGCTCAGAATGATGACCCTTGCACTTCTGATCCTTGTTTTGGCCAGGCCGCAATCTACCAACCGCTGGCAGAACGAATCGGTAGAAGGGATTGATATTATGCTTACGATGGACATTTCAGGCAGCATGCTGGCCGGAGATTTCTCTCCAAACCGGATTGAGGCCTCCAAGGATGTGGCGGCATCCTTTATTGCAGGCAGGCCTAATGACAGAATGGGCATTGTACTATTTGGCGGTGAAAGCTTCACACAGTGTCCGCTCACCACGGATCATGCCGTTCTGACAAATCTCCTTCACGAGGTCAACGTAGGTATAATTGAAAACCAGTCCACTGCGATTGGTCTCGGATTGGCCAATGCTGTAAAGAGATTGAAGGACAGCGGTGCTAAAAGCCGTGTTGTCATTCTTGTCACCGATGGTGTAAACAATGCTGGTTCCGTAGATCCACTGACCGCAGCAGAAATTGCCAGAACCTTTGGTATCAGGGTTTATACTATTGGCGTTGGAACCCGGGGAACCGCTCCATACCCGGTAATTAATGCATTTGGTGATGTTTTTTATCAGCACTTGCCGGTAGAGATTGATGAGGATATTCTCAAAGAGATATCATCCATGACCAATGGTAAATATTTCAGAGCAACGAACAATCAGAAGCTCAGGGAGATTTATGCTGAAATTGATCAACTTGAAAAGTCAAAGATCAATGTAAAACAATATTCAAGGAAGTACGAGGAATTCAGAATCTTCGGCTTCGGAGCACTCATACTGTTGATGCTGGAGATCCTCATCCGTTACACAGTATTGCGGATAATAACTTAATTACAACCGGGACAGCCATGTTTAGATTTGAACATAAGGAGTATTTACTGATCCTGATAATTCTGCCGCTACTAGTTGGGATTTACCTGCTATATTATTACAGGCGAAAAAGGAATATCCGCCTGTTTGGCAGCCCGGAACTGGTAACGGCACTTATGCCTGACTTTTCACAAATCAGAATAAGTCTGAAATTCATACTCCTGGTTGTGGCAATGGTATTGATAATTCTTGCCCTTGCAGGACCTCAGTTCGGTTCAAAGCTTACCGAAGTCAAGCGTGAGGGAATTGAAATTATCATAGCACTGGATGTTTCCAACAGCATGATGGCTGAGGATATTAAGCCAAACAGGCTGGAGAGGGCCAAACAGGAACTGACCCGGTTGTTGGACCGGCTAGAAAATGACCGGATTGGATTGATAGTTTTTGCAGGAGAAGCCTATACACAGATCCCAATAACAAACGACTATCTATCTGCAAAGATGTTTCTGGCCGGAATAAACACCCAAATGATTTCCAAACAGGGTACCAACATTGGTTCTGCGATAGAACTGGCAGTAAAATCGTTTAGTCCTCAAGCCCAGGCAGGCAAAGCCATTGTTATTATCAGTGACGGTGAGAACCATGAGGGTGGGGTAGCTGAAGCCATTAAAAAAGCCACTGAAAAGGGCATAAGAATTTTCACCGTGGGCATGGGAATGAATCAGGGAGCACGAATACCGGTAATAAAGGGCACTGATAACAGGGACTACCAGAGAGACCAGGAGGGTAACTTTGTCGTGACCAAGTTAAATGAAGGTATGCTCATGGACATTGCCTCCGAAGGTGGTGGAAAATATTACAGGGCCAATACACCAAACCTTGGAATGAACAATATGCTAGTACAGTTAAAAGGCATGAATAAGGGAGAAGTTGAATACAAGGTTTTCACCGAATTCGTGGAACAGTTTCCTGTTCTGATATGGCTGGCCTTTGCAGCTTTGGTCCTTGAGATCCTTATATTGGAAAGAAAAAACAAATGGATGAAGAATATATTCCTGTTTCATAAAAAAAGTGAGTAATTATGAGACTATGTATTGTTATTTTGCTTGCTTTCTGTGCGTTTCAGGTAAATGCCCAGGCTGACCGTAAGTTCATCCGCAAGGGCAACAGCGAGTTTGAGAACGGCAAATACCAGCAGGCTGAGATAGAGTACAGAAAAGCCCTGGAGAAGGATGCCCAATCGTTCAGGGCGGACTTTAATCTTGGCAACGCTTTGTACATGCAGAAACAATATGATGCCGCTGCCACGAAATATGCTTCACTGGCAGAGAAGGGAAATGACCGGCAGAACCTGAACCGATATTATTATAACCTGGGTAATGCCCTTTATGAGAACCGCAAATACAGCGAAAGTGTTGATGCTTACAAACAGGCATTAAGAAACAGGCCTGAAGATCTGGATGCAAAACACAATCTCCAGCTGGCCATGAAAATGCTGAACGAACAGAAGCAGCAACAGGACAAGCAGGATCAGAAGAACAAAGATCAACAGAACAAGGAAGACCAAAACAAGGATCAAAAGGATAAAGGACAGAACAAAGATCAAAATAATGAAATGCAGCAGCAAAAGGACTCGCAGCAGGCTACGAAACAGCAGGATATGCGGGGACAAATATCGCCTGATGACGCGGAGAGAATTTTACAGGCGCTGGAAAATGAAGAAAAAAATGTAATGAAGAAGGTCCAGGAACAAAAAGAACACCTCCGTTCTGCTCCCCTGGAAAAGAATTGGTAACAACTTTTAGGATAGATAATTATGCGTACATTTACGGGTATCTTTCTGCTATTATATTCCTGCTTCCTGTCAGCCCAGGATGTACAATTTACGGCTTCGGCATCACCAAATATACTGCGTATAGGAGAACAGTTTAACCTTACCTATACATCAGATCAGGAACTTGGGGAGATTAATGTTCCTGAGATCCGTGATTTCGATATACTTGGTGGTCCGAGCCAGGGGCACAGCCAAAGCGTTTATGCCGAGAACGGCAAATTGACAACCACTTCAACCTGGCAGTATACCTATTTTTTCAGGGCAGTAAAAGAAGGCAAATTTACCATACCACCGGCTACAGCCAAAATCAAAAACAAGACCTTTCATTCAAATGCGGTTACTGTTGAGGTAATTAAAGGAAAAGATCCGGCGGCATCGCAAAATCAGAACATACCGTCTCAGGGCACTTCAAAAGAAGCCGATAATCTCAGGGATGAGGATCTTTTTGTCTCTCTCCTGCTCGATAGGAAAGAGGTCTTTATTGGTGAACAGATCATGGCAACAATTAAGATCTATACCAGGGTTAATCTTTTCGGAATTGATCAGAGTTTTAAAGGACCTGACTTCATCGGTTTTTTCACAGAACCTGTCGATGTTCCCCCTTTGCGAAATCTTCAGCGCGAAGCGGTGAACGGTGATATTTATGGTACCGGCGTGATCAGAAAGGTGGTAATCATTCCCCAAAAAACGGGAGAACTGACCATTCAGCCGTTTGAACTGGATGTTACCCTCAGGCGGGAAGTACGACGCAAGATTGCCGACTCTTTCTTTGATGATTTTACTATTCCGGAGGTACAGGAAATACCCGTCACACTGAAAAGCAAAGCTGTGAAAATATCCGTCAAGCCTTTACCCCCCAATGCACCACCTTCTTTCAAAGGTGCTGTGGGGGATTTCAGGCTTAGTTCAACCATCAATAAGTCAAACACAGCGACAAATGAACCGCTTACCCTGAAAATTACCCTGAGCGGGAAGGGCAATCTTAAGCTGATCAGTGATATCGAAGTTAAGGTGCCATATGATATGGAGAAGTATGATCCGGTAATTAATACGCACCTCGATAATCCGCTCTCAGGAAGTAAAACGTTTGAATACCTTATTGTACCTAGAATAGCCGGAAATTATACGCTTCCGCCTGCTGAGTTCTCCTACTTTAATCCCGAAAGCCGGCAGTACAAAACATTAAAGACACAGACGTACCAGATTGATGTCGTGAAAGGTCAGGGTGACACATTAATGGCTGTTATTCCCGGTATAGCCAAGGAAGATGTCAAAATGCTGAATCAGGATATCCGTTTTATCAAGACCAAGACGTTCCACCTGCGCAGAATTGATACATTTATCATGCAATCTCCGATCTATGCCATGCTTTATGTGGTGGCGCTTATAATTTTCATCTTGATTCTCTGGATCAGGAACCGGTTGAAGTTACAGAAGGCTGATATTGCCGGTTTAAGACTTCGTAAAGCTGATAAATATGCCAGAAAAAGGCTTAAAAAAAGTGCCGGATTGATGAAACAAGGAAATGATGCTGCTTTTTATGAAGAGTTATTAGGTGCTATCTGGGGGTATCTGGGAGATAAACTAGGAATACCTGTAGCCCAGTTATCCAAGGAATTTGCAAAATCAACTTTGCACGAAAGGGGTGTGAATGAGGAATTAACGGATCAGCTATTCAGTGTCACCGATGCCTGTGAGATGGCCAGGTATGCTAAAGGTACCGGTGATCTGGTTATGGATGAACTTTACCTGGAAGCCCTTGATGCAATTTCCAGGCTTCAGCAAAAACTGAAATAAAAGCTAAGGATATGCAAGCTTTACTAAGAAATGCTAAATTAATAGGAATAAGACATTTAAGATTGTACCTGTCATTGATTACAATCATAGCCTTCGCGTGGCAATTGTCAGGTACTGCAAGGGCTGCGGGTTCCGAAGGGTTGAAGGTTATACCTGACAGCCTTGTTTCCGAGGGAAACGAACATTATTTAAACCGGGAATACGACCTGGCTGTAAAATATTACACCAGGGTAATCGAGATGGGTTATGAATCAGCCGAACTTTACTATAATCTTGGGAATGCCTTTTATAAGCTTGAAAATCTTTCGAACGCCATACTTAATTATGAAAAGGCATTGCTGTTAAAACCAGGCGATGAGGATATCCGGCAAAACCTTCTTCTTGCCAATGCCCGTATAATTGACAAGATCGACAATATACCTGATTTTTTCATCAGCCGTTGGGCAAATAGTGTGATGGATCTCTTTTCACCGGATCAATGGGCATATCTGGCATTAATCCTTTTCGTCCTTACCCTGGCCCTGTTTCTGGCATATGCCTTGGTCAATCATGACGGAATCAGGAGGATGGTGTTTATCACCGGGGTCCTGGTTGGTGTACTTACAGGTTTAAGCATGCTTGCCATGAAAGGCCGCACAAAAAGATTGCTGCAAAGCGAATCAGCTATTATCATGGTTACTTCTGTGAATGCTAAGAGCTCTCCTGATGAACAAAGTACCAATATCTTCGTACTCCACGAAGGGACAAAAGTAGTGTTGGTTGATAGTGTTTTGAACTGGAAGGAGATCAGGATTGGCGACGGAAACAAGGGTTGGGTGCCGGATGAGGTACTGGGGGAAATATGAGTAGCCGCTGAATTACTGGTAAAAATACGAGGTGCTGAATTCAGAATACTCATGACTTGACTGCGAAGTCAGTAAAACCCACGACTTCGCCATCATAAACATCAATAAACCTTATAATTGCCCGGGACGGACCCTGACGGCACCAGCGGATGTAATCCTCAAGCTGTTCATTATTCCCTTCAGCTTCAATGTACACATCGCCATTTGGCAGATTCCTAATAAAACCTGATATCCCTAAGGACGATGCCATGCTTCTGGCTGTGTAACGAAATCCCACACCCTGAACCCGTCCTGATATTCTGATATTTTTATGCAGTGTATATTCAGTTTTCAAGAACTATCATTTTTTGCAGGACATGATTAACTTTATGCTAAAGTTACCTGATTTTTACCACATAAACCTGAACATTTTATTCAACAATTGTGTTATCTTGATTAAACAAAAACAACCATGAAAAGATTTTTGATATTTTCACTTTTAATAACAGCTATCTTACAGACTTTCCCTGTCAGGGCTCAGCAAGCCAAATCGTTTTACGATTTCACGGTTAAGGATATCGATGGTAATGGTTTTAATTTATCAGCCTTAAAAGGGAAAAAGGTACTCGTTGTGAACACCGCCTCAAAGTGCGGATTTACACCACAATATGCTGATCTTGAGAAACTTTATATAAAATATGGAAACCGGAATTTTGTAATTATCGGATTTCCTGCTAACAACTTCAAGGAACAGGAACCCGGTACCAACGAGGAGATTAAGAATTTCTGTCAGGCAAATTATGGCGTTACCTTTCCCATGATGTCAAAAATCTCGGTAAAGGGAGAAAATATCGATCCGCTTTACCAGTGGCTTACAACCAAAGCGCTAAATGGTGTAATGGATTCCGAAGTGAGCTGGAATTTTCAGAAGTACATGATTGACGAGAGCGGGAAACTGGTGGATATGGTTCCTCCTAAAGAGTCACCTTATTCAAAGAAGATAATAGACTGGATTGAGAAGAATTGAGAAAGATACAACGCTTGTAAATTACGGGAAAGGGTTATTCTGATACATAATTGATGTACCCTTCAATTGGATTATCCTTGACTATGATCTTTGCCGGATTTCCAATAACCAGAGAGTTATCGGGAACATCAAAATTCACAAAAGAGTTTGGCGCTATCAATACGTTTGAGCCGATTGTAATGTTTCCGACGATCACTGAACCTGTTCCAACCCAAACTTGGTTTCCTAGGGTAGGGTATCCTTTTAATTTACCCCTGTTTGCCTGCCCGATTGTAACATTATGTGCCACATTACAGTTCTTTCCTATAACAGCATTGGGATTTACAACAATTGTCCCAAAATGTCCGATATAGAAACCTTCCCCGATTTGTGCAGATACAGGAATCTGATAGCCATATTTAAACCGGTATCTTCTGATAAAAAGCCTGTATATCAACCCTCTGATTGAGTACTTGGGTAACCGGGATGCCTTTCGCAATAAAAACATGTATCTGAAGCCGGGAATTGCAAGTCCGGTGAAAAGACCTTTAATTCCGGCCAATCCATCATAACGATACAAATCAGCTTTAATAATCCTGTTCATCTTGTGGTACCCTGTGCTTCATTACTAAACGCAACCAAGCGGCTACGATTACTCCTCCTTCAAAAACTTATCCGCCTTCTCAAAAAATTCTCTGATTTCTATGGGCTTAGTTATCTGATCATTACAGCCTGCCTCCAGACATTTATTATCCTCATCTTCCAGAACATAGGCAGTCTGTGCAATTACAGGAACTTTGCGGTTGAACTCCCTGATCATCCGGGTAGCCTGTAACCCGTCCATCTCCGGCATTCTGATATCCATGAGTATCAGATCGATTTTACTGATCGATTTACAAAGTTCTACTGCCTGAATGCCATTGCTGGCATGAAGGATAGTCGCAGAAGTGTCCTGCAATACCGCTTCCAGAAATTTATAATTTACTTCATCATCTTCTACTATCAGGATGACTTTATCCTTCCAGGTATAGGAAGGTATCACAAACTCCTCTTCGGGAGCCATCTGGTGATACGATTCTGGAATTTCTTCAAAAGGTACCGTGAAGAAGAAGGTAGAACCCTGACCTAAATCTGATTCAACCCATATCTTGCCGCCAAGTAGTCTTATCAGATTTTTGGAAATGGTAAGTCCCAGACCTGAGTCTTCTGACTTTCCCGGAAAAGATTCCTCTTCGGGTATTCGTCCAAATATTCTTTTCTGCAGATCACGGGAAAGACCAATACCGGTATCTTTGACATAGAACTCGATCCGCTGGTCACTGGAGGGTTTATATCCTATTTCGATATAACCTTTTTCAGTATACTTTATGGAATTGTTGAGTAAATTGGATATCAGCTGTTGCAAGCGTCCTGGGTCGGTATACAGGATAATGCCCCTTTGGGGGGGATAATTCACCCGGATTTCCAGATGCTCTTTGTTCTGGGTTGCCTTGTACTGGTTAAAGACTATAAGTAACTCATTAAGCAGGAGATCTATATTGCAAGGTGATTTTCGGATTGTTATTTTTCCTGACTCCATCTTTGTCAGTTCAACAACATCATCGATCATTCTGAGCAAAGAAATTCCTTGATTCTTGATGATGCCTACGTATTCAAGCCTTTTCTCATACGGAAGATTGCCAATATTCAGAAGTTCACTGAAACCAATGATCGAATTCATTGGGGTTCTGATTTCATGAGAAATATTGGTGAGCAGAATGTTCTTATATCTTTCCGATTCTTCAGCTTTTTCTTTTGCTCTGGTCAGCTCCCTCCGCGTTTTCTCAAGCTTTGTTATGTCCCTGATCGTGCCCATTAAGGTTAGTTCATCAGGACTGCTCTTATCCTCATCACTCATGGATGTGATCAGCATGGTAATTGTTCTGAATTCCCTGACGTCTCCCTCAGACCTGGCAATTTTGAGTTCAAGTTCCACAGGATTGTAGCCCGGACGAGCTTCATGCATGGCTTTTTCATAGACCGGCCTGTCTTCGGGAAGAATTGACATCCTGAGAATTTCTGCAGTGATACTTGTACTATCCTTAAATCCGAGGATTTCACGGGCAACTGCTGACAACCAGATGACGTCATTTTCAGGATGCTTGATCCAGATTCCGGTACCGGTAAGGTCAGTCAGCTTGGCAAGAACTTTCAGGTTGAGAAAAGAGTCAGCCTCTGTGGCGGCAATGCTTAGTGCTGCCGAAAGCCTTTCATTTGAGGCTTCCAGATCGGCAATTCTTTGCATAAGGCTTGAAATCTCTTTTTTTCTTCTTCCTAAGATCATTGCCTGCCAGTATTTATTTGCGCTTTAAAAATAACAGCCTTAATCGTCAAGCTGAATAAATGCTGTATATGCATTCTCATTATCAACTCTAGCTTTGGTCAATAGTATACTTACAATGAGCATGTGACCCTTTTTATCAATAACAGTGCTCTTTCTGCGTTGTCCTGTGAGCTTATGATCACCCGGGCGCGTAAAGCTCCCCAATAATTCGTCTTTATCGGTCAGGCTTTCCGGAAATAACACACTTACATCTTCATGTAACACCTGGGCGCGTTCTGTTTTCCATAGGAGTTCTGCTGCTTTGTTGAAAAAAACAATGCGGTTGTCATGGCTGACTGTGACGATCGCATCAGGAGAATCTTCCAGTATTTTCTCATTGATGTTTTTAATTCTTTCTGTCTCTTTAAACTGATTCAGCAATTCATTCCTGGTATCCCGGATTTTACTGACGAGTTCCTTTTCTGCTTCCCTGAGCTGCTTTTCTTGCTTTCTTAGGGTCTCGGTATGCACCTTCACTTCAGCCTCCAGCACTTTTTCATGTGTAATATCATGGCCAACGAATACAATGGTCTCAATTTCATGCGCCATATTAAATACCGGGTTAAACGCACCGGTTAACCATACTTCCTCTCCGCCGGATGTTTTGCCCCGGATAATTCCTTTATGACCTTCTCCCTTGATTATTGTCTCCCAGCGCTTGTTAAAGGATTCTGATTCAATGGGACTGATAATATCGAAAATCACCATGGACTTGATGTCCTTTTGTGACAATTTGAAAAGCTGAATAAAGTTATGATTACAATCCAGCATATTTCCGATGATATCCAGCTCAAAGCGAATTCCGGCAACATTCAGTGATTCGATAATAAGTTCATTCTTTTGGATCAGGCCTTTCTCATGGGAAGAATCAACTGCCAGGTACATAATTTTCTCAAGACCTGAATCATCGATTCTTGAGGTGCTTAAGGTGGCAAGAGTCCACAGGTCCTTACCTGTTCGGGTAACATGCTTGATATAACCCTTGTATGGTTTGTTCTCCTGAAGGACTGTCTTCCAGATATCTTTGAACCAGTCGCGGTCCTCCTCGCTGACGAGTTCTGAAATGGATTTACCCTCAAGGTTCATTTCGCTGCTGTATTCGAATCTGCTGTAGAACAGGCTGTTTGCATTGATCAGTTTCCCGTCCGTATCGAATTCTGCCCGGATAAGATTTTTGTTAATTGTTTCTTCCAGAAGCAGGAATCTCTGCGATTGCCTCGTTGCTTCTTCCTGTGTTGCCTGCAATTCCTCCATATTTTGCCTCATCTCCTCTTCGTGGGAGGTAAGTGCCTGTGTTTGCGCCTTGGATTCCTCGAGCAATTTAGCCGTGCGAAGGTTGGTTTTAACCGCTGACATGGTTGACGCTACGCTTTCAGCTGTCTTCTCCACCAGTGCAATGTGATTCGATTCAAATTTGCCCAATGAAGCAAACTCCAGCACTCCGTAAACCTGATTTTCATATTGCATGGGAACAATCAGCAGGCTGTCGGGATTGGCCTCGCCCAAACCCGATGTAACGGTAATATACGAATCGGGTATATTTTTCAGGTGAATTATCTTTTGTTCAAGGGCGCAGGTACCAATCAGACCATCTCCCCATTTGATCTGCTGGTCGGTAAATTTCCGCCTGTCATAAGCGAAAAAAGCCGTAAGATTGAAGAATTTATTATTTGGATCAGAATCATCCAAAAGATAGAAACCACCCTGAATCGCATTGATATACTTTGTGAGATCTCTGATCACAGTATAGGCAAGTAATTCCGGATTGTGCATATGATTTCTCAAAACCTCACTGAAATGAGCGGATCCCTCGGCTATCCAATTGCGCTGCTCTTCCTCCTGCCGTAATTTCTGATCCATCTCCCTGTTTGTCTTCAGTGTATCCCTTAGTTTCAGCAGGGATTCCCCCAATGTATCATTTTCTCCCGAGATCTTGAAATCCACAGCCATGTCACCGTGAATGAGCTGTTTTGCAAAAGCATTTACTTGCAGTATGCGGCTTTGTTCCACATCAATAATGTCCTGCTTTTCGCTCAGATGCCTGGTGAATTGCCGTGTCAGCCAGAAAACAACAAAAGGGAAGATTGCGCCAGCAGTAATAATAATCCAAAATACGGGGTTATGTTTTAGCAACCAGGCTATTCCAACCAGAGATATATCTGCTTCCTCAATGCTCACCAGCTCAATGAAAAATGCGAAAACTATAAAAGCCAGTGACACAATTGAAGCCAGAACAGTATTCTGAATAATTTTTTCTTTTCTAAAAAGTACGTCCATAAACCACTTTTTTGGATATATTATACTGTTAAAATTAAAAGTAGTTATTATTTTAATGACTAAAATACCAAAAAAGATCGATATTTTCTGCAGAAATGTAGCGACTAACATTACCCTGCAGTTGGCGAGTTGTAGTTTTAAGGATTAATTATCAACTTAGCGTGCAATGAAAGACAAAAAATTCAACCTGTACTTACTGCTTTCAGCCTTCTTTATTGGAAATGCTTTGCTGGCTGAACTCTCTGGTGTCAAAATATTCAGCTTGGGAAAGGTACTGGAGGGAATCTTTGCCAGGGGATCCGGTCATTCGTATGAATTTCTGCCCCTGAACATGAGCATAGGAGTGGTAATCTGGCCACTGGTTTTTATCACTTCCGATATACTGAATGAGTATTTCGGTCGTGCAGGGGTCAGGAAGGTAAGTTTTATTACGGCTGTGTTAATCGCCTATTCATCTGTCTTTCTGATAACGGCAAACAAGTTGCCTCCGGCTGATTTCTGGCTTGAGAATAACAGGATAGGATCGGCTGGCGGTAGTTTTGATATCAATTATGCGTACACTGCGGTCTTCAGACAGGGAGTCAACATCATATTAGGGTCTCTTACCGCATTCCTGGTGAGCCAGCTTATTGATGCCTATACATTTCAATATTTTAAAAAGCTGACCGGCCACCGGCTTCTTTGGCTGAGAGCTACCGGATCCACCATCATATCGCAGTTGATTGACAGTTTTCTAATTCTTTTTGTGGCGTTTTACTGGTTGGGCAATTGGTCATTAGACCAGGTATTCCAGGTGGGTATGCTCCAGTATATATACAAAGTCTCGCTTGCTGTTTTGCTGACCCCACTGATATACCTCATGCACTGGGTGATTGATAGGTATCTTTCCTGAGCCATTCTTCACGCCAGAAGTGAAAACAGGACCGGTGGCATCCGCCCTGGTGCTCACCATCACAGAAAACGCCATCGAGAAAGATGGTGGGACTTTTTAATTTTCTAAGTTCCCCCGTTGATTCCAGTTTTATAACCTCTACCTTTTTAAAGATCTTGAATTTTTTTCCGCAAAATTTTTCCATTTCAGGCATGAAGTACAATCCTTTGTGCCTTCCCCGTTCATCGAGCGTTGCTGATATCTCACGCATTGACTTGATTTCTACCCATTCTCCCGGTTGCAGGTTCAGTGGCTCACTTTGCGGATCCTGTGATTCAGTCAGTGCGTTTCTTCTTAAGTAGTTATACTTCAACCGGGCATAAATGGTATAAAATATAACCTGTGCTTTGTCCCTTAAACGGGCATAAAGCGATTCTTTTTCGCTGGCATCGCTGAGAGGAGATGCAAGAAAATTGCAGGGATCGTTATTCTTCATTTTTATCATGGTTTACTGGTTAAACTTTTAACAAACACAAGATCTTTACTTTCATGAAGGTCCGATTTCAATATCTTCTGTTGTTTTCTGGTCAATATCTGCCGGTTTGACGATGCCTGGCGCTATATTGTATTTGCTATTGCTGCTGCAAAACTCAGGTACCATTTCTTTGCAGAAATCTACCACCTGCCTTTTTGACAAACTGTATAAATTATACAGCAGGATATCTAAGCTTCTCGACAGGTCATCACGGATATAATTTTCCACACGGGCAATTTTTATCTTCGGGTGATAGGTGGGAAGTGTATTTTCGTTATCTGTCAGCAATTCCTCAAATAACTTTTCACCAGGCCTGAGCCCGGTATAGACTATTCTTATATCCTTATCCGGAACCAGTCCGGAAAGCCTGATCATCTGCCGGGCCAGGTCGACAATCTTGACGGGTTTGCCCATATCGAAAACGAAGATCTCGCCCCCTTTTCCCATGAATCCTGCTTCAAGTACCAATTCACACGCTTCTGGTATTGTCATGAAGTAACGTTCAACATTAGGATGCGTGACGGTTATCGGTCCTCCCTCCTCAATTTGTTTTCCAAACAGGGGTATGACCGAACCATTAGAACCTAGTACATTTCCAAATCTGGTGATGACAAACTGGGTCAGGTTACCTTCTTCCCTGGATTTCATTTGAACAACCATTTCGCAAAGCCGCTTGGAAGCACCCATAACATTTGTCGGATTCACTGCTTTGTCGGTGGAGATCATCACAAATTTCTTCACATGGTATTTGGCCGAAAAATCAGTTATGATCCTGGTTCCCCCCACATTCACCCTGAGCGCCTCGTGCGGATTTTCTTCCATAAGCGGAACGTGCTTATAGGCTGCGGCATGAAATACGATTTCGGGATTGTATTTCTGAAAGATCCTTTCCATTTTAGCTTTGTTGGTAACGTCAGCCAGCACTGTACGTACGCTGAATGCACCTGTCCTGCTCTGCAGTTCATTTTCAAGATGAAACATGGGAGTCTCAGCCTGATCAACCAGCACCAATTCTTTGATATTGAAACGCATTAGCTGACGAACAATTTCTGAACCTATTGAACCTGCTGCACCGGTTACCAGGATGGTCTTTCCCGTCAACCCTATACCGATTCTTTTCAGGTTTAACTTGATCGGATCCCGCCCCAAAAGGTCTTTTATCTTTACTTTTTGGATCTGGCGCATCTGAAGCTTTCCATTTAACCAGGTATCTACCGAAGGCGTTTCCAGTATCTCAATACCCATATCCAGAGCCAGGCGTATGATCCGGCTTTTTTCTCCCGCTGATATTTCCTTAATGGCAATAATCAAAGTCTCTATATTATGCTTGTCGATGAATTCCGGCCCCAGGATATCCGGACTATGCACCGGTATACCATTTATTTTTTTTCCCTGAAGTTTCTTATTGCTGTCCAGAAATCCACATACCTGGTATCCGTTTGCCACATTACTCATTATTACTCTCTTGACGACAATTCCCATTGCACCGGCACCCAGGATCAGAACTTTCTTTTTCTTGGTATAGGAAGCTGAAATAAGATAAAAACTGATTCTGATGCTGAGTCTCATAAAGAAGAATATCACAGTAGTCAATACATAATGGATCATGATGATTGACAATGGCAGAATAAGGATGTTACTAAACCCGATCCACCTGCTGATAAGAGACAAAAAGAAAAGTGTCGTAAAGGAAAAGGTGGTTGCAATAAATACATTCTGCAGATCAATGTCGGTGGTATGACGAAGTAACCCGGAATAGCAATGGAATATCAGGGAGAACAAGGCATATACCAATACAGTGACGGTCGCGTGAAGGAGGGCCAAAGGGATGTAGAAATCTTCTACTACAAAGTTGAAGCGTAGCAGATAAGCAATCAGGAAACAAATGAATACTGCAGTGTTGTCCATGACGAACACCATCCATTTGGGAATTGAATGATGCTGGTAAAACCACCTTGCTTTTCTTCGCAACAATTCCATCAATTCTGGGTGTTTCTCTATCATAGCGTAATGATTTTGGGGTAGGTTGTTTTTAAAGGGGAAAGTGTACCGGCGGCTAAATTCTTTCAAGTGTATTTGACGTCAGCCG
>JGI11641J44799_10000011_pt1 | contig 47766 bp, 46 predicted proteins | sample WetSurSiteA1Bulk_FD_44799 | JGI IMG/M metagenome (IMG submission 44799) | reverse complement strand
CTCTGCCGATGCATCACCCACCATATCAATCGGGTTGCGCCGGTTCCAGTCAGGTGGCAGGATGGCATCAAGTTCCTGGATAATGACAGGAGGAAACTCCACGATTTCAATACCGAACCGTTCTGCATAATCAGAAGCGAGCACAGCAAAACCACCGGCATTGCTGATAACGATGGCGCGGATGCCCTTTGGATAGCCTTCAGATGAAAGAAGCTCAGCCGTCTGGAACGCTTCCCGTATGGATCGTACAGGGATGATTCCCGATTGCCGGAATGCAGCAAGGTACACTTCAGAACTTCCACTCAGAGAACCGGTATGAGACGCCGCTGTCATCTGGCCGATACGGGATGATCCGGACTTGATTGCTACAACAGGTTTTTTTAAGGTAATTTCCCGTGCAATCTCCATAAACTGTTTTCCCTGCCGTACTTCTTCGATATAGAGGATAATAGCCCGGGTAAAAGGATCATCACCTGCATAGAGCAGGAAATCTTCAAAGCTGAGATCTGCCTGGTTGCCGATGCTGATCACTGCTGAAAAACCGATCTCTTCGGGCAGGCTCCAGTCTACTATAGTGGAAATGATTGCCCCGCTCTGGGAGATAAAAGCAATCCTCCCGGACTTTGGGGATATCGGATCGAACGTGGTATTGATGCCCTGGTGAGGGAGCATGACGCCAAGGCAGTTCGGGCCGACAATTCGTATACCATACTGCCGTGCAATTGCCATAACCTGCTCCTCTAACAGCACCCCGGTTTTTCCACTCTCGCGAAAGCCCGACGAGATAATAATAACAAGAGGTATATCGTTATTACCGGCTTCTTTCATAATGTCAGGAACAAGGCGTGCCGGGACAACGATAACAGCAATATCGACCGGCTCGGGGATTGNGGAAAGAGTCGGGTACACGGTCCGCCCGAGAATCAGAGTGTGCCGCGGATTTACCGGGTAGAGTTTTCCCGGGAAAGCCAACAGGTTCCGCAGGACCGCATACCCGACTTTATTGGGATCCGGAGAAGCGCCGATTACCGCAATTGACTTTGCATTCAGAATACCGGGAGGCAACGGCGCTTTTTGTGAAACGTCTGGAGGGGCAGCCTCATCGGTGATATAAAAGCGGGCATCAACAACACATGCCCCGTTTTCATAAAGAAAAACCGGGTTTAAGTCAAATTCAACCACATCATCCCTTTTTGTAAATAATTGTGACACGCTGTCGATCATCGCGACGAGAGCTTCTTTATCAAGTGCTGGTTCGTTACGATATCCGCTGATAAGGGGATATGCCTGTAATTCAAGGAGCATTGCCCTGATATCTTCGGGACCGACCGGAAGCACCCGGATGGAGACATCTTTGATAAGTTCGACAAGCGTCCCCCCCATCCCAACGGTGATTATCTTGCCAAACGTCGGGTCTTTCCGGCCCCCGATCAGGATCTCAAGACCCTTTTGTTTCTGTTGTTCGATGATGACTCCGGAAAAAACTGCGGACGGATCAAATGCGGTGAGGTTCCTCTCTATCATGTCAAACGCATGTTCTGCTTCAACATCGGACATGATTCCCGTGATAACTCCACCCACATCGCTTTTGTGGATGATCTGGGGAGATATAACCTTCATTACCAGCGGGTACCCTGCTTGTCCTGCATATTCAACCACATCCTTTCGGGTTCTGGCAATAAAAAATTCAGGCACCGGTATACCATGATCAGCTAACAAGCGGTATCCTTCTGGTTCTGAAAGCATCCGGCGGGTCATATGAATCGTTCCAATGTAGGTATAGCAGGTTCTTATGTTATGAGGGTTTTTACAAACGCAAAAAAGATTAGTGAAGACTATAAGGAGAATTGTTTTTTAAGCACATCGCCAAATCCTCAAGTACTGGAATAATATCCTGCTCTTTTTTGTATCGCCGGGTAACCAGTTCCGCAAGGCTTCCCTGCCTGAAGACCCGCCTGGGGTGATCGTCTGGACATGAGTCAGATCTCCAGGAGCGGTGAACGGGACATTTTTTTGGGGAAGATTATCGGACGCTCGATTATCCATCAGGTTATCAATCCGTTTTGCTTTGGGTACATTAAAAGCGGGGAATTAATCCGCCGATGTGTATTTTTCGCCAATAATATGGGAAAAGGACATGGCATGGTCAGGGAACGTTGCCGCGTATCTCCTGATAAAACGAGATCTGCACAGGATTTCCCGTGAATTAATTCAAAACTGGTAAAGAGTCCCCGATGGTCCTCTTCATCATCGTCATCACTGTTGAGACATTCGTTCATGTTCAACACTAATCCAACATCATATCCATTGGATTATTGTGAAAAACTATATGCACCGCTCTTTAAAGAATTTTGCAGGAAATTGTTAAAAATGACCAGGGTTCATATCCGGCAGGCGCTTTTATTTATTCATTGACCGGTGCACAGAGCCGGACATCCAGGATTATTGTGTCGGCATAAGTAATTGAAGCGGGCTTGAAGCGGGTATGCAAAAAGTTAATAGTACAGATATCACCATCAGTAATCAAAGATGCATATCCCTACTCCGGAAGAACTCCGTGCACGCCGCGCGGCACTCGGCATGAAACAGACAGAACTTGCAAAACGTGCCGGTATCAGCCAGTCAATGGTCGCACGGATTGAAGCGGCAAATGTAGACCCAAGGGTCAGTACACTCAACAAGATTATTCTCGTCCTCAATAGTGCTGAACCAAAAAAGATCAAGGCTGCGCAGATCATGCATACACCGGTCCTCTCCGTGCAGCCACAGGACGCCATCACCCGTGCAGTTGATATCTTTGAGAAGAACAATATCTCGCAACTTCCGGTCATAGAACATGGAGTTCCTGTTGGCTGCATTTCAGAGACCGTGATTGTTAAGGCAATTGAACAGCAGCGCTTACACAAGACCCACCTGTTTGTCGTGCGGGATTTTATGGAGCCGGGATTTCCCTCGGTACCGCCGGATATGGATGTAGAGACGGTGATCAATATCCTCCAGCAGAACCATGCAGTGCTGGTAGTGGAAGGCAGGATTGTAAAAGGCGTTATTACCAAGCATGACCTGATCTCGCTGATTGTCTGAATCAGGGAAATTTGAGATTTTTTTAGTTTTTATATATCCGGCGAAATAATCAGATTATCATGATCAGGGAGGTTAGTTCCAAATTTCTCTGAAATTTGAACTTTAAGGAAGAGCGGGGATTGATCTCCCGGTATCTTAAAAATGAAAAGCGAAAAAATCACTCTTAAAGATCATAGTATTGCGAGGTCCGCCCACTTCAGAGCCTCTCATAGGCACGGCGGGGGAGGGGAGGTTCTCAATTTTTCTTATTGATCTGCCGCGGGGACGCCCTGTTTTAGGGCAGCAGTTATCGCAACCGTGATGATTGGAAGTATCTGCTCTTTTCTAAAAAAACCATGAAGAAAAAAAGTTTGAGAATCTCATAGTTTTGATACAAGTTCCCGCATCACTGCAGCGGGATCTTTTGCTTTTACGACACTGGATGCGAGTAACACCCCATCGGTTCCAAGATCAACAGCGATCTTTACGCATTCACCGGACTGGATGCCGGCACCGGTCAGCACTTTCACTTTTGGGTTTACTGCATGCACTGCAGCAACAGATTTCCGGATAATATCCGGGTTTGCCTTGGAGACCGAGATCCCGCTCCCGATAAGTTCAGGAGGCTCAATGGCAACGTATTCTGGTCCGAGCGCAGCAGCTCCGGCACTCGTAGATTCGTTATTCGAACAGACCACCGGGATAAGTTTTAGTTCCAGCAATGCCCTCACCGACGCTTCGATCTCGGCAAGCGTCAGGCGGCGCTCGGAGTGATTAATCAGTGATCCGACAGCTCCTGCCATTTTCAGGGCGTCGACCGTGAGATGCCCGGTATGGGCCCCGGGTTCAAACCCGTCGACGTGCTGTGCATAGACCGGTATGGCAAAGTGATGGGCGAGCGGATGGAGATCAATAGGGGATGGTGCGATTCCGATAGTTACCCCGCTTTCATGTGTGACGAGTTGTGCAGCATTCGCAATCAAATGAGCACGGTTGCCCATCCCTTCCCGGAACGTCTTCAGGTTGATAAGAATTAACGGCGACGGCATAGTAATTCCCTTATGGTTTTGTTGTTTTTGGCTTAGTTACACCATTTCGGTTCAATTATGATGAATTTTTGTACTCGATGAAAACTCCCGATTGTTACGATTCTTTCAACCCGCGGATGAAATGACCAGTAGTGATTCCCCCAAAGACGAGATTTTTTATTACATCTTTCAATTCTTTGAGCTGGTGACGTTGATTAGGTATTTTTTGTCCTGACAGGTCAATTGCCTGACGATAGAGACGGGTTATTTCCAGGATATAGATTTCAGGCCTTCCCCGTGCATCGATTACCACTTCATTAATACCCGCATTTCGGATTGACGGGAGATAATCGATCAGGCAAAGCTCTGCGGAATTGTAAATATGCGACCGGCATTCACCATCGGTCCGCACCGGAAAGATATGCCCTGTTGTATCCCTGATGCCGAAGAATGCAGGATGAAGCGTGTCACAATCTGCACCATGACACTGGACCAGGGGCTGGAGAATGCAATCCTCTGAAACCATCGCTTCACTATACCCCTGAACGACAAGAGCAAATGAATTTGTCAACCCATGTGTCCGTGCCGCATGGACCAAAACAGATATCTCATCGCGTGAAAGTTCAGAAGACAACGTCATGAGGGAACACCAGGATGAGAGGTTCTGTGCAGCAACGTGATTGAAAATATTGAGCCCGGCAGAACCGGATAGTACCGGTACCGGATCCATCTGCATCAGTGCATGAGCCGCACCACACTGTTCAACCATAACCTCTTTGATACCCTTGTTGGATAATTTCTTTATAACCGGAAGAACCGCATCAAGAAACGCGTTGCTGGTGATTTTGGGTAATTTCACCACAAACCGGACACCGGCAGTGTCACACAGGTCTGATGCTGCCATAACCTGCGACTCATAAGATGACGGATGGGGACCGTACCTGCAAGAGCATGCAGAGATGGTGAAAACCGGTTCAAAATAAATGGTGTCACATCCACCCAACGCTGCTTTCTGCACACCTTCTATTGAATCAGTATATACAGCAAGGTTTGGCGCAGATGACATGAGATTCTCTTCATTAGCGTTTACTGGAATGCTAATCTCCGGTTCAACAGCAGTCCACCGTTCCGTTGCTTCTTCGAGATGGGTACCCGTGGGCCGGGATGCAGCTGCCAGCACCTCTTCAGCACGGGAAAGGAATTCCCTGCGGACATGGTTCAGCGCTGCGAGCGGTGCAAACAAATCCCCATCATAGTTGAGGGAAAATGTACGAATGATAAATGGGGTGCCTCCGCTTTTTTTCACCTGATGCTCCAGTTGTTTTCGGGAAATCGGATGTGATCGGGAAGGAACAAAAACAGGACCGGATCGATATATAACCGGAATTTCCCTTCCATTCCTTGTATGCAGTATACCTTCCAGCACGACATTGCCACCGGAATGAACGGTAACGGTGAGATCAATCGGGACTGGGTGTCGCAGACCAACTGGAGAGTTGGAAATAACCTGACGTGACCGCATTTCATGGTCTGACGAATGGGTGATGGAGACCCTCGTGCCGGGTGAAAACGGTCGCGGGACGGTAATGATAATTTCTCCATTGTTTTTGCGGGGAACCGTATTAAGGGCAAAACCAAATTCGTCGTGAGGATTTTGGGACGGGGTGAAAAGGAGCCCGTCACCTGGAGCAGGCAGGTAGGACCCGATTGATTTGATAACCACGTTTTTCGATCGATCATCATACCGGATCACCTCGCCAATAGACAACCCGCGATTGTCTGAAGCTTCCCTGCCCATCAGAGCGGCGTGGCGTTTTTTAAAAAGGTATCCAGGGGTAAAACCGCGATTAAATGCAAGGTAAAGATCCTGGAATGCTTTTTTTGTGTCGAACTGTTCCCCATTACCGATTGCATCAAGTGCCATACGGTAGTTTGAGACTACCGTTGCGACATATTCCGGAGATTTCATTCGTCCTTCTATTTTTAATGATATTACGGGCGAATCGACAAGTTCACGCAGGTACTCAAAGGTACAGAGATCTTTTGGGGAGAGTAAGAAACGATCCGGCAAGGCCAGGTCCAGTAAACGGGTCGGCCGGCCAACTGCATCCGATTGCCCCGTGACCAGCGAGTAGGGTTTACGGCAGGGCTGAGCACACATGCCCCGGTTCCCGCTTCTTCCCCCTATTACTGAAGAGAACAGGCACTGGCCCGAGTAACAATAACAGAGTGCACCATGAGCAAACACTTCAAGACCGATGCCGGAACCCGCTGTCTCGCGGGCAATTCTGGTTATATCCTCAAGAGATAGTTCGCGGGCCAGCACAACGCGGGAAAAACCCTGTTTTGCCGCCCAAAAGACTCCTCCGGAATTATGAATGGTCGTCTGGGTTGAGGCATGAAGGGGTAATTCAGGAACAATCTTTTTTGCAAGAGCAGCAACGCCGGTGTCCTGTATAAGGACTGCGTCGACACCGATTGAGTAGAGCCAGAGAAGGTATTTTCCGATATGTGCCAGCTCGCAGTCATGGATAAGGGTGTTAATCGTGACATAGATACAAACATCCCTGCTGTGGGCAAAATTAATTGCCTCTTCTATCTCCTCGTCAGTAAAATTCTGAGCGAATTTCCGGGCACCAAACCTCTTACCACTCAGGTAAACCGCATCTGCTCCTGCAGCAACTGCTGCCCTGAACGCTTCGGGGGATCCGGCAGGTGCCAGAAGTTCGGGCAGGGTTTTTTTTAAAGGGTTTTGTTGCTTGTCGGACAAAAGATCTCCTCTTACTAAAAGATAACACTGAATAACCCGATTGTGACAAGGATCAGAATTCCCGAAATAGCAATAAAACTTCCCATGATGAGGACAATGCAATAGTCTCTCCGCCACACAAGGGCCCATGAGACCGGGGGGCATACATAGAACCCGAGAGTGAGGACACAGGGAACCAGCCCGAACATTCCGTACCTTGATATGAGTTTTGATTGTTTTACTTTCTCTTCTGATCGCAAGAGAAACCGTGCTACCCGTTCGGAATGCCGGCCCAGTGTATCGAACAGGTCAAAAAGAAACAGGGTAATTCCCAGCGCCACACACGCCAAAACAACAAGAACAAATGCGGGATGGAGCCCTAAACCGATGCCAATAGGAGCAGCACCGTATTCGATAACCAGCGTAGTCGTGATGAGTGCAATTGTAGCGGCAGGAGATTGTGTGAAAATGATTGCACCGACAAGTGGTAGCACAACCACCAGTACGATACCTTTGCTGATTGCTACAATCAGGTTTCGCACGTAGGGAGGGAGAGGGTTGCTTTTCATGCGGCTTATAGATTTATTGTATAAAATGGGATAAACAGGTATCTTCCCAAACAGGAATATCACGGGTTAACAGGGTGAATTATACTATTTGTTTTGTCTGAATGTTTAGTCTGGACCTATATTTCCAGAACAACCAGAGCGTATCTTTTTTTGCCGGCACACTAAAAGAAGATCATTACAATGAAAATCGTCGCAGCGCTCACGGATCCGGCTCTGGCCTCGCTGGCACAGGAACAGGGTGCCGATATGGTCGAGCTCCGCTTTGACCTGATTGCAGGTGATCCGGTGAACAGCGTGAACATCTGCAGAAAAGTATGTTCATTACCGATAATCGCCACTCTTCGCTCCGCACGGGAAGGTGGACAGTTTTTTGGTGATACCGCTTCATGGTACGAGAAGATCTGCCCGCTGTTACCCCTGGTCGATATAGTGGATATCGAACAGCAGTTTGAACCGTATGCCTGTTTTGTAAAAGAAGCGGGAAAGATGACTATTGCCTCTCACCATTGCAGTGATATGATGATGCTTCCCGAACTTTTTGATAAAGAGCAAAAACTCCGTGTATTCGGGGATATCGTAAAGATCATTGTTACGCCAAAAAACAGAGAAGATATTATTGATCTTATCGCGTTTACCCATGCCGTGAAAAAGCCTATCTGTACCGGTGTTATGGGGGGGCAGTTCCGGTTTGCCCGTGCCATCCTTCCACTGTTTGGTTCAGAGATGGTATACTGTCATGTCGGCACTGCAACTGCTGCCGGGCAGTATTCCGTTCAGGAATTTATAAAGCTCATGGAATGGTTAAACCCACTATCTGGTCCATGATCCAGGTTTGATTTTTCTTCTTTATTTGCCGCCAGGCACAATGTATATCATCTTATATGCAAAACGGCGGTAGTACGAAATCCTGATATTTACGGTTTTTGTGGGATTGGATTGGCTGGATAATTGAGATGAAAGAAGCAGAACCAGTAAAGCCGGATAATGACATGGTCTCCTGGGTATCTACCGAATGGCTGGAAGATCATCTTGGAAAAACTCCTCTCGTTATCGTGGATTGTCGTCCGCAGGCGCATGTATATTTCCATGAGCATATCCCGGGCGCCATTCACCTGCATGAAGGATTGTTGCGTATGCATATCGGAAAAAACCCGGTCCAGTGGATCTCGCCGATTGCAGCAGAAATATTGTTTTCTACTCTTGGTTTTGAACAGGACTGTCCGATTGTAGTATATTCTGACAGCAAACCCAAAACTGCATCCTCTGATATCACCAGTGATGGCCTGGAACAATCACTGGTTGCGTATTCCCTTGCCCGGTTTGGGTGCAGGAACGTGTTGATCCTTGACGGTGGTCTTTCAAAATGGAAAGGAGAAGCCCGGCCACTGACCCAGGATCCCGGCATCTCCCGGCCTTCTTCATTTACGGTTGATATGCGGATTGGTTTTCTTGCAGGATATGAAGCATGTACTTCCCTGAAAGGTAACCCCGAAACCATTCTTCTGGACACCCGTCCATCCATGTGGTACGAAGGACAGGGACCCTGGATAAAACCCGGCCATATTCCGGGAGCAGTCAATCTGCCGGCACACCGGTTCATGGATGAAAAAAATTCCACGCTTTTAAAAACAGAAGACGAGATCAGGGAGATCCTCTTCTCGTGCGGGGCTACTCCGGAAAAAACCATCATCTGTTCCTGTGGCACGGGCAGAACAGCAACGGTTGTCTTCCTCGTTCTGAAATTTTTCCTTGGCTATTCGGATGTACTTATCTACGAGGGTGGTTTTACAGAATGGACAACATACCCGGACAATCCTGTCATAACCGGAAAAAGCCCCTGGTAAAATGTGTTTTTCTCTGGATAATTAACCATAAACGGTAATTTTCATCCGGTTCGTAGATCACGTGACTATTCGGTAGCGCAGCAATGCTGCGATTCCCCCAAGAGCAACCAATCGTTCCCCGGGTTCAAACGCTGATGAGAGCACGATAATGGTTGCCCGCATTGACTCTGCTTTTGAAACCAGGTCCATGACTTCTGCGTCCCGCAGGAGTGTGTCAGCAAGCAGTACCTGGTCAGCAGCACCAAGAACGATTGCCTCCTTGACTTCCTTTTGCCCGTAAGCGACAGCACTTCCCTGCGATATCCTGAGAAGCACTTCGTCCATCATTTTTACTTCGCGGGAGAGCTGGAGGTCATCGATCAGCTTATCCAATGCNCCTTTGCCAATTACTTCCTGCACNGCCCCTCGTCCGGTACGACGNGTGTCAACTACAATCGCCCGCTCAACACTCGCANTGGACCGGTTTTTGGCAAATTTGATAAAATCATCTTTGATGAATCCCGGACCGGCAATGATCAGCGGTCCGGAAATATCGTTGACCTGCGCAAGCACATGTTCAAAAAAACCTGCACGGGTATCCGTTTCAGCACCCTTTCCGCTCCCGGCAACAAGCGTCATCACGCTTTCCGGACCATACTGCCGCAACCTGAAGAGTTCTGCTTCGCCCTCTTCAATAGTCAGGATGTGAATGACACCGTAAACAGAAGCCTTTACCGCCCGCTCTACCCGCTCGAGATCGACCGGTCGCCACTGCTTGATCACCGAAATTTCAAATCCCGTTTCAACATTGATCGTGTGAAACGAGCCTGTATCCGGACCATGCTCAATGATGCCGGTGAGGCGGAGTCGCATTCCATGTTCGGAAAAATCAATCCGCTCTACTCTGACACCAAGCCGGACCGCTCTTTTCTCGAGCTTCTCCGGCCTGATTTTATCAGAAGGTGTATCAACGCTCCGAAACGTTGTTGCAAATACCAGGTCGTGAGGTTCAATGAGGTGCCGGAGGTGCCAGAGATCATCAATATTCTCCGGAAACAACCGGATTTCGCCATACCTGTCTTTTAATTCACCATATTCAGCCTTCATGCTGTCCTACAATATCAGAACCACCGGGAGGTACGAATGCCGCAACATGCTCCGTGTTCAGGATGCCCTTTAAGGCTTTTTGTTCCTCTTCAGATACCTTTTCTTTAAGGATTCGCAGCACTTTTTTTGCTATATCATTGGGTTCAAAGCGGCCGGGCCTGAGTTCGGCATAGGCTTTTACCTTGCTCTGGACCGCAGAAGGGGGACCCCCGATTACCGCGACATTTGGTTCGAGCATGAGCCCGATGCCAACGGCGAGCGGTACATTACGGTACCACGTGCGTTCCCCCCGGACAATAAAAGAACCCCGCGTAATGAATTCACCGGACTCAGGAGTCTTGCTCACCTGGCTGTGAAGAACACTATACACATCTGCAGAGAAGTGCCCGCTCCGGTAAGCCCCGGAGTAGGATGCGGCAAACTGGGCTACTTCGTCCATATGCTCTGTTTTTCCTTTTACAATAACAACGCTTGCACCATGAACATCAGCATGCACGAAGAGGTCCTGTCCACCCATGTATTTTTTGACGAGTTCTTCGTTCTGGGATGCATCCCGTCCGCCAAGCACAACAATGCCGTCACTTGTCAAAAACCAGCGGAAACGGTGATACCACAGTTTTTTTAACGGGATAAAATCCCGTTTCTGTACTTTTTTCTTTAGCGGGACGGTTTTCATTGCCTTGAGTGCGCCCTCTTTTTTACGGCGGAATTTTTTGATGATGTCATAATATCTGCCCGCGTTTTGCTCGATCCCTTCATGGACAAATATTTTCACGCGTTTACCGATATCAACTTCAACCGCTGCTTCATCAGGATAGAAGGCTACAATCTTTTTTGCATCCGGTGTATCGGTTTTCCGGAGGAGTTTTTCTATCTCCTGCCATGACAGGGTTTTACTGGCATGGTCAAGGGAACTGATTACTGATGAGATAAATGCGTAATTCTCATAAATTGCAGCAACAACCCCTTCGGTCTTTTCGATCTTTTCATCGAATTTCTTCACCGCTGATTTCTGGTATTTTAATATCCGCTCTTCTTTAGTGAGTGTTGATTTTGCATCTNCCGTTTTTCTCTCGGCTTTTGTCATCGGNNAAAATGCTTCCAGGGCCTCTGAGAAACTCTTAAAGTATTGGACATCCCTGCCATCCCAGATATCTACGGCTTCGCAGTGCCTGCCGGAAATTACCGCCTTTTGTGCATGTTCAACCTGGTAAAAAAGTTCCTGTACTGCTGTAAAGATCCTGCCAGGATCAGCAGAACTGGCAACCTGAGTTTTATCAGCCCCGGCTTTCCCACATATATATTCTGCATATACGCCACCAAGCATGCAACCTATCGCAAGAGAACGAACGAGATCACGGTCATCATTTTTAAGCAGGGCAGCAAGCGCATCGGGAGAAGATGTCGGATCGACAAGCCCCAGCATATAGATTGCCTTTGGAACAATCTCACGGTCCTTGAAACGGTGGTGCCTGAGGGGTTTTATAATCGTGTAATCTTCAGTGGTCAGGATGACATTACCTTCATCAAAAAGTTCGATGATCAGCCGGTAGATCAGGTCACCTTTACCAATATCAAAAATCAGGATACGTTCAAGCCCATGCTGGCGGATTGCCAGTACCTTGCCACCGGACAGATATTTACGCAGGAACATGGCAAACTGGGGTGGGTTTTTTGGCGGTTCAGGCATGTCTTTTACCAGGTGTGCCCTTCTTCCCGATTCAACAATCATCTGGTATCGTGCCTTATTTTCGCCGTTGAGCCGGATGCCCAGGGTTCGGGAGTCAAACTGGTATACCTTGTCGATCCAGAGCGGTAACTTTGCACACAGCTCTGATGTCATCGCTTTAACGTCGATACCGCTCATTCCCTGTTCAGATGCCATTTTGTACCAGATCATTGATGGTTCAATTAATTAATTCATAACCTAAAAAATGAAAAAAAATTGTAATCAAGAGCAGGCGAAGGATTGATTCAAGCCATGAAATGATTGCTCATAGTGATTGATTAAAGAATCATGATAGAAAAAAGCGATGGAAATGGATGCGAAATGGTGGGAGTGATCTATCATAACAAACAGGATTTGCCTTCCTGGGTTACTATCGGTCCCGCTTCACGTAATTGATACCGATGGCCATAATCCCGATAAGCCCGATAAGCCCTAATAAGTATATTACACAATTGTAGTTCTGGCCAGATACCGTACCTGCGTCCGGTTCCTGAATCGGGGCAAGAAGGGTCGGACTTGCTGATACAGATGATAGATCCTTAGGGTCATCGGCTTTTATCAGGAAATTTTTTGCATTGGCATTTATCAATACGTTTAACAGAACCACGGCGATGACGCCAATAAAAAGTAAGATAAATAATTTAGTGACGATTCTCATACAAGAATTCAATCAACCCCGCATCCGAAATGCCAAATAACACCTTTATGAGTATATTTCCCGCTCCGAATTGATTATATATTTTATCTATTATTATAACTTTTCGATCCATTCCGGTTTTTTTAAACAAGAACCGATATATTTCTATAGAAAAAAGGAAGGAAAAAAAATTTTATGACGAGATTAACCAACGAGTAAAATAATCTTTTCAAATATCCAATACAATTTCTTTGTTTTGTCCAGGTATCAAGGTATTACGCTTATTAACCTAACTCTCCAAATACTATTGAGAAACAACAAAATAATCCAATAATCCAGTAAAAGTAAAATATTGTGAATTATTGAATATTTCCTTTAATGTACCAGACCAAATTACATATGGCTTGGACACCAAAAAATAAGACTACTGGTGAAGTGCGATGAGTGAAGTTACAATCGAAGAAAAACCTGCCCAGACAAAAAAAGAGAAGACCAGGGCAGATAAACAAGCCGAGCATATTGCGCGTATCAAGCGGACGCTCATTGCAAGCATATTAGGAATTTTCGTCGGAGTACTATCATATTACATCAGCATATCCTTTTCAAAAGATTCGGGACTTCTTGCCTTCATGCTGATGCTTGCCTGTATCGTAATCCAGAAGCACATATTTACCCTTCTTGGAATGGGTTCCACAAAAATGGGTGGAAAAGACTGGCTCTACCAGGGTTTCATGACATTTGCCTTCTGGTTCATGACATGGACGATCCTGTTGACCTCGTTACCGCCGGCCCTGAACTGATTATTCCTCTTTTGTGATCCACGATGAGAATAGCAATTGTTCACAAAGACCGGTGCCACGCAAAAAAGTGTGGCACTGAATGTATACTCTACTGCCCCAGGGTGAGGACCGGTGATGAAACCGTTGTCATCGGTGAAGATGGCAAGGCCCTGATATCAGAAGAGCTTTGTGTCGGGTGCGGTATCTGCATCAAGAAGTGTCCCTTTGATGCGATTGATATCGTAAGCCTGCCAGAAGAACTTGAGCACCCAACGCACCGTTATGGCAGGAACGGGTTTGCCCTGTATGGCCTTCCCATACCGGTTGAAGGAAAAGTAACGGGTATCCTGGGGGCTAATGGTATTGGTAAGAGTACGGCAATCAAAATTCTGGCCGGGCAGATTCGCCCTAATCTCGGTAACTTTGATCTCGAAGTTTCCTGGGAAGAGATCTTCAAACGCTATGCAGGTACCGAGCTTTTTGATTATCTCCAGACAGTTTCAAAAAAGAGCGTGAAAATTGCATCAAAACCTCAATATATCGATTTTATTCCCAATGTTTTTTCCGGCTCAGTCAGGACATTGTTAAAGACTACTGATGAGCGCAATAAACTTGAAGAGATCCTCCCGGTACTGAAACTTGATGAGATTCTCGATCATGATATCCGCACACTGAGCGGAGGCGAACTCCAGAGAGTGGCGATCGCCGCATGCCTTGCCCGTGATGCAGACCTCTATTTCTTTGATGAAATTACCCCGTTTCTGGATATTTACCAGAGAATTGCTGCAGCGAAACTTATCCGTGACCTTGCCATGCGTCGTCCCGTGATGATTGTTGAGCACGATCTTGCGATTCTTGACATGCTCGCCGATACGGTGCATGTAGGCTATGGCAAGCCGGCTGTCTTTGGTATCATCACCCGCCCCAAAGGGGTCCGCGTTGGGATCAACCAGTACCTTGAAGGATTCCTTGTTGAAGAAAACGTCCGCTTCCGGGATACACAGGTAGTTTTTGAAAAACGGGCTCACGACCTTGGTTCAGACCGTGAAGACATGTTTTTGATCCCTGAAATGACCAAGGATTATGAAACCTTTAACCTGACAGTGAACGGAGGAACGATAAAGGCAGGGGAAGTGCTGGGGGTCGTCGGGGCAAATGGGATTGGAAAGAGCACGTTTGCAAAACTTCTTGCCGGTGTAGAAACACCTACAAGGGGAAACATTGAAACAACCCTGAAGATTTCATATAAACCCCAGTACATCAGGGCAGATACTTCCGATACGGTCGAAATGTATCTCCGCCAGCGCACCTCTAAGTTTGATTCTTCTCTTTACCAGCATGAGATCATTGAATCGCTCTCTTTGGAAGTAATCCTCCAGTCATCTGTTGATGCCTTAAGTGGCGGTGAACTCCAGCGGGTTGCAATTGCAGGATGTCTCTCACGGGATGCAGATCTTTACATCCTTGACGAACCCAGTGCACATCTTGACGTGGAGCAACGGGTGAAGGTCACCAGTATGATCAAGCACCACGCCGAGGGCAAAAAAGTCGGCATCATGGTGATCGATCATGATATTTACCTGATTGATATGATCAGCGAGAGAATCCTTGTCTTTGAAGGTGAACCCGGCAGGCAGGGGACTGCTGCGGGACCGTTTAAGATGCGGGAAGGTATGAACCGCTTTCTCAAAGCACTTGACGTTACCTTCCGCCGTGACCAGAGCGGGAGACCAAGGATCAACAAGCCCGGATCCTTCCTTGACCGTGAACAAAAAGCGTCGGGTGAGTATTATTACTATACCGCAGATGAGTGAGCCGCCAACTCATCACATTTTTCATCTTTTCATCATGAGGGTGAGACGAGAAAAACGCGGAAAAAATTGCAAATCTGATCAGTAAAGGCGTACCAGGATAAGTCCGACAAACGGATACATCAGGTAAAAACACTAATTAAAAAATTACTTTTTCAATTTTCGCTCTTCGAACTCTACAAGAACGGGAGCGATTGTTTTTGTGGATATTGATCGTCTGACAAGGCGGGTAAGCGTGCGGCAATAACTTATATGTGCCATCTGGAAACTGACAATCAGCCCGAAACAAAAGCACGTGACACTGATCAGGAAATAATTTACCGGGTCAATCATAGACTTTCACTCCGTAGTTATGTCTCCCGGGCAAGTTCGTCAATAATGGGTACCACAGAATCAGCATCGGAACATTGCTGGGCGATTTCCATGAACCTGCGGTTATAATACATCATCAGGAGCTGGTAACCGAGAATTGTTCCGATCGCAAAGGTAATAATGCCGATATTGATGTAAATTAACACATCGGTAAGCAGGTCAGCCATAACAATCTCATTGACTGTTACGATGACAAACAGATAAATTTATTGAATGGATTTTCTCCGGATACCTGCACAACGTAGGCAAAAAAGCGAAGTCTGGAAGTGATTTCCGGGCATACATGATTCCCCTTTGACAAAATCGTCTGCAGATCTTTTATTCCGACTGTCGCAATGGGTAAAATTCAACTGGCCTGCAGGTCTCGTCTTTGTCTGGTCCGAATGGAAGTCATCAGGTATATCAGGTTGCATACCACACGTTGAACAAGAAAGAACCTTGGCGTATCAGCATGAACATTTTTTATGGGGGATAATGAAGACTGACATGCCCTTGTCCAGACCCATACGGCTCTTTGTCAGCCAGACCGAAGAACTGCTGGACACAGAAATTTCCCTTCTCCGTAATCCTGAGGCAGACCAGAACGGGACGCTGGTAGATGTATATACCTACAATATAGAGAAAAATATCATCCTTTTCCCCCCTCAGTATACCGGCCTGTTAAAAGATTTTATCATCGCGCGGCATTGTGTAAACCTGCTCATCAAGGGAGCGGCAGCAAAAAAAACGCGGTACCTGGTTTGTTCGTTTACGGGGGATTCAGTGTACAAAGGTCTACACCAGATCTATATCGATGCACTCAAGGATGAGGCTAAAAAAGCAAAGAAACTCCCGGTCCACAAACTCATCCGGATGCTCAATATTCTCTATACCAATTTTAACAATGATATCAACGAATTTCCCTGGAATCCGATCACCAATGCCATTGTTTATCACCGCATTCCGCAGATTCGAAAAACCCAGCTCTACTACCTGATGAAAGAGGGGAAAAGGGACATGGATTCCATGATGGAATATGAAGATATCATTCCACGACGGTATTTTGTGCTTAGTAAATCCATGTTTTATGCCCGTGACCTGTACCTGGCAAAAATCCTGCCGGCAGATGAGCTGATGCCAGTCATCAATATCCCCCAGATGAAAAAATTCAATCACCTTGAAGTAAAAGAGATGCTTACAACACGCTGGACCCAAACCTCATGGTACCAGTCAAAAATATTTGGTGATGCCATGCTTGATATTATGGAAAAGCACCTGCAGAACATTGACTGGAATGCAGAACCCAGCCTTGATTATTTCCATGATATCTACCAGACTGGTGTGAATATGACCAATCATTTTATCTCGTATATGTCAATGCAGGGCTGGTTTATCTGGGAAACGACAAAACACCTGCAGGATGCCCAGAGGAAAAAAGCAGAATTTGAATTTGGGGCGTTAAAAAAGATCTTCGGAGACCTGATAGAAAAATCAACATTCGAGGGTGATATAGGATACCCATGAATAGCCCACGTGCTGGATTACAGGGCAGATGTCAATGACGACAAAAGAAGTGGAACAACTGATAAAGAAGGGGCGTGCGTATGCAACCCGGACAAAATATCGGGAAGCACTAATATATTATGAAAAAGCACTCGCACTTGATCCTTCCAATCCTGAAACATGGTGTCTCCGGGCAGCAGCTTTTATCGAGACCGGGAGGAATGAAGAAGCGTTAAAAGACTGCGAACACGCTCTTTCACTCAACCAGAATTACGTGGATGCTTGGTCTAAAAAGGGATATGCACTCTATAATCTCGGGCGTTTTGACGAGGCAGTACATTCCTGCACACGAGCACTGACCCTGAACGGGAATGATGCCTCTGCCTGGTATATCAAGGGTGTGTGCCTTGATGAACTTGGAAAAACTGACGAGGCAAACGAAGCATATGGTAAATCCCTTGAACTCGAAATAATTTTTGATATGCAGGCTGATTTGAAAAGAGACGGCAGGTAACAGGTTTTTAGAAATGGAGATTTTTCATCATTTTTTTGAAGAAATGATACAGTAGCAGGACCAGGCTGATGATGAAAACCACAAGGATGTTATGAATCGGTATTAATCTGGTATTTTATCTAAATTTATTATATTTCCCCAAAAGTATACTCCTGCACTTCCTGAGGATAATTTATAATGTGATCGATCAAAGTGAGATGGAATGGAACTTCCAAATATCCGGACATGGCTAATGTTTTACCTGATATCGTTTGTGGGACTGCTTTGGGCAACCTTTCTTTCCGTTCAGGGAGTAATGCTCTGGGTGAGCCTGTTCTTGGTTATTGTAATTGTCGGAATCAATTTCTTTGCCCTGTATAATCAGATCAAACTCCGTGACTCAAGAAAAGAGATTCAGCGAAACCTCGTTCAGGGTTTTGAGCGGGGTCAGACTGACGAGGACAGCCAAAAAACCCGATGATTATCGCGAGACCTTTTTTTTAAACCTTTTTGATATAGACTTTCTGGATTGAGTTATAAGATTCGAACAGGTTCTCAAGCGTTCGTCCCAGATATTCCGTCTTTCCCATGATGTAGAAACCCCGGGATCCGAGCGCCCCGTGAAACATTCTTACCAGGCTTTCCTTTTGTTGCTCGTTGAAATAAATAGTAACGTTCCGGCAGGTAATCAGGTCAAGCCATTGCGCAACCGTAACACCGCTCATCAGGTCATGGGTACGGAACCGAATCAGTTCTTTAAGGTGGGGTTTTACCTGGAAATTGCCATCCGGGAGTTTTGTAAAATGGCGGCGGATTTGTGATTCAGATAATTTTACCATCGTTTTTGGGGGATAGATACCTTGCTTTGCTTTTTGAAGGACAACCTGGTCTATATCTGTTGCATAGATCTGAGCAGATATCTGCGGGTTTTGTGCAATAAGATCAGAAAGAATCATTGCGAGAGAATATGGCTCTTCACCGGTTGAACACCCGGCGCACCAAATGCGCAGCCGTTTTCTGTTCTGGATCAATGCAGGAAAGATCTCTTTTTTAATTAATTCGTAAACATCGCTATCCCGGAAAAATTCAGTTACGTTGATAGTCAGCGCATCACGCAACTTCTCCAGCTCCACCGGATTTGCCTTCAGGTAATTGAGATAATCCTGGTAGGTGATGCAGTTGGTCGAACGCATGCGTGAGAGAAGGCGGCGTTTGATATAGTCCTCCTTGTAACTGGAACAGCGGATGCCAAGGGTATTTTCGATGAACCGAATCAGTAATCCAAAATCATCCATGATATTCCTGCAGAATTCCTGTTTATCTTTGCTTGATATTTTATGAAGGAGGTTTTTTAGTAACGGAAAAGGAAAATTTTAGGAACACCGGAAAAATCAGTTCAGTTGGAATTTCTCCATCATTTTCCGGTTGTGTTCTGCCATCTCTGCCAGCTCTGCAGAAGCACTTGCAATCTCCTCAGTTGAAGCGCTGGTCTCTTCTGCGAGTGCAGCCATATCCTCCATCCTCTTCTGGTTATCCTGGGTAAGCGATGAAACGGACTCGATATTTGTTAAGAGTTTGTTGGTCGCCTGTGCCTGGTCTTCTGTCGCTTTGGTGATATCCTTGACACCCAGTGTTACGATGTTTGCTTCAGCGATGATCATGTTCAGGGACTCAACAGTTTTAGTGACACTTTCAATACCTGTCTTGATCTCTTCAAACGAGTTTTTCATGGAGGTTGTAGTCTGGTCACTTTTTGCCTGGATGGTCTTGATGAGGGACTCGATCTGGCTGCTTGCTTTTTTTGATTCCCCGGCCAGATTCTTGACTTCTCCGGCAACTACGGCAAAACCGCGCCCGTGTTCACCAGCCCGTGCAGCCTCAATCGCAGCATTAAGGGCAAGGAGATTGGTCTGGTTGGCGATATCGGTTATGACGATCACTATCTTTGAGATCGTGCGCATCTGTTCGTTCAATGCGGTGATATTATCAACACTTTGCTTTGCTATCATCTCTACATTCTGCATCTTTGTAGTTGCAACCTTTCCGATCTCTGCTGCCTGAACCCCTTCTTTTGATGCTTTGTTTGCATGAGTCATGACTTCATGGGAAGAGCTTGCAATTTGCTGGATGGAAGCAGATATATCGGAGATATCCGTTGAAATCTTTTCAACATTATTAATCTGTACTTTTGAATTGTCAGCTGCTCTCTGTGAAGAGATCGCAACCTGCTCGGTTGCTTTTGCGATCTCTTCTGTGCTTTTTATGGTATCCTGGATATTGGTATCAAGGCGAATCATTGCCTGCATGAGATCAGATAAGACGCTTCGTATCGAAACTACCGCCGAATTTAAATCCGTTTTGAGCTTCACTAACGGATCGGCTTCATCTATGCTTACCTGGAACGTCAGATCTCCGGTAGCAATCCTTGCAAGTGCTTTCTGGAGTTCGGATGCACTTGCAGTGAGGAGATCCGCTTTAGCCTGTGCCTCGTCCATCATGCCCTTGATTTTTAATTCCTGTTCCCGCTGTGTTGTGATATCATTATAGACACAGACAATTGTCTGGAGATTTCCTTTCGGATCAACCATCGGAATGCCATACTGGTTGAGAATATGTACCCCGGTGGAGAATTCAATTTTGATCTCTCCAAAGCTTCTCTTTTTATCCTGGATCACTTTTTTAAGCCCTTCACCGTGCTGCTCAAGGATCTTGAAATCCTTGGCATTCATTTTTAAGAGCCGTTCCCGGGCAATACCGGTCAGGGAAATGTATGCATCGTTTGCCATGATGATACTAAACTGGGTATTCATCAGCATAATTGGCATGGGGTTCTGGTTGACAATAATATCAGAACGCAGTTTGAGGAGGGCAACCTCATCCATCTTTTTTAGCAGTTCCTGCTGGCTTTTTCGTTGTTCGGTAACTTCATTATAGACAAAAAGGAGGTGTAAAAGATCATTGTTGGCATCTACAATTGGCATCACATACTGCTCAAGAATGTGTGTGCCACTCGGAAGTTCAACGGTAACTTCCCCAAAAGCACGCTGTTTTTTACCGATTGCGACCTTTGCTCCCTCTCCTTTCTGCTCTAGAATTTTTACATCACGGAGGCTCGTACCGATAACTTTGTCACGTGGGATACCGCTCATTTTTCCATAGGCTGTATTTGCTTCAATGATAACAAAATCCGGGTTCGTCATCAACATTGGTATGGGGTTTTGCTGAACAATGGTTTCAGAACGTTGCCTGAGTTGTTCGATCTCTGTGTTCCTCTTCTTTTGGGCAGTGATTTCATTATAGACAAAGAGAAGGCTGGTGATCTCCTGGTCAGTGTTCATCACCGGGATGCAGTACTGTTCCAGGATACGCGTTCCTGAAGGCAGTTCTACCGTAACTTCGCCAAATGAACGCCTTTTCGACTGGATTGCCACCTTGGCTCCCTCTCCGCTCTGGTTGATTATCCTGAAATTTTTAAGATTTGTCTTCAGGAGGTCTTTTTCACTGATTCCACTCATCTGGATATATGCAGCATTCGCATCAGTGATGGTAAATGAAGGAGTTGTCCGGATCATGGGTACAGGATTATTCCTGACCATCACTTCAAGCTGGTTTTTGAGTTCCGCGATCGTCTTTTCATAATTTTTTATCTCTGCAATCTCTTCTGGAGAAGGGCCTGGCGGTACGGGAGCACCCGCGCCGGTAAATATTGCTTTTCTTCCGGGTAATTCTGTCATATCCATCCCACCATTATTTGTCCGGTATTGGTTTTTTTCGCCATGTACATTCCTGCGGTCTCACTTTTTTACCACTTCTTCAATCACTTTCTGCACATCTAACCAGATAATCAATTGTGTGTTCTTTTTGTCTGCATCATCCCGCTGCAGCTTGATGATCCCTTTTACAAATCCAGAGACTTCGGATGCTAATCCCTCACCCAGATGTTCGACATCGGATTCAGCTACCTGGAGGACACCAATTACATCATCAACAATAATTCCAATATTGCTGCCGGATACTGCTTCAGGCACAAGAACGATTATCTTCTGGTTATCCCGTGCCTCCTGGTTCACTAATCCGAGCATGGTGTTGAGGTTCATGATATTGGTGATCTCTCCTCGAAGATTAATAACACCGGAGATGTAATGAGGTGCCCGGGGAATCGGAGTAATCTGGAGCATCTCGACAATTTCCCGCGCAAGGTGTATATCGAGGGCATAATGCTCACCCCCCAGAATAAATTCTACCACTTCAACCATTGCAACCATTTTTACCTCAGCCTGAACCGGTCCATGATCTTTTTGAGGCGGTTTGCCAGATCAGCAAGTTCTGCAGATGCGCTTGCAATCTGTTCAGTGGATGCACTTGTCTCTTCTGCAAGAGCTGCCATATCTTCCATGCGTCCCTGGTTATCGCGGGTGATAACACTGGTCTTTTCCATACCGTGAACAACGCGGGTTGTTGCCTCTGCCTGGTTCTCGGTTGCCTTGGTAATCTCGCTCACTCCCTGGGAGACAACATTTGACTCAGCAATAATGCGGTTTAAAGCCTCGATCGTCTTGTTTACACTTTCGATTCCTGCCTGGATCTCGGTATAAGAGCTTTTTATCGCAGCTGCAGTTTTGTCGCTGTTATCCTGTATTGAACTGATGAGACTGTCAATATGGTTGGTGGCGGTCTTTGACTCTCCTGCAAGGTTTCGCACTTCGCCCGCGACTACTGCAAAACCACGACCATGCTCACCAGCCCGTGCAGCCTCAATAGCTGCATTGAGGGCAAGCAGGTTTGTCTGGCTGGAGATGTCAGCGATGATCTTTACGATATTGGAGATCTCCTTCATCCTTTCGTTGAGCGCAGTGATCTCGTTTACACTTTCCCCGGCAATTTTTTCCACCGTGGTCATTTTGGCGGTTGCAATCTTACCCAGGTCAGACGCAATGCTCCCTTCCATCGCCGCCTTCTGGGCATGACTCATCAGATCCTGTGATGTACTTGCAATTTCTTCGATAGACGCGGAAAGATCGGACACTTCTTTTCCGATCTTTTCGATCTCCTCGAGTTGTTTTTTTGCGCCGTCAGCAGATTTCTGTGTACCAACCGCCACCTGTTCTGTTGATTTGGAGATTTCCGATGTTCCACGGCTTGTTTCTTTTGTCGTGACTTCAATTTGTTTTACTGACTTTTCCAGCTCTTCGATGACTTTTTTAATGGAATCGACGGATAAATTATAATCTTTTTTCAACTTGCTGAGTGGATCTCCTTCAATAATCGGGGCCTGGAACGTGAGATCCCCTTTAGCGATTTTTTCAAGCCCGCTTTCAAGGACTCCAGCACTTATTGAGAGGGCTTCTGCTTTTTTCTGCGATTCCTCCATTAACTGCTTGACTTCTTTTTCTTTTTTGCGTCTTTCCGTGATATCGTTTAATACGACCAGCAGGTTTTCAACATTCCCTTCTGCATCAAGCAGCGGTATATAGAACCATTCCAGGGTGAAAGTACCTTTCGGGAATTCTATCGTCGATTCTCCCTGGCTGCGTTTTTTGGATTTAATCGTTCCTTCGACTGACTCTCCCTTATTCCTGAGATACTTGAACTCCTTCATGGAAAGGGATGTTGCCTTTTCAATAGCATACCCGGTGAGAATGAGAAATGCCTGGTTAGAGATTTTCACGTTCAGTTCAGTGTCAATGACAAAAAGGGGATAGGGATTTTCCTGGATGATCCGGTCTACCCTCTGCTCCACTTTTTTTACTGCTTCCATCCTTTCGTGAAGCTCGGTGTTATCAATCCAGATATAGAAAGCCCCGTCTACTTCTCCGTTTTTGGTTAGTATCGGAATTGCATTGAGTATCAGGTATTTTTTGACCCCGTCAGGAAATGTCACAAGGCAATGGGTTATCGCAAGTTTCTTTGTTTCAAAGCATGCATAGACGTTTTCTCCTGAAAGAACAGTGATAGAAAAATCTGTCAGCTTCTTTTTCAATAATTCCTGCCGTGAACCCCGCCACATGGTTTCATAGGCTTTATTGATATGAATTCTTGTCTTGTCCTTCCGTAATATTGAAATCGCCATCGGGTTATACTGTATCATCACGTCTGCACGGTGCTTCAGCTCTTTTGCTTCAGCAGCTTTTTCCAGCGTCCTGTTCACCAGCTGGATGACCGGTTTCAACCCGGCGTCAATATTCGTTTCGTCAATACGAGCCGAAAAATCACCTTCACTGGATTTTTTTAAAGCATGTTCAATCTCTGTCAGGTCCATTTCATCACCTCGTCTGCAATGGTTTTATATGCAATTCCTGCCGGGCTGTCCGGTGCAAAATGTGAAATCGGCAACCCGCGTTTCTGGGCCTCGTACACAGCCGAAGAGAACGGTACTGTGTAGACACTTGGGAACCGTTGCTTAATAATCAGGAGCGTCGAAGATAACCGTTCCTGCTCATTTTTTACGTCAAGAGCTGCCTTAAGATCTTCAGGAGAGGGTTCAGGTTGCTTGGTAAAGATGTTCCGGAGCTTGGTGAAGATCCCTTTTCTTTCCTCACCTCCGNGTTGAGCACAAGGCGGGCTTATTCCTTCGCCCCAGCGAGTNACGATTGCCATATCCGGCCTGATGTCTTTTCCAAGGTCATCTTTTATATCCGAAAATATTGTCGAGAGGGTAAAAACACCATTGAGAGCAAAGGAGCCCGAATCGAGCGTCACCACGACATGATCAGCCGCATAGAGGCCATTGAGTACAAACTGACCAATGCTCGGTGGTGTATCAATGAAAATAAAGGCATACTGGTCTTTTATTTGTTCAAGTGCTTCTTTGAGTATCCCGGTTGGGAACGCTGCATGGTAGAGATAGGGTTCCGCACCAACAAGGTCAAGATGCGCAGGTGCCAGGTCAATACCGGAACCCGTTTTTTTGATAATCTCCTGCATCGCAACCCTGGGAAAATCCCCGGTTCCTCCCATGAATACATCGTACATATTTTTTCCAGAAGTCCTCCTGGGTTCAAAACCGAGCCCGGCAGTTGCATTCGCTTGGGGATCGCAATCAACAACCAGCACCTTTTTTCCAGCCTGGTGACAAAATCCTGCAATATTCAGGCAGCAGGTTGTCTTACCCGTGCCGCCCTTGTGATGAGAAAAGGTAATGATAGTAATTTTACCACCTGATTCAAATTAAAAATACGTATATATCCTATAATAACTATTGTTTACGGTAGAATGGTATTCAGAATTTATTAAAAACCCTGATTTTTAAAAATGGGTAATTCAACTTTCAATATTTATCACCAATTCCTGGTCTTAATGACAATAAAACCTCCAGAATTTGCCAAGGCTTTTTCAAAAGAGCGGTTCTGACAAATAATATAATTTTAAGAAGAGTCAAAATTGTCATTTTTTGATATCTGGCACGATTCAAAGAACAATTTGGGATTTCCGGCACATGATGAATTTTTATCATACATTTTATTATCTTGACACGCCATTTTTCCTGTATGCGGGGAGAGAAGCTTTCAGACGCCATTGACTATGATAAGCTGAACCTGTTGCAGAAAGATTTTTCCGGATATATTGCCCGCAATACTGAAAAAGTAGATGCAAACCTCCCGGTTTTTTATGGTCACGTGATATCAGCTCTTGAGAATTCTTTCCCTGATATTTCTGATGATACTCACGATGAATTCATTGATCAAATCACATTTGAAGTACTGAATGCAAGCAGGAACACCAATGATTTTGCCTATCTCAATAAAGTTATCCAAAATGCCATTCGCTTTAAAAAGCGAAAAGATGCAGAAACCGGGGTAAATATTGTTGTTGGACTCAAACTGGTAAAAAACGCGGATTTTGCACATGCAATCGATTTTTTAAAAAAATACCGTAACCTCGATACAAAGATTGGGACTACCCTGGCATTCTGCTATTATGCTCTTTCCTTAAAAGACATCAAAAAAAATGAATCTGTTTCAGAGATCCAGCGGCCCAGTGAGATGGAACTTCTTGCCCGCGAAACCATGCTCAGCCTGGCACGCAATCCTGCACCTTTAAACGAGGTTAAACAACTGGAGATGGATGATCCGTCAATCCTCGAGAAGATTTTCTGGCAGATGCTATTCCTCGCAATCGAATGGTTCCCCAGCGAACGTTGGTTCATTGAGGCCGGACTGGAGAATGCTGCCCGTTCCCATGACACGGAAATGAGGAAGGTGCTCCTGGATATCAGTTCAGAGCGGTTTTATAATGATATTCAATTTCTTCGCGTGATGTTTTATCATTATCTTGATAACCGGGATGCCGGTGGCGCTGCGGGTGTACTCAACCACCTTATCCGGCAATATCCCAATGATCTCGAACCGGTCTATCTTGGTTTAAAACTCTCTCTCCTGACGAAAAAAAAGAACACGTTTCACAATTTCAGAAAGCTGGCAAATTCCAAGGGAATGCCGGCTCACATAGTGTTCCTTTTTGATATTGCATTTGATCTCCTTAATCAGGAAAAGATCAATGCGCTCGAACAATTCTCGGATTTTGATAAGGAATTTCCCGATTTACACTACTATAGTACCACCCTCCGTTACATAGCCGGTGATTTTTTTTCAACGGAGGAAACAGAGAGGAAAAAGGCAAAAAAAGCGTTTCTTGATTCCATAGACCAGTATTGCATACACACGCTCAGAAAAATGTCTTAACATAAAAACCAAAAGAAGGAAAAATACAACTCTTACCATGCTCAGATGATTAAAAAAAATAACCAGAGAAATGATTTCATCAGGCGATAAAAATACTGTTTTTATTAAATATTGTTTGCTGTCCCGTCTGCCCTTCTTACCACAACTTTCCCGTTTTCTACCGGGAAAAACGTGACGGAACGGCCAAATTTGCCACCGACATCCTCTGCTGCGAGCTGGATGTGGTGTTCTATTAACATCATCCTGACTTTTTCTGCATTCCTTTCACCGATATTGAGATTGGTTCCGAAATATTCAAACATGCTGGCACCGCCGATCATCTTTGCAAGAATTGACCGGTTCTTGCAGCCAAGCGCATTCAGCTCACGCACCAGGAGGGGGACAGCAGTATCCGCATATTTTCCCGGTCGATCCATCCTGCCGGAACTTTCCGGTAACATTATGTGCACCATGGCACCAAGGTTGAGATTTGGATCAAACATAACCAGTCCGATACAGGAGCCAAGACCGATAGTCATCATCGGGAATGAACCGACCCGGTATTCTCCTATTCCAATCATCGCGGTTTGTCCGTTTTGTATTTGATTGCTGGGCATAGCAGGAGCAAAAATTTTAACCGGTCTTCATCAGGTTCTCGAGAAGTTCTATAATTTTATTGAGGGTGCTCCTCTCCGGCATCATGATAATATCGCTGTCCACTTTATATTCTTCACACGTAAGTTCTGTTGAGAACAACAACACTTCATTTGTCTCTTCCTGCATCTGGGCAATGAGAGACTGCATTGCTGCATGCGCCATGTCAATGGTAAGGGCAGGAGGGGATGGCAGCATCACGAAACCGAGCAGTTCTGCCGTCGCATCAAGAAATGCAGAAACCATGATATTACCCACTTCAAGCAGTGCACTCTCATCCATCTCGCTGAGGGGGCGGTTTGTCTCGGTCAGGCCGAGCATTGTGTTCGTCATGCGGATCGCAGATTCCCGCGTGATATAAAACAGGATATAACCTCCATGGGGGATATCCCCCTGGAGTTCAAATGCAACCATCGCTGCGGATTCTTCACCCATATATTCTGCAAGATGAGAGAGATCCACAACGTTGACAGCCGGGACACTCATTTCGATTGTGCTTCCCAGCATCTGGGAGAGGGTAGTTGCTGCATGTGCAGCCCCGATGTTTCCAAGTTCCTGGATTGCATCTGACTGGATTGTTGACAGTTTCATGATATTCTCCTAGACTATAGTGTTTACATCGATAACCGGAACGACTTCCCCATCTCCAAGGATGGTTACACCACTTACACCCCGGGTATTCCCGATAAAACCGCTCAGCGGTTTTACAACAACTTCCTGTTTACCTTCAACAACATCGACCGGAAGACAACACTTGCGTTTCTGGTATTGTACAACAATGAGGACTTCACAGGAATCCGAAGCCCCCACCAGATCATTCAGCCAGAGTATCTGGAGGACTTCGTTTCGCAGCAGGATCGCTTCACCTTTTCCAATCTGGTGAGAGTCCCCCCGCTTGAAATTAGCCACCTCCACAATGCTGCTGATAGGTATACCCAGCCGTTTTCCGTTGATCCTGACAATCATAACATCAACGATAGCCATTGTCGGCGGCAGCAACAGTTCAAACCGGCTTCCTTTTCCCAGGGTTGTTTCAACCCTTATAGTGCCTTTCAGCGCTTCGATAGATCTCCTGACAACATCAAGACCGACTCCCCTGCCACTGATATCAGATATTTTGTCAGCCGTTGAGAAACCAGGCTGGAATAACAGTTCAATTGCCTGTTCCTGAGAACATAATTCGGCAGCTTCCGGTGTGATAAGTCCCGACTCAATCGCTTTTGCCTTCACCTTCTCAATATTAATTCCTGCACCATCGTCGATCAGTTCAATGATTACCGTGTCATGGTCACGGTGTGCAGCGAGCCTGANAGCTCCTTTACGCGGCTTACCTGCCTTTTCCCGTAATTCAGGAGATTCAATGCCATGATTTACTGCATTCCTGATAAGGTGAAGAAGTGGATCATTGAGCCCGTCCATCACGCTCCGGTCGAGTTCAGTCTCTCCACCCTCAATGATAAAATCCACTTCCTTGCCATCGTACCGGGCAACATCGCGGACAACCCGTGGCAGGCGGTTAAAGATGTGATTTAAGGGAATCATCCTGATGTTCATCATCAGGTTCTGGAGTTCAGAAACCGATCGGTCGACCATCCCGATTGCTTCGTCCATCTCCTTAATTTTGTGCTGTGCTGCAATCTGTTTCAGCCTTCCCCGGTTAATGACAAGATCTTCAATGAGGTTCATGATATGGTCAAGNTGATGGATGTCGACACGGAGATTTTTGATCTCCCGGCTTTTATCCAGTGCCGTGGATTCTTTTTTATCCGTTTCTGTCTTTTTTGNGCCCTCTGGGATCTGCTCAGGAGTCACAATCNCATCCGGCGTCACAAGAACTGCTTTTTTTGCAGGNTGAATTACAACTTCGGCAATCTCGGTTCCCGATGCAGCAGTTTTTAGTGCTTCTTCGCCTGCATCACTTGCGATAAGAAGCTCAACCCTGCCGTCAAACTTCCCCTCATCAATCGCTTCCAGAGAAGGGTTCACCGAAAGAATTGTCCCCAGGGATTTCAGGTTTCCCAGGGCGATCATAGCACGCACATCTTTCATTAAACATTCGCGTGCAACCGTTATGGACATCTCGTATTCTATGCAGTTTTCAGCGATTGTTTCAGAATTTGTAATCCCTTCAGGCACTTTTACCTGTTCTTCTGACCTGGGTTGGACCTCTTTTTGGACTTTTGGTTTACCGCCGCCGTGTTCAGTCCATTCTTTGAGAGATTTTACCTGTTCAAGCGGGTTTATTGACGAAGAGTCCCCNCCCGCTTCAATATCGTCAAGCATCTGTTCGATGATATCGGAACATGCAAGGAGCAGGNTGACCATTTCCATTGAAATTTCTGCAGTTCCGCTGCGAATAACCTGGAAAACGTCCTCCATCGAATGACAGAGATGTTCCATGTTGGAAAATCCCATTGAGGCAGATGCACCTTTCAGGGTATGAATTGAACGGAAGATTTCATCTATTGCGTTCTTGTCAGTGCCCAGTTCAAGAAGCAGGAGATTCCTGACCAGGTTTTCATGGTTTTCCCTCGATTCTGCAACAAAAAGACCCCGGTATGCCTCAAATTCAGACACAGGCACCCTCCATTGTGAGCAGTCTCTGCTCTATCTCCCTTGCAAGCTCGTGCAAAGGAACAACCTGATCGACAGCATTGTTTTTGATCGCAGATCGTACCATACCGTAAACAAGGCAATCTTTTTCATCACAGACGAGGCTTACCCCGCCTGCCTGCTTTATAGCATTTGCACCAAGACCTGCATCATTTCCCATGCCACTCAAAATGACCGAAACTGCACATCTCCCATACACACGGGCAGCGGATTCAAAGGTCTTATCAATAGCTGGCCTTACACCATGGACAGGAGAAGATGTGGTATGGACGATACGTCCGGTCATTTTCCCACCGTCTCCCATCTCACCTGAAACGATCGTGTGTACACCTGCTTTTGACAACAGGATTTTTCCTTTTTCCAAAAGATCCCCGTTTTGCGTTTCTTTTACCGGCATGGAAGCAATCCTGTTAAACCGTTCGGCAAGAGCGGCAGTAAAACCAACTGGCATGTGCTGAGTTATGATGACACTGGCAGGTAGGTCAGCAGGGAGCTCTGAAAGCAGTACATCGACCTGTTGCGGGCCTCCGGCAGATGACCCGATAAGTACAACCTTGTCAGAGGATCCTGAAGGATGACAAGAGGGGCTTCGGGGAACAATGGGCGAAGTAAGTGCGACAAGATGTTTGACCTTTGCAATTAATTCCTCGCTGATATCCCGGACATGAGGGAGATCTTTTGGTTTTAACATGAAGTCGTCAGCACCGAGACGTATCGCTTCAAAGGTCATTTCTGCATCTTTGGAGGTAAGGGCACTCAGCATCAGAATTTTGGGATGGTTCTTTCCTTTTTGCAGTTCCCTCAAAACTCCAAGGCCGTCCATTTTTGGCATTTCAATATCAAGGGTGACGAGGTCGGGGTTGAGGGTATTGATCTTTTCCAGTGCATCAATGCCGTTTGATGAAGTCCCCACAATTTCTATTGTGGGATCTTTGACCAGCATATCCCGTATAACCGTGCGCATGAAGACGGAATCATCAACAATGAGAATTTTTACCATAACCGTCAGGAAGCAAGCACGTTTTTCACTTCTTCCAAAACTTTAGGTGCCTGGAACGGTTTGATGATATACCCTTTCGCACCGCTCTTGATGGCAAGTTTCACCATCTGTTCCTGCCCGACAGCAGTACACATAACAACTTTTGCTGCCGGATCAAACTCTTTTATCGCCTTTAAAGATTCAATGCCGTTTAACTTGGGCATCACGATGTCCATGGTGACGAGATCCGGTTTCAGCTCCTTGTATTTTGCAATGCCCTCTTCGCCATCCCCCGCTTCGCCAGCTATTGTATGTCCTCCGGAAAACAGGATATTTTTTAATAGTGTTCTCATGAAGAGAGTGTCATCCACAATCAGAATCTTGCCCATTGGTGATCAATAAATTGTTTGGTAGATTATCCCTTAAAGAAGTATGGGAATTAATATGACGAGATGTTATTGCGTCTGGGATTTTGTAGCATCAGAAATAAACCGGACTCCTTTTGTCGTCAGCTGGATTTCTCTTCGCATGGTAACAACTTCGCCAAGACCGAGTTTTAAGATTTTATCATAGATTGCATCAAGCTGTTTTTGGGAGATATTGAGCATATTTTCGATTGCATGCGAGTCCATACCTGAATAGACTAGCATGGCGACCTGCTGGTCGATGCTGTCCAGCTCGGTCCCTTTCATATCCATCCCCTTTGTTGTGTCCCTGAGGAAATTGAAAAGTACCTGGAGGGTTGAAAGCGGGCAGAGCACAAAGCTGGAAGATACTCCTCCGGATTCAAGGTGATCAATTTTTATTACATCGGTCGGTTTGCCCTGGACATCCCGTTTGGTGAGTTCGATAGCCGCTACATCATTCACCGGGACACAGATTTGCTTTGTTGCAGAGGTGAACCAGATTCCCGAACTAACAACAACGATATTCCCTTTTTCCCACTGGGCATCCTTGATCATTACACCGCCACGGATTGCCGGTGACATAAAATAGGCTATGAGACGGTATGCATTGCAGGATGCGAAGATAAGTTTTTTTAGTATCTGCAGGACTTTTTCAACAGAAAGAATCCTGTAGACAGTTTCTTTATCGGTTTTTACCGTAATTATGAGGACATTTTTCTTCTCGGCAATATCGGATATGGTTTTGAATAGAATTTCAGTGTTGAAAGGAGCCGGGATGGAAATCCGATCTTCAGTGATACCGAGTTTTGTGACAATCCACTCGTGGTTATACTCAATTTTTACCGGGACTTCTTTCATGTATCCTCAGAAACTATGAACCGTAGTTATCCATTTTTTTTAAAAACCCATTAACGTATGTATCAAGGTTATTTTGTTTTCCTGTGTGCAGGCGTCGTTTTTTTCTCTGGCGCCTTACCTGCTTTCAGCATGTCATGCACATATTGTAATTCACTCTCGATTTCTGATGCCGGGGCCTTGAAATCTTTTAAATCCCTGAGCAGGCTGAGATTTTGTTCCTTTGGAACATACTTGACGTCTGAGGCAAGCGAACTTAACATGTCTGCATCACTGCTGGATGCTCCACCGGCAAATGCAGCCATGTCTTTATCTGTGGAGATTTGGTTTTGCGGCAAATCTGCTCCTTTTGGAGCATCAGAAGCAATCCAGTCAGGGTTCACCGCTGGTTTCTGGCTTTCAGCCGCTGATAGAGTAACGGTTGCAGCTGGAGGGGTCTCTCCTTCTAAATCAACGTCAAGATCAATGTCATCAAGATTCACGTCGTCCAGATCGGAAAAGTCCTGATCAATCGATTCAGCTCCTTCAAGACTACTGAACTCTTCAAGACCCATTTCGTTATTTTTCAGGATGCTATCTGCCTCAGAATCAATATCCAGTGAGGGGAAGGGGATTTCCGGCTCACTCATTGTAAGGGTGGACCCTGTTGTTGCAGTACCTGATTCCGGGATTTGTCCTGAAGGTGCCGGCCCCAAAGATTCAGGTTCGTTTAACCCGTCAAGAAGGCTTGTATCAAATTCATCACCGGATAGCGACAGGAAGGGATCCTGTTCTTTTTCCCGATCCTTAATCCCTGGAACAGTGGGACCGCCGGGCGAAGGGATTTTTGTATCGACACCTTTACCAGCAGTGGCAAGTGTAGAGCTTTTAACCTTCTCATTGACCGCTTTATCGAGCAGCGCATCAATATGCTCGACTTTTTTTGCCTGTTTACTGCGTTCTTTGAGAATTGAACGCAGCGATCCAAGTGAAGTAAAAAATGAACGCAGGTGGGAAACGGCAACGGGTTTTTTTGCAGTGCTTGGGGCAGTTGTAGCAATTACAGAACTTATAGAACTTTTTGCATCACTTTTGGGTTGAATGTTCTTTTTCTCAGCAGCTGCCTGTATTGTTGCTGGTTGAAGAGGTTTTTTTTCAAAAAATTTCATTTCGTTCAGCCGCTGAATGAGAGAAACTTTTTTGACGTTTTTTGTTTTTTTCCTTATGAAAACTGTCCTGATATCTGCAATGGTTATTGCGCCAAGAAGCATGAGAATAACAAATCCCACTGCAAGTATCAGGGGGATCATGAGGATAAGAGGCACATCAAACAGGATCATAACCGAGCCGGTGATCACAATCACGGCAAAGAGGATAACCCTGCGCAGACTTTCTTTCATATGAGGTACATTCCCAGAGCACCCGCTGTTGTTTTACCCATATTCGAGAGCCCTTCAGGGCTGAAGAATATGTTCACTCCTATGGGCGCAATCAGTAATATGAGTCCTGTCAATGTACAGAATAGCGCTGTATAGAAATAAAACATATACCGATCCCCTCCACCGACTATCCGTGCAGCAATAATATTGGAGATGGTGATGATGGCAAGAATGATTACTACAAAATTGCCCATCTCCTTTTCGGGAAAGTTCGTGAACATCGACATCCCCCCAAGAGCACTGCCTGCAGATACCCCTCCTGCACTTGAACCTCCGGAAATCGCAGCATTTGCCGCGAATTTTCCCATCATTGAAGATACGGAGCCGGTAAGAGTCAACATTATGCGGAAAAGAACAACGAATATAGCTACCATTGCCATGTGCATGGGTGCAAGGAGCACGATAAAACTGCGGGAATGCATATCCTTTTTCTCCCGCAGGAGTGTCTGCTCGAGCACCGAAGACCCGACTACCGTACCGATTGGTTCCGGAGGACCTCCCATAATGATAGTATCGAGATAGATATTGAGATATTTGTAAATGAGGTTGCTCCCGGAATCACCGATGAATTTATCCCAAACCTGTTTGTTATCAAGGCCAAGATTCATCTGGGAATAAACGGAGTTAACGAGGGGTTCAAGCGTAGTGAGAGATTTTTTGTCAATCGTAGCAAGAGCATGCACAGCGGTAGTACCCTGGCCACCCATTATCGCCCCAAGGCTCCTGATAAATGTCGAGAAATCATTATCACGAAGGGTAATATTGCTGTCATCAATAAATCCGATGATACCCAACGGCGCCATGAGGATTCCCACCAGCATGAATATCAGCCCTGCGTTAATCCCTATCAGCGCCATTACGATGACCGCACCCAGGGCGAGCGGTACGATAATCCGTTCCATCGCATGAATTGTCTGTTGTTCTTTTGACGCTCGTTCCATAAGCCCATGGGTTTTAGGGTCATCCGGTACTGATGTGTACATGAGTACGTTGCCAAAGACACAGATCACGAGTATAATTACGTACGCCATATTAAGGGTGGACTCCAGGCCCTGGGGGGAATAGATGGCAATCGAGATCATGATGGTAACTGCAATTACCGTTCCGGATAGGAGCATGGCAATATACGCATCTCCCCATTTTTTGAGCATCTCAAGTCCCTGTTCGACCTGACTCCGGTATACACTTCTTACGGTTGAAAGTTCATTTTTTAAGAAATCATCATCGGGCACACCGGAGTCTATGGCATTTGCATACCGGTTTAGCATGCTTTTAACGATGGTATTATTTGTTCTTTCAGCAACAATCCCCAGCGCTTCAGAATAGCTGTAGTTCCATTTTTTTACATACATGTCCACTTTGGCAATATATTTTGCAGAAATGTACTCCTTCCGGTTTGCCGCATAGGCAAAAATCTCAGGTCTTGATGCGTTGGCAATTGCAAGTGATGCCATATAAGTGTTCAAAAAGAGCAGGTCAGCACCCATTCTCCTGTCTTCAGTAATCTGCGATAATTTCTCTTTTAATCCTTTTATATGAGAGGAGAACGGGATTTGACGATTTTGTGGTTTTTTGTCCTGTTCTGGTGCAGTATCTGCCATATCAGGAACCAATCTTTAAAAGCCCCTGCTTCTTGATCTTCGTCATCATGTTGAACAAGTCCCAGAACTTTGTATATCCTGCTTTATGCAGTCGTTCGAGAATCTTTGCCCGCTTTTCCACTTCAAGGTAAATCTCTGATTTTTTACTTTCTGGCATCCCAAGCATGGTTGCAATTTTATTTTCAAGTAAGTATGAGCTGCCCTTCCCGGACCATATGAACGTATCAGTAATTGGTTCCCACGTGAACATCTCGACAAAAGTGAACCCCTGGGTTTCCGCGTTGAACCCTACCAGTTCATTGCAACTGATCATCCGCCTGACCAGCTGGCCATCGGGTCGTTTGACGGCACTCTGAATAATCACCAGGTTAAGGTTATCCACGTAGGTTTTCGGGATATTGATAGGATCTCCGCAGAGACGCTGGATGAGTTTTTCCACCGATGCGGCGTGAAAGGTGCTCATAACCGGGTGACCGGTCTGCATGGCTCCAAATGCAACAGCTCCTTCAACACCCCGTATTTCTCCAACAAGGATCTGGTTGGGACGCTGACGCAGGGCAGCTTTGAGCAGGTCAAACATGGTCACTTCTCCCCCGGCAGCAGAACCTCCTGTTCCTTCACCTTTCCCTTTTGCAAGTGCCACTTCGCGGATCCAGTTCTTATGCGGTACATTCAGTTCCGGGGTATCTTCGATAGTAACAATTTTATTTTCAGGAGGAATGAATCCCGTAATTGCGTTCAGGAGCGTAGTCTTCCCGCTGGCTGTTTCTCCTGATACGAAAAGAGACATCCCATACTCCACACAGATCCAGATATAGGCGGCCGCCAGGTAATTGATGCCGTTGCTGTCGATAATATTAAGGATGCTTAACGGTACTTCGTTCACTTTACGGATACTGAAGTTACTTCCGTGACGGCTGATGGCAGTCCCGTATACGATATTGATACGGGAACCGTCAGGCAACGTGGCATCAACAATAGGACTCCGGTAGGTGATAGGGCGTTTGATCCGTTCTGCCACCTTGACGACAAATTCGTCCAGTTCGCTCGAAACCTTAAACTCAATGACCGATTTGAGACCTTTGAAGATTTTATGTTCGATAAAGATCGGCCCGACTCCATCGCAGGATATATCTTCAATGTAAGGGTCGGAAAGGAAGGGTTTGAGCACTCCCATATCGATCTTATCCCGGATCAGGAGGTATTCGATTGCCCGGTATTCTTCATCGGTGAGGATTACCTTGCCTTCCGGTGTAAGTGGGACCTGGTGCTTCTTTTTGGTCTCTTTCATCTTTTTCTGTGCCGTGAAATCTGTATTTAAAAAAGTCGTGACCTTTGACTTGAAACCCTGCTGGCTGGAAGAACTGCCCTGGAGCTGGGTGATATCCATCCCTTTTGGCAGGATCACCGAAACCGAAGCAAGCATCTTTTTTATCACTTCGGCCCGTTCCTTGTCAGTAATCGGGTCGTCTTCAAGGGCGTCAATCAGGTTAATAAGTTTTGTCTCAATTTCCGGGAGGAGCTGGTTCACGCTGTGAAGAAACGAGGGTTCGATAGGGATGTAAAAATTTCTCACATCATCAGGATCGGGGAGAATATGGACAAACGTGGTATCATTGACCGGATAAATGATATTGGGACTCTCCATGGAGCGGAGGTCTTTTTTTAATTCCGATAAAAAGAGAGGGATCCCATAGGTGTTTACCGGAAACGTATGGAGATACTCGAGGAGGTGGGGACTGGCTTTCACATAGTCCTTGGCATTCGCTGGCAGCATCTTGTAAAGGGGACTTGATTCAATGTCCTTGTAAAAATCAACTGAAGAATCAACGATTTCCTGTTTGAAAGGGAGGTTAACAGCAACTGACAGGTTCCCCATTTCAGACCCTCGCAAAACTCATCGGAATGACTTTCATGCCATAACCAGGATGGACTTCGAAACTCACTACATTGCCCGTGGTTTTATGTGCTCCCCTGACCTTGATGACTTCCATTACCATCACATATTTGCTGCCTACAAGAGCTTTTTTCATGTTGAGGTGGGCATCGCAGATGGACCGTATCCGTACAAGGGTATCTTCCTCAAACGCATAGGTGTGTAAAGTGACAAGAATCGTTTTACCATGGTCGACAAGGGATTTGCAGTTGGTAAAAAAGGTGAGAATATGGTCGGTTGCAGCGTATTCGGTAAAAAGGGTAAGTGAATCAACAATGACTACCTGGGATTTGCTCTTCTCGATATGTTTGATCAGTCGTGCAAGAATACCTGCCATCTCCTCTTTTTTCCATTCAAAACCAACAACATGGAGTGGGAAAACTTTGAGATATCCCATGGCAAAATAGTCCGAGATGTCAAGACTCATTGACTCCATCTGCTTGATAAAACTCTTGCTGGTGTTTTCTGTCGTGAAGAGATCAACAGACATGCCCTGTTTCATCGCACCCCAGATAATCTGCTGGGTAAGGACACTTTTCCCGGTATCGTTTTCCCCTTCGATAAGGGTGAGGGATTCAAGCGGAAGTCCATCGGCAATTTTTTTATCCAGTTCGCTGTTGCCTGTCGATATTATTCGCCGGTCTTCACCACCCAGCAGATCAGAAATCGTTGCCATCAGGACCCCCTTAGTTTATCAGACAAATGCAGAAGCATACACCCCATTACCCGAAGTAATCTGGAACCATTCCGGAGAAGTACCCTGTGTGTTGATCCTGAATTGGAATTTTTCACCGGGGTCCAGTTCAGATGGATGGATGAAATCCTGATAATAGTTTGAGATATACCATGAACCAGGAGAGCCCCCACCTGTTTTATCGTAAGTACAAACACGGTAATCACCAGATTCGTTATCAAACACTAAAATATCCATATGATTAAAATCGCGGATAATCTCGGTTCCAGTATTCGTTACATTTGCATAAATTATTGAGCTGTTATGTATCTCATCTGAAATAGTAAAAGCCGTCCCAATACGCATTTGATTTTGCAGGGTAACATCTTTTTGGGCATTTGACATAGTTTCAGCCGCGGTGAGGGTGGCACCCACTACCACGTATGCCACAACAATAAGGAGAATTACTCCAACCGCCGTCCCGATTATTCCAGCAGCGGCCATGGTTTATCAGCTCGCCGTAAATTCTATTGATCGCCAGATACCATTCGGGAGTGCAAACTGGAAAAATATCTTGTCTCCAGAAGAAAATGGTGCTTTAGCAGTAATTTTTACCGTCTCACCGGGATCCCAGAATTTATTTGCGTTCAGATCATAGCCGGTACCAAATTCTTCAGTCCATTGCTTATCTCCTGGATTGCTGGACACATAGGAAAGATGATCAAAACTGCCTACCGCACCACAAAAAACATCCGACCGCTGAATATCTGCTAGCCCTATTCGTTCAGATCCAACATTTTTCATCCAGACCTGAATGGTACCGTCACTGGCATGAGTGGCAATAATTTTAAAATCCGTGCGGATTCTTACATCCGATTCATGCGTTGAAGAAGAAAATGTTCCCGCCATGTTCTGGATGACCGGGTACATTGCATTGATAAGTACTGCCGATGCAACCACTGCCGTGATTAAAAACAATGCAGTGGTAATACTCTCGGAAGACATTTATTATATCCTGTCAGGTAAATTCATCCATTCATCATCTTTTTCTTTGGCCATGGAAGACTTTTTCCCGATTATGGTAACACGGGGCAGGTCACTCCTTTCATCACGACTTCTAGATGAGCTGGCGGGCATGGCCTGACGCTGTTCCATCATTACTTCAATCATGTCGCGGTCAAGCGATGTATCGTTTGGCGAGAGGATCCTGTTCAGTGCATAGAGGTCGGATACAAATTCGTCAGGACCTACTTCATGCTCTTCACCAAGATTTGCCGGCATGAGGCGTGATATCTCACGGATTTCGTCGCAGGATTCCTTTGTAATATAACCCATCGCTCTGTAGGACTCCAGGATAATTTCAAGACGATCATGCCCGATCTTTTTGACTGCCTGTTGCGTCCACTTGAAGAGCTTGTAGACTTTCTGGAGATGGAGTTTCTCATTTGTTGCAGCAACAGGTATGTGAGATACAAAAGCTGGTCTTTGCGGTATTCTTTCCTGGGATCTCATGACAGAAAGCAACTGGTCGTCAATCATCTGCCTGTTGTCTTCAGGAGGTGCCCTTTCGGGTGTAACAGGAAATTTGTCTTTTGCTTTATCCAATTCTATTTTTGCTTTGGCTGCTTCAAGTTGTGATTCACGGACTTCAAGCGCTGCTTCACGTGCTTCCATTGCAGATTTTTGTGCCACGTCTGTCTCAATCGCTGCTGCAGACAGCCCATCCGGAACTCCGGTACCAGCGATAGTAAACGGATTTTCCATTTCGTTCATCCGTTCCCGTATGTCAATTAAAAGACGCTTAATGGAGGTTTTTATGAGATCAACCTCCCGCTCCAGGTTCTGGAGTTTGACTTCCGGATCATCTTCTGACGCGGCAGTAATGATGTGGTCGACCTGTGACTGATTTACCGCCATGACGTATCTAATTGTTATATTACATTAATGTCTATTAAATATTTTGTTATAGAAATAACCAATAATATTTGTTAAAGCAGGAAATTAAAAAATTAATGAAGGATTACAAACAGATAGTAAGTCAAGATCAAAGAATTTTTAATAGGAATAATTCTTACTGTGTTATTTGGTTTATAAGGTTTTGTAATTTCATAGAAATTTTTGCTATATTCTTCGATCTTTGTAAGAACCTGACTGGTTCTTTATTAGTGATTTTGAAATGAGATTTTATAAAAATTGGGAGGATCCTGGTAATTTCAGGGATAGTGCAAATTTACCACAAAAACAGGAAATTATTAAGATAATATATTCGTCGTTGCTATGGTTGCGGGTGTAATCTTTGAGAAAGGTAATGCAGCACCGACTGGTGGCCTGATCTCAATAGTTACCGGTGTATTCACCAAAACCGGCGTAACCTTGAAAGCAAGTTCAATCTGCTGGTTTTGTACCATGGAATCAAGGCTGGGTCCGGAACCACCTTCTTTGGCGGTGAACACGGTTTCTGAAGCATTTGTACCATGGGACAGGATTACCAGGTTTGAATTCGGCGTGGAAAAGGCAATGGTTAATTTTGTTAAATCAACCGGCGGTGCACCCGGCGCAAGACCAATAAAAAACCTGATCTCGGTAATTGTTGCGTTATTTCCTGATAGTCCATAAACGTTTCCAATCAACTGGAGATTTGATGTCGATTGTTCAACGCTTTTATGAATTGTTTCCTGTGCCTTCTGGGTGGTAAAAAAGCCAGCACCTAAAACAACATAGGCAAAAACCGCAGCAACAACAACAAATGCGATAAGTACGATTGCAGCTTCAAGACCGGTAAAGGCATCTGAAGAAGCATTTTTCATGGACACACGATCATCCTGAGTATTTACGTTGGATTATCATTTAATAATTGTATCTTTAACTCTGACTTACGCTGCCAAATCAAGATTCATCGTTGACAGCCAGCAGAACCAATTATCCGTCGAAGGGAATTTCACTATTAAGGTAATTGCGTCAGTCAGGGTTTAACTATGAAACAATCTCTGTCATTTTCATGAGAAAAACCTGATACCGGAATACCAGAATGATGTATTTTAAAAAAAAGAGAGATTAGTAGAGAACATTGGTATTAGTAATTGTTGCCGGTGCAGTCTTTGAGAAGGGCAATGCAGCTCCGACAGAAGGTCTCAACTCAAAGTTCATCTTGGTATTCGCTGTCACAGGAGCAACGCCGAAATAGATCTCTACCTGGTCGTTGGCATTCATAGATGCTACTGAAGTTGTACCAATTTTAGTGGTGAAATGTGACGTATCGGCAGTACCATTAATTTGTGTGAGAATAACCGGAGTTGTGGCTGGTGTTGAGAATACAATCTTCATCTTGGTCAAATCCATTGCCGGTGCACCGGGAGCCAGACCAATTACAAATGTGACATTGGTAATAGTCTCATTATTTGTTGACAATCCATAGACATTACCAATCATCTGGATGTTTGCCGTTGATTGTTCAACCCCTTTGTACACAGTCTCCTGGGCCTTCTGGGTTGTAAAGAACCCGGCGCCAAGAACGACATATGAGAACACTGCCGCGACAACGACGAATGCAATAAGCACAATCGCTGCCTCAAGGCCAGTGAACCCTTCATCATTACGCTTTGAAGATTTCATGACTAGTCCTTCTTTCTTCAATTGACAGTGGACACTGATTGATCCAGTATCCCTGTGTAACAAAAAGGTTTAATCACATAAATACATTCTCATAGAATTCGTCTCATATCCAGAGGATTTCGAGCAACTTTTTTAAAATTCTATCATCTGAATACAAAAAGTTGGTGGTTTTTGACATTTTATGGTTATTTTGCGAAATTGTTTTAGGTATTGGATTGCTATGCAAAAATATTGTCAGCCATAAAATAATGATTCGGGATAATGTGATTTTACTCCTGAAAATATGAAAAAATTAGCACGGGAAAAAAGAAAGATTTCATAAAAGTGGGGGCCGTATTTAAATTTTTTTTATCAAAAAAAGTTCGACGTGCGCGCCGGGGTTAAATATGCACATCCCAGAATCGATAAAACAGGGCAGATCAACTTATATTTTCCTTGCTGAAGCGCACGATTGATTGGGGATGACCCTGCTTTGTCACCATTCAGGTAAAAAATGATGGAGCGGATAAATTCTTTGAAAATTGTAAATGCCACAATTATTTATTCAAGGCACTAGATATTTTTACATATCTTCATGGATAAAAAAGATATCGCCTATCTCGTGGGTGCTCTCATTATCATTCTGGTTATAGCTGTTGTCATCAAGCCACTGGCGACGGGACAGCCCGTCAATACGGGAATAGCATTTCCAACTACAACACAGGAAGTTTCACTCAAACCTGTGCATGTGTATACCGAAACCACCCTCCCGGTGACTCCGCTGATAACAACAACCCCTCCGACACCGGTACCAACGTGGGACTCAAAAATTAAAACCTTCGGTTTTGTTGACCCGGGGACCTATGGTATTTCAATGAATGATTCCCTCCCGGGCGGAACAAGAATTAACAATAGCATTGCGAGCAGGGCAACAACCAGTTACGCGGCGATTTCCGGTAAATACAGTGCCACAACCCAGGTTTTTACTATCCCCTTCCCTTACTGGGAACTCTGGTATACTGCTGATCCTGCTGGTCCGGTTGGCGGACAGGGACAGAAGCTCGGGACATCGACGGTGACTGGTTCAGAAGAGAGTGGAAGTACTCATACCGTTATCCAGGGATCATACTCATCCAGCTTTCCTGAGTTTACCGTTCAGGTAATGGATGCCGATGATCCGAACAGGATTGTCCGTACAATCACACCACCTGGCGGACTTGACAAATCATTATGGACGAGTCCAAATGATCCCCGTCCCTGGAAAGAGAGATTCTTTGAAGGATCTCGCAATTATTATTTTGTCATAACCGCACATGCACTCAATTCCTATAATCTGGATATCCGTGTACCGACAGAATATATTGGAAAATATTGATTTTTTCTAAAGATTGGGAAAAAAGGATATTGAGGTATTTCGCCAATTGATTTTTTATCTGGAACATTCTGTAACTATTACAACGGCCCGTACCTGGTATACTTTCATCAGAATTGCAAAATTCCAACATTTTACCGGGACAATCCATGCAAAACAACCTGGATGAAATCCGGGTTTTGTCATGCGAAAAAACTAATAAATTTCTGAACATCATTTTTTTTGTTTTATGTTTTTTTGATTTTTCGATAGTTAATGTTCCAAAGAGATCCTATTACAAATGAGATTATTCGTTGCCAGTATAATGAATTAATCAAAAACAAGATAAGAAAAGTATTGTTAAAAAAAATTGTAAAAAACTGGTTTTTTAATCGATCTTTCTCTTACCCATAGACTCAATATATACGATTTCCTTTCCAACTTCCACGATTCCTTTCTTATCTTCAGGAATGGGTATTTCAAAGTTGGTAAAATCCTTCATATCCATCAATTGTGCTGTATTGCCGGCAATGGAAATTACCTGTCCGCTCTTACGCTCAACAACCGGAATATATGCCTTTGTAGATACAGGTTGAACAATCGATCGTTTTACCCCGTCAAAGATCCCCAATGCATCAATCCGTGCCTTTGCTGCCCCATGCTTTCCCGGTTTGGAAGTGGCAATCCCGAGTACCCTGCACGGTTCATCGTCGATAACAATATATCGTCCTTCTTTGATTTTTCCTATTTCTGTCTGCTCTTTCATAGCAAATACTCCTGTAATAACCACATATCGTAAACGCGGTAGTAATTTATCTCTATTGCATTACATAAATACAGCGTTGAAATAAGGGAGCTGTCAGGAAAAAATGGAGTTCCTTTCTGCATGCAAAGAGATGGCAGTTCTTGTACAGGGGAGCATACGCGATCTTGCCGGAACTCCTGAAGGTGGAATCACGGTAAAGATGGGTGCAGACTTTACCCCGACAAAAAAGATAGACCAGGCAGCAGAAGATTGTATTATAACGTATTTACAGGAGCACCAGCTCTGCTCCCTGTTAGTAAGCGAAGAAGCCGGAAAAGTTCAATTCGGAGGAGATGGCGGTACTATCTTTCTCGATCCGGTTGACGGNACGTTTAATGCGATAACCGGAATACCCTTTTTTGCCCTTTCCATTGCCTACGCAGAACACGGTTCTATCCAGCAGGCATTTGTCCGGAACCTTGCAAGCGGAGAAACATTCACAGCAATAAAAGGGAAATACGCGCGGTGTAATGGTAAAGCTGTTACGGTATCGAAAGTCTCAAATCTGGATGAGTGCGCAATGAGTGTTTACGGGAGAAAATTTGATACAACCCGCATGATGCAGCTGGGGCAGAAAATCCGGAGATGGCGGTTGCTGGGGGCATCTGCCCTTGAACTTTGTTATATCGGGTGCGGCAGGATTGACGGTTTTGTCGACCTTCGGGGGACCCTCAGGGTAACTGATGCAGCTGCAGGTATGCTTGTCTGTACCGAAGCCGGCGGGAAAGTGACCGATCTCGATGGCCGGGTGATCCAGTTTCCCGAGGAAGTTACCATCGGGCGGTGTCTTGTAGCCACAAACGGACTGCTGCACCATAAAGTGATAGAATATTTGAGGTGATGACGATGAAGATACTGCTGGTTTCACGGATTGACAACCGGGATGCGCTGGATTTTGCCGAAAAGGTCAGGACGGTCTTAAAAAAGAACGGGTCTGACGTAGTATTCGATAATGATACTGCCGGATCACTTGGTTGTGCTGGTGAACCCCTTGAAAGTTCCCGAGCAGATGTCGCAATTGTTATCGGGGGAGATGGCACGATTCTTCGTGCTATCCAGAAGATGGAAAGACCTATTCCGGTTATTGGGGTAAACTGGGGCGAAGTAGGGTTTTTAGCGGATCTTGAACCTGCCGAAGCTCTGGAGTTTATCAAAACACTACCATCGGGATTTCCTGTTGAGGAACGGATGAGGATTTCGCTTTCCAATGACAACACATTTTTTGGCAATGCGTTAAACGAAGCACTGATCGTTACAACTCGACCAGCAAAAATGCTGATGTTTTCCATTATTGTTGATGGCATCACGACTGAACAATTCCGGGCTGATGGTCTGCTCATCAGCACTCCAACCGGTTCCACGGCATATGCGATGAGCGCAGGAGGGCCTATTGTAGACCCGAGGATACAGGGATTTTTGCTCGTTCCCCTTGCACCCTACCTGCTCTCATCCCGTCCCCATGTTATCAGCAGCAACCGGCGTCTCGAAATAAAACTGGAAAGTTCAAAACCAGCAAGCCTTGTTATCGATGGCCAGGCAACCTTCGAACTCGGAACATCGATGACCATAACCGTGAAACGATCCGAACATTCGGCACTGTTTGTGGATGTTAAGCGGAATTTCTTTGAAAAAGTGGATAAAAAACTCAGAAAACTCTGAACTTTTTTGAAGGGACTCCCCTTAAGACTCTTTTTTACCAGCAACTGGAATTTTCTTTGCCACAGACACTTTGGCATCAGTAAAAAATGCGATAACGTGTCTAAGCCTGATGGGAAATTCAATTTTTAAGTGATGAAAGAGAGTATTGAGCGAAGGTATGGTCCCCATGAGGTGCCTCATTCTCTGGAGGAGTAATCAGACACCTTCAAAGGATTTTCAAAATAAAGACTTATCTTGAAAGCCGATCTACTACTTGACAGGTGGTCTCGTGCAGGTTTCCATGAAACTCGAGATGAAGGATTCTCCGGGTCAGCTGGTAGCTGCCCTCAAACCCATATCTGATGTCGGGGGAAATATCATCGCTGTCATTCACCAGCGTGAGCCTGATCTGGATGATGATACCTTAAATGTACAGATCGTGCTCGAGTTACCTGAAGGGATCCTCGAAAAACTCGTTGTGCTTTTAAAAGAACAAGGAGTACACATACAGCGGATCGGTGAGGAGCGCCTCCTCTACAAACGTACAGTAATTTTGATCGGGCATCTCATGCATACCGATCTTTCCGATACTGTTGACCAGATCGATTCGACCGGTTTTGCGGAAGTCTGCGAACTGAAAATGAACATGCCGGCGGTCAATGAGCGGTCAACATCACGTATAACCATAAAAGCGGTGAGCAAAGGGGATATGGAAGCAGCAATTGCCATTCTCCGCAGGGTATCTTTGCAGAAATCCCTGCTCCTCATCGAACCCCTCGAGGAGATTGCATGATGAACGTTGCATTGATTGGCCTTGGNTCNGTGGGTAAAGGAGTCGCCGGCATACTTGCAAAAAANGATCTTGGCATTAANATAACCGGGATTGCCGATTCAAAGAGCGGGTGCATTGATAGAAATGGGCTTGATATTGCTGATCTGCTTTTGAAAAAAACAAAAAACGGGTATTGCGGGGATAAGGAAATTTCTGCCTCCGATGTTGTTGCAAAAGGTGATTACGATGCACTTATNGAAGTGACCCCCACCAATGCCCTGACAGGGGAACCTGCCATTGGATATATCAAAGCAGCGCTCATCAGGAAGAAACATGTCGTAACGTCAAACAAGGGACCGATTGCCCTTGCCTATAAAGAACTCCATGCACTGGCAATAAAGAAGGGAGTTGCCCTGCGCTACGAAGCTACAGTTGCCGGAGCAATTCCAATTATGCACGTGCTGGAACATGGGCTTGCCGGTAACGAGATCCTTGCCCTGTATGGTGTTCTGAACGGTACCTGCAATTACATTCTTACCCGCATGGCAGATGAGGGTCTTACATATGAGCAGGCATTGCTGGAAGCCCGTGAAATGGGATATGCAGAAGCTGATCCAACGTATGATGTGCAAGGGATAGATGCGGCGATCAAGCTCGTGATCCTTGCAAATACTATTTGGGGAAATGGCATTCGGCTAGCTGACGTGGATCGTACGGGTATTGATCTGCTGACACCGGACGCATTGCGGTTAGCTGATGATGAAGGGTGCACTATCCGACTGATAGCAGAGGCAATTCCCCGGAAACACATTATCCGTGTGTCACCCCGGATTATAGAGAAAAACCACCCGCTTGTCGTTGAAGGTACCTTAAATGCACTGACGCTTGAGACCGATATGGCAAAGGAGATTACCCTCATTGGCAGGGGTGCGGGTTCGACCGAGACGGCAAGCGCTATCATCGGTGACCTGCTCTTCATCAAAGACCTTTATGTCCAGCGTGCTTGAGCGCCGGCGCGAGTACCTGCGCCTGATGAGGCAGTTCACGCTCGATCGTGGTTTTTTTACCGTCACTGATATCCAGAACGCAACAAGAATCCCTCGAAGCACCGCCCAGGACTGGGTTAACCGGCTGATAGGAGAAGGGTGTGTTCTTGTCCGGGAGGAAAAGCACGGGAGAAACGCAGCGCATTACGTGGCGATCAGTGCGATGCCCTCGAGTACGTGCAAAAGAATCTTCACAACAATAGACGGTGATGAGGTTGAGATATATCATGACTGNATGAGCGGGGCTTGTGCAGCATTCTGCGGGTATCATCATGCGCTTGCAGGTGGTGTGCTGGTCCATATCGAACGTGACGGCACCCTCCTTAGAGAATCTGCCCGGATCGGTCGGTGCGATGTTCCCGTGGGTCTCTCTCCCCTTCCTGCCGTGGGTGTAACCGGTATCGAACGTGATGGAGATACTGTGGTGCAGCACATCCGTTGCATTGGTGGCCCGGCTTATTCACTATCCGATATGATGGCTCGTGCAGAAGGGGTGTTGCAGGTAAAAACACGGCACACCGGGCAGATAGTTGAGGGGGATGTCCATACTCAGGGCCTGATGCACGTGACAATTGGTATTGACGATACCGATTCAAAAGAAGGGGGAGCAACGTTTGCCCTTGCTCTGGCTCTTCTCTATCACGTATCCCGGATTAATGGTGTGCTCCCCATCAGCCACCATGTTGCAATGCTCAACCAGGATGTGTTTGGTAAAACTGCCGGGAATTCCTCCAGTTTTATCGAAGTGGCCGTTGCCCCGGATAGTTATATGGACCTTGAAGAAAAGACACTGCGATTCGTTGCCGATGAATCGTTTTCTCCTGAATGGGGGATTGCGATACGGTCAGGTCTGAAAATTCCCGATGGTTTTAGGGATTACGGGAGACTTGTGAGGGAACAGGTTGTGTCGAGAGCGGTGGCAGAAGCAACTGCGGAACGGTTTGATATCACACTGCACGGGGGAAATGGTGTTATCGGAGCGCTTGGAGCAGTTGCCCTTGCCGGGCTCCCGCACGAGATCCTGCTGGACCCGAACCGAATGATTCCGTAATCATGGGACATCAGTTTAAGAAGGGAGAATGAGCACCCGGGCTGAGACAAAGATTTGTTCATACTCTTTCGGGA
>JGI11641J44799_10000010_pt1 | contig 48085 bp, 49 predicted proteins | sample WetSurSiteA1Bulk_FD_44799 | JGI IMG/M metagenome (IMG submission 44799) | reverse complement strand
ACACCTGTGCCGGGTACATGGTTGGAACCTACTACACCAGCAAATATATCTTTGATATGAAAGATCCCGATATTTTCTGGTGTACTGCTGATCCTGGATGGATTACTGGCCACAGCTACATAGTATATGGCCCGCTTGCAGTAGGCGCAACTGTATTCATATCAGAGCTTGTCCCGGATTATCCGGATGCCGGAAGTTACTGGAACCTGATTGAAGAACAGAAGATCACCATCTTCTACACAGCACCGACTGCAATCAGGATGTTCATGAAGATGGGCGAGCAATGGCCCAGCAAATACAACCTGAACTCTCTGCGGATCATTGGATCTGTCGGGGAACCACTGAATCCGGAGGCATTCGAGTGGTATTACCATGTGATCGGAAAAGATAAGATCCCGATCCTCGATACCTGGTGGCAAACAGAAACTGGTATGCACATGATTACTACAATGATTGGTGAACCAATGCGACCAGGTTTTGCAGGAAAACCAATACCGGGTGTCGAAGCAGATGTGGTTGACAAGGATGGGAAATCTGTACAACCCGGAACCGGCGGCCTCCTTGTTATCAAATCCCCGTGGCCAGCCATGCTCCGGACGGTCTGGAAAGATGATGCACGCTACCGGGTATACTGGGAAACAATAAAGGGAGTCTATACAGTCGGCGATCTCGCGGTGAAAGGTAAAGACGGATATATCATGATCCTCGGCCGTTCCGATGACATCATTGTGGTTGCAGGCCACAACATCGGCACTGCTGAAGTGGAGAGCTCGCTTGTATCGCACCACGCGGTTGCAGAATCAGCAGTCATCGGTAAACCCGATGCAATGAAGGGTAACTCCATCAAGGCATTCGTCATCCTGAGGATGGGCAATGCACCCAGCGACAAACTCAAGCAGGACCTGCTGTATCATGTGCGAATGACACTGGGGCCTATCGCCGTTCCACAGGAGATCGAGTTTGTCGATAAATTACCCAAGACCCGAAGCGGAAAGATCATGCGACGGCTTTTAAAAGCAAAAGAAATGGGAATTGACCCGGGTGATATCTCAACACTGGAGGAATAATCCTTTTTAAAAAGGAAGTGGGGTAACAATGAGTGAGACAGAAGAGGAAAAACTCTTCGGTATGGAGCCGGAAAAAGGGCGCTGGATTCTTGTCATATTGGGTATGATAATCAACCTTTGCCTGGGCTCAATTTATTCATGGAGCGTGTTTGTAGGACCGCTGACAACCTACTTCACCAAGGATCTGGGTCAGTCAGTCTCAGCCAGTGAAATCCTGTTACCATTTTCAGTCTTTTTGGCATTCTTTGCCATAGCAATGCCTTTTACCGGTAAATATATTGAAAAATATGGTCCCCGGAACATAACCATCATTGGCGGTTGTCTCACCGGTCTTGGCTGGCTCCTTTCTTCGTTTGCGGGATCTGTCCAATGGCTCTACCTTTTCTACGGTGTGATCGCCGGGATTGGGGTTGGGGTTACCTATGGCGTCCCGGTTGCTATTGCCGCCCGGTGGTTCCCGGACCGCCGAGGTCTCGCTGTTGGCCTTACCCTGCTTGGGTTCGGGTTCTCCGCGGTACTTACTGCAAATATTGCTGGATACCTCATTGGTGCCACGGGAGTCATGAGTGCATTCAGGATTTTTGGTATAGCATTTATTATTTTAATTGTTGTACTCGCATTACCCCTGAAATTCCCGGCAACCGGCTGGAAACCTGCGGGATGGACACCTCCCGCGCCGGCACCGGGTCAAACAGTAACCTGTGAATTCAAACGCGAGCAGATGCTGAAAACTTCCACATTTTACGCACTCTGGGCATGTTATTTCATCGGATGCCTTGCCGGGCTCATGGCAATCGGCATTGCAAAACCTGTAGGTGTTGATATCGGTATTGAGACCGGGCTTGCTACGATGCTCGTTGGTGTCTTTGCCGTTTTCAACGGCTTTGGGCGGCCTGTTTTTGGCGCACTTACTGATAAGCTGACCCCCCGAAATACCGCTATGTTATCGTTTGTCCTGATCGCACTGGCATCGCTGCTAATCTGGCAGGTTCCATCAGAACTGGTATACATTCTTGCATTTGCCATCCTCTGGGGATGCCTTGGCGGCTGGCTAGCCATAGCGCCAACCGCATGTGGCAGTTACTTTGGTACCTGCGATTACCCACGATGCTACGGAGTATTATTCCTTGCATATGGTGCAGGGGGCATTGCAGGGCCCCAACTTGCCGGATTTATTAAAACATCAACGGGATCTTACCTTGGGGTTTTCCCATATGTGCTCGTGCTTGCGATTGCTGGGCTTGTCATTGCATTCGCACTCTTAAAGCCCCCTCGGGTTCCACAGAAAAATTAATATTTTTTTATCCTCGTTGAGGCTGATATATTGGCTTTCGCTGGGCCATTCGGTAACCAGAGACCACCAGAACAGTGTTGCCGAACTCAGCATCAAGTATGCGATCACCGGAATCTACATAAAGAAGAGGGGTTTCCCGAAGTTTATGCGGAGTGGCAACCACAGTGATATTTTTAATTCCCACCCGTCTTACAATGCGTGCACTAATCTGCTGGTTACCCCTTCCAAGGATAAAACCCTGTGCACCAATCGGGCTAAGAATAATTTTTGCCTCTTGAGTCTCGTTGAGCAACGCCCAGAGTGCTTTTTCATCGATATCCCGGGCTATTGTGTTCCCGTTTTTTACAGCATCAACGCCGAGCAGGGTTTTGGTCACGCCAAGCTCACGGGCAATCGATCCCGTAGTTGTGCCTGCGCCAAGGATATAGAGCACATCCGGGATCATAATTTCACGGATAAAACGGGCGATTTCACCCTTAGCTCGCTCCTCGTCACTTTCTTCAAACACCTGTTTGGAAGTCTGGGTCTTTCCTGCTTTTGATGGGACACGGGCAATGCCATACAGGAATGTTTTCAGTTCCCCTGCCTGGTATGCCTCCTCATCCACATCCATCACTTCTGAATCCCGGTATGATTGTACACCTGGTATCATGACAATTTCTGCCGCAGTGGATGGATCAATTGCGAAAACAGCAGAGTACATTTTCACACCTGCGGGAATACCAAGAATTGGTATATCCCGGCCAACTACATCGAAAATATCACGGGCGGTCCCGTCACCACCACAGAACAGAATCAGGTCAACATCCTGTTCGATAAAATTTTGTACTGCAATCTTTGTATCTCGTGCCGTAGTTTTATTCGCAGGACGGCTGACAATCTTCACATCGTGTATTCCTGTTTCCCTGAGTGCATCTTCACCCATTGCACCAGCTGGTGTGAAAAAAATCAGGTTTTTACTTTTTTTCAGGAAGTTCAGGGTAATTTTCGCCCGGTTTTTTGCCTGTGGTTCAGCCCCACGAAGGAGCGCATCTTCAACTTTGTCATCGGTTCCCTTCAGCCCTACAGCCCCACCCATACCAGCAATAGGATTGATAAGAAAACCGATGCGTTTCATAAAAAAAGGATTTTTTAAGAAATTTTTGGGATCCGGGCAATGGATTCCTTGATAAGTTCATCCGGGTACTCGTAGTCCACCAGTTTGCCTGCGTGGTAGGCATCATAGGCAGACATATCAAAATTGCCATGACCGGAACAATTGAAGAGAATCGTCTTTGCTTCACCGCTCTTTTTACATTTGAGGGCCTCATCAATTGCTGATTTCACTGCATGGGATGTTTCCGGTGCGACAATAATTCCTTCCGCACGGGCAAAGGTCTGGGCAGCATCAAAAACTTCACTCTGGTGATAGGCTACGGCCCGCATAACACCATCATGTACCAGCCGGGAGACAATCGGAGAGTCACCATGATAACGGAGTCCGCCTGCATGGATAGAAGGAGGAACAAAGTCATGTCCGAGTGTGAACATCTTAAGAAGCGGGGTATACCCTGCTTCATCTGCAAGGTCATAGGTATACATCCCTTTGGTGAGTGTCGGGCAGGACGCTGGTTCAACACCGATGATGTCCACATCCTTATGCCTGCCGGTAAGCTTATCTCCGGCAAACGGGAAAGAGATGCCGGCGAAGTTGGATCCCCCGCCAACACATCCGATTACCACATCTGGGTAATCATCAACCATTGCAAGCTGCTCGCGGCATTCAAGACCAATGACCGTCTGATGCAGGCATACATGGTTTAAGACCGATCCCAAAGCATAATTGGTATCGCTGTGGGATGCTGCATCTTCAACTGCTTCAGAGATGGCCATACCCAGACTTCCCGGGGTATCGGGGTCTTTTTCGAGCATTGCCTTCCCTGCATTCGTCTTAGTGCTCGGACTGGGAATGCATTCTGCACCCCAGACATTCATCATGGATTTCCTGTAGGGTTTTTGCGTGTAACTTGACCGTACCATGTAGATTGTGCACTCAAGATCATAGAGCATCGTGGCAAAAGCAAGCGCTGAGCCCCACTGCCCGGCACCTGTTTCAGTTGCGATTCTCTTGACTCCCGCCTTCATGTTGTAATACGCCTGAGGAACAGAAGTGTTGGGCTTATGACTTCCGGCCGGGCTGACACCCTCCCACTTGTAATAAATCTTCGCAGGTGTTTTTAAAAATTTTTCAAGACGGTGGGCGCGGTAGAGCGGGCTTGGCCTCCAGAGTTGAAGGACTTCCCTGACTTCTGCCGGGATATCGATATGCCTGTCTGTCGTGACCTCCTGTCTAATCAGCTCCATCGGGAAAATTGCTGAAAGATCCGCTGGCCCAATCGGTTTTTGGGTCTTTGGGTGAAGTGGCGGATCGAGTGGTGACCCCAGATCAGCCTGGACATTATACCATTTTTTCGGTATCTGCTCCTCATCGAGGAGAATTTTTGTTTGCATACATAGTTGTTGCATTGTACAAATATATACGTTGTTGTACTAATATGATGATTTGTGAAGATACACGTTCGTGAAAAATTTTCCTCCTTTAAAGGAATTAGAACAATTCCTTCTGAACGATTTCAGGAAAAATACATTTGATTCCTCGTTCGATACCATTAATATACTCAGGATAGTATCTGTAAAGGAGTTGTTATTTCTGCAACAACAAAATATTCCACGTGCGGAATGGGTGATTAGAGAATGAAATATTCATTTTTCGAAGTTCTTATAAAACCAGGGGAATTCTTCAAAGCAGCGATCGATGAGAAGGAAGATTTTAAAATTCCCGGACTAATCCTGCTGGCATTAGGGATTGTCTCAGCAATAAACGCGTATTTAATCGGAGGATTAACGGGAAAGATGATGGCCGGACTGATGCCCGGCATGGAATCAATTATTGCCATTTCTACAATCATTGGCGCTTTTTTGGGAATATTTGTCATCTGGGTGGTATGGGCCGGAGTGTTCTATCTTGTTTCCCTGGTATTCAAAGGACGGGGAACATTTAAGAGATCCCTTGAATTTATAGGGTATGGGTATCTTCCTCAGATTTTTGGAGCAATACTAACCTCAATTGTTGTATTCCAGTATATTCCAAGAGTAATTGTTCCTCGCATTACTTCAGCTGCAACACAGGACCCGCAGTTGATCCAGGATGCCATCAAAGCGTTGATGCATGATCCTGCAATGGTGGAGATGACACAGATCACCTTACTCATATCGATTGTATTTCTCCTCTGGAGTGCAAACATATGGATCTCTGCCATTCAGCACTCAAGGAACCTTTCATCCCGCGATGCAGCCCTTTGCGTCGGTATACCTGTTGTTGCATATATTCTCTATTTAATCTACACAATGGTGGTAATCTGAATGAAAAACGCGCGATTTATTATATTCCCAACACTCATCCTGCTCCTCATTGTTGGTATTGGTATGGTATCTGCAATAGCAACACCTGACTCCATTGTGGCTGCCGACAATGTCTATGTGTCCAATGTAACATTCGATCCGGGATCTTTTTTTACCGGGGATAGTGGGACGGTTACGGTATATGTCACCAATAGCAACTCTGACACAAGTGTCGTTGTAAATCATGGAACATTTGGTGACCAGAATATCAAGCTTACCAGTACATCCTATGACACTTCAGCTAATATCGGCCCTCTTCAAAAGCAACCTTTCACGTTCTCCGTGTTGGCTGATGCAAAGGAAGGAACGTATTTTCCAACGTTCTCCCTGAGCTTCCGTGATTCGGACAGTCTTTACTATCGGACAACTGCAGAGGTGGATAATACACCTCTCCAACTGACCGTTGTCGACAAACCAGATACCTTCGCTCAGGGAAATAAAAAGACCATTTATTTGCAGGTCTCAAATCCACGGAAAAATAAAGTGAGAAATGTTGTCCTGGAGGTTTCCGGAGCGGGTATTACAGCAACCCCTGCAAAAACTTTCATCGGGGATCTTGCTGCTGGTGCAAGTATACCAGTAAATTTCACGATAACACCGGATCAGCCGACGACCGCTTTACTGACATTACGTTATGACAATGGAAATAATCCTCACAACGTGACCATGGAGATCCCTGTCACTTTTGGTGTCGATAAGACACAGGCAGATCCGGTTATGAGCAATGTTCAGGTCAATATTGTTGCGGGAATCTATCATGTCACCGGGGATGTCAATAATGCCGGTCTTCAAACTGCATATACCGTAATGGTCACATCACTTCCACCGGCAGTACCCCAGGATCCCTATAAAAGCTACGTTGTTGGTGCGCTCAAGTCCGATGATTTTGGCAGCTTCGAAGTGACATTTTCAGCCGAAAACGTTTCGGTTATTCCTATTCAGCTCTCCTTCAAGGATGCAGATGGTAATGTATACAACACTGTGCAGGACGTAAAAATATCATCAGCAGGAGTAACACCACAAACCAGCGTGGGATCAAATCTTCTCTTTCCTGTAATTGCAGTGGTAATTGTGCTCTGCGCCTGTATCGGCGGATGGTACTTCTACGTCAGAAGGAACAAGAAGTGACCGTATCAATGGACGATCAACCGGTAATGGAATTCCGGAACGTGGTCAAAGTCTACCCGCTCCCCTCAGGCGATGTCACTGCACTGGATGGTGTATCGTTCAGGGTTGCCCGTGGTGAATTTATCTCGATCATGGGGCCGTCAGGTTCCGGGAAATCCACGCTTCTGAACCTGATGGGATGCCTTGACACTCCAACATCCGGTGATATATTCATCAGTGGAACACGTACCGGTGATATGTCCGATATAGAACTGACTAATCTCAGGAGAGACCGGATTGGATTTATCTTCCAGTATTTCAACCTCTTTCCTTTGCTCAACATTATCGAAAACGTCACCTTCCCTATGATGCTGAAATCCCAAAAAGAGGTTGACCCGGAAAAAGGGCGTGAAGTGCTCCGGTCGGTCCAGCTTGAGGATAATTTATTCACCCATACACCCACTGAGGTGTCTGGCGGGCAGCAACAGCGGGTTTCCATTGCACGGGCGCTCATCAATAATCCCGATATCCTTCTCTGCGATGAACCGACAGGAAACCTCGATTCTAAGACCGGTGACGGTATCATGGAACTGATGACCGACCTCAACCGAAAGGGCACAACGATTATTATGGTCACGCATGACTCCCACATTGCGGAATACTCACGGCGGACAATCCGTATCGCCGACGGGAGGATTGTTACGTGATCTTTTGGGAAATTGCGAAGCGTAATCTTCGGATTCACCTGTTACGCTCAACGCTCGCAATGCTTGGTATCGTTATTGGCGTCGTGGCCATTGCATCGATGGGGATCCTCGGTAACAGCCTTGTACTCTCTGTTTCAGACAGTCTTCACACGGTCGGCGACAGTGTGATTGTTTCCCCTTACGCTGGAGGCGGTTCCGGGTTCGGGCAGGGTGGCGGGGGTGTTCGTTCGACAAGCTTGAAGATAACGGATCAGCAGTTCCAGCAAATTCAACGTGCGGTTGCACCTAATATCGCAATTCCTGTCCTTCAAACCTCAGACATTATGAAACTTGGCGTGGGCAGCGATACGATTGTTGCTCCAATTTATGGTCTTAATCCAGATGATGTGTCCAAGATCCTCAACCTGAAGGCGGGTAGTTACAGTCGTTCAGATTCCGGGTGCCTGGTCGGATCGAAATTTGCCGATGATCATAACGTGAAGGTCGGTTCACGGATTTCCATTGGGACTGACGGGGACAAAGGAACCCTGCGGGTAACCGGTATTATTGAGGAGAGGGGCATTAGTTTTGATATCAGCACAGACTCTGCTATTGTAGTGACCCAAAACTGGTTTGACAATACGTATAACCGAAGTGATTATGATACGGTTGTTGTGAAAGTTAACCAAGGCGTGGATTCCGCAGTCGTAAAAACCACCATCGAGAAGCAGATGAATAAGAGGGACAAGGTCGTCAGCGTCATGGACAGCAAGGCGACCCTCGCGACAATTTTTTCTGCATTTGGGGCGATCACCACGTTTGTATCGGCGATCGGAGGAATTTCCATGATTGTCGCTGGAGTTTCAATTTTCAATATCATGATGATGTCAGTGACCGAACGCATCAAGGAGATAGGCATTATGCGAAGTATCGGTACCCAGAAGCGTGAAATATTAAGTATGTTCATGTACGAGGCGGCGATCCTAGGCATTGTAGGGAGCATTATCGGGGCGGTATTGAGTATACTCGCTGGATATGCGGTAAGTGCCCTGTTGCTGAATACCACTAAATACCTGTTCGTCTGGTCCAGTGCGATACCTGTTATCGAAGGTGCCTGTTTTGGTATCGTTATCAGCCTTGCCTGTGGAATTTATCCTGCATGGCGAGCGGCCAACCTCAACCCGATCGATGCACTCAGGCACGAGTGAGTGCCAGACTTTGCCAGGGGTTGGCAGGTGTGTCTATTTTTCGTTTTCATAGCTCCAAACCGATTGCGCCAAAAGGTGTTTTTAGGATCCAGATAACATTTTGAATATACATGCCACGAATCAGCCACCTGGAATATGGCGAGATTGACTGGAACGATATCTGGAAAGCCCGGCAGCTGCGACATGAGGCTATCAGGATGTTCAAAGACCCTACTCATGACTGGGACAGGAAAGAGAATGCACAACGGTATGATGAGAATTCGAAAGGTGAGTACGATGCCCGGGTAACGATGACTATCGCAGGGCTGAGGACCACCCGAACGTCAAGGGTTTTGGACATTGGCGCTGGCCCTGGAACACTCGCTATACCGCTCGCACCGAGGGTTAAGGAGATCACCGCAATTGAGCCCGGCAAAGGTATGGTTGATCTCCTCAAGGAGAACATGAAAAAAGAAAGGATCACCAATATCACCTGCATTGAGAAACGCTGGGAGGATATAGACATTAACACCGACATTTCGGGCAAGTATGATATTGTACTCTCTTCATTATCTCTCACGATGGAAGATATCCGCCAGTCGCTTGCAAAGATGGATACTGTTTCCTCAGAGTATGTCTATATCTACTGGTTTGCTGACCCACCATTCTGGGAAAAGATGTACATCGATCTCTGGCCTGCACTGCATGATGAAACATATTATCCCGGGCCCAAAGCAGAATGCCTGTTCAATGTCCTGTACCAGATGGAGATCTACCCGAATATCGAAATGCTCCCGCTGGATAAAGTATACCGCTTTTCGACTCGGAAAAAGATGGTAGAATTTTTCCAGAACCGGTTTGCAGCAAAAACCAAAAAGCAACGCAGGGTGCTTGATGCATATCTCTCGCCATTAATCCGGACTGATGGCAATGAGGTTGTTATTTCCGGAAACTCATTGCTGGCAAAAGTGTGGTGGAAAAAGAGCGGTAACTTCTAAGATTAATATTTTTTTAATTAATTACTCTTGAAACCTTCATCAATATTTACTCAGATTTTCATAATCCGGTAAAGAAAAGCTTGCGTGTCCTATATCGGGGGTTTTAATTGCCTGAAAAATTATTTAATGGCAGTGCCTTATCCGTGCCATTGCTTCATGTAATTTTTCCATAGAGGTTGCGTAGGAAAGCCTGATCCACCCGGGCGCGTAGAATGCACTACCCGGTGTCGTTGCAACCTTCCCCTCTTCCAGCCATCGATCTGCAATCTCCAGGTCATCTCCGAAAACTTTTACGAAGGCATAGAAGGCCCCATCTGCAGGTGCTGTGTGATAGCCCATCAGGTTCAATTCAGAGATAATGTATTTTCGCCGCCGATCAAACTCATTGCGCATGACTTCAACGCAGTGCTGGTCTCCCTTCAGTGCTGCGACACCCCCCCACATCGCAAACGTTGTTGCCTGGCTGACGGAATGCTGCTGAACCTTAGACATTTGCCGGATGATCTCAACCGGTGCAACTGCATACCCCAAACGCCATCCGGTCATCGCATATGCTTTGGAGAAACCATTAATGGTGATAGTGCGTTGAGCCATATCGCTGAAGGCAGCTAGCGAAAGATGTTCTTTACCGTACACCATCTTTTCGTAGATTTCATCCGACATCGCGTAGATATCATGATCCTCGCAGAGATCTGCTACGAGCTGCATAGATTTTTTGTCAAACACAGCTCCTGAAGGATTTGAAGGTGAATTGACAACGATCATCTTGGTTTTGGCATTCACCCTTTCCAAAAGAGAATCGTCGAGTTGGAAGGATTTGGGATTTACTGCGTGTTTGACAATTTTTCCCCCGGCAATCTGGACACAAGGTTCGTATGATACCCATGCAGGAGTGAGCAGGATCGTTTCGTCACCTGGGTTCAGGACAGCTTCCATCGCCTCGTAAATCGCATCCTTGGCACCACAAGAGACAATCACCTGCGAAGGGGTGCAGGGAAAATGGTTTTCATTTTGGATCTTCTCGCTGATAGCAGAAAGGAGTTCAGGTATGCCATTACTCGGCGTATAATGTGTCTCTCCCCTGTTTAACGCATCAATACAGGCATCCTTGATATGCCGGGGGGTATCGAAATCCGGTTCTCCTATCGAGAGACTGATGACATCGATACCCTCCCGCTGCATCTTCTTTGCCTTATCAGATATCGCCAGGGTTGCGGAAGGTGCAACTGCAGCAATCTTTTCCGAGAGCTGTCTCATTTCAATCGCTGGACAAGTTTGATTGCCGATTCAACAGCCCGTTTTGCATAATCGATCCTCTCATTTGCTTCAAGGCGGGTCATGCCAGGTCCGGAGATACCGAGTGTCACCGGTTTTCCAAATTCAAGCGAGAGATCTATAATCTTACGAGCCGCATGTTGCACGACTATGTCATCATGTTGTGTAGCACCTTCAATTACGCAGCCAATGGTAACCACGGCATCGACTTTTCCTGCCTGCAGCATCTTCTTGATTGCAAGCGGCATATCATATGCACCTGGTACGTACAGGCATTCAGTCACTTCTGCCCCAAGAAATGCTGCATGTTCTCTTCCTTCAATCTCCATCATATAGGTGATGTCACGGTTGAACTCCGCAACGACGAATCCCAGTTTTATCGGCTTTGTATCACACATAGTTAATCATCTCTTGTAAATCGAACCTGATAAATTTGTACGCTCTGGTTTTTCCCCTACCGGCGAGCTGGTCCTGCATCAGCAAATCCCTGCCGTTGGCCAGTGCCGGCTTCTTTTTCAAGCTCTTTTGGGTAAAGCCCGAGTTTAACAGCGTTGACTGCATGTTCGCGGGTGCGTTGTGTCGCAAGCCATGCAAGCTCCTGTCCATCTTTTGTTTCATCTTCATGCACAAATACTTCAATAATATGAGTATTGGTCATGAGCTGGCACATGATAAGACCCTGCGAGGCTTCATGGGCGCAGAGCCGGTCTTTTTCTTTGCCGCCGGGCATACCGAGTGCCATAACGATATCACATTTACGCTGCTCAATGAGTTTCTTGCACGCTACCGGCAAGTCCTTAATACCGGGCACGGTAACCCGCTCAATCGCCACACTGGCATGTTTTTTTAACTCATCGATGGCGATCGCTCCCATATTTACGCGTGAAAAGGTGGTATCAGCAACACCCACCCTCATCCCAGCACCTCGCAGGCTGCCTGCACTCCGTCACCCTGCACCTTGAATCCGAGTTTCTTTAATGCATACTGCGTTGACGCGAGTGTTGCGAGAATTTCCGGGGCGCTGACTGCGCCCATGGTTCCAATCCTGAAGATTTTGCCTTTCAGGTGATCCTGCCCACCGGCAATGACAATCCCCATCTTCTTAATAATTGCCCGCATCTCGTCATCTTTCACCCCATCAGGATATGAGATTGCAGTAACCGTGTTGGAATATTCATGATGTGTATCGATTTTTGGGAACAGGGAAAGTCCCCAGGTTTTCGCTGCGGTCCGGACAGACTGTGCCATTTTCTGGTGGCGGGATATCCTTGTTGCAATTCCCTCTTCTTCAATGATGAGACATGCTTCCCGCAGCGCTAAAAAGAGCGGTACTGCAGGTGTATAAGGAGTTTCCATCGGTTTCCCAGCGGCACTCTTTTTGTACGCAGCGAGGTCGAGATAATAAGGAGGATTCTTACAAAGCCTCTCCCAAGCCCTGTTGCTTACCGAGATCCCGGCAAGTCCTGCCGGGGCAGCGAGGCATTTCTGGGAACCGACAATGGCAACATCTGCTCCCCAGGTATCGGCTTCAACAACATCGCCACCAATTGAGGTAATGCCATCCATTAAAAATAAGGCATCGTGCTTTCGGGCGAGCCTTCCGACTTCCTTTGCCGGATTCTTGATTCCGGCAGAAGTTTCATTATGAACAAGCGTAACAACCTGTGCACCCTGCTCGAGCCGCTCTTCAAGTGCCGTCAGATTGAGCGGAGTTCCCCACGCAGACCCGATCTCGTGTGCCTTCCCATAACGCTGGCTAATCTTGTAGAGCCGCTCACCAAATTTCCCGTTGACCATGCAGGTGATCTCTTTATCTCTGCCAAAATTCGCAACTGCGGCTTCCATGCCGGCAGTTCCGGATCCACTGATCACAAAGAGGTCGTTTGTTGTTCCAAAAGCGGTCTTTAGCACTCGCACACAGTCATTATAGACCGCACCAAATTCGGCGCTGCGGTGATTTATTGCCTGACGCATCATTGCATACCTTACCCTTTCCGGCATCGGTACAGGGCCCGGTAGCATTAGGAGTGATTCTTTTTCCATGAGGATCTGCCCATAGTATATTTATATAGACAGGATATAAGTTTGGATGGCAGTTATGGCAGACGTCGCATTAATTTCCGGATCCGCGTCGGACTCAGCGATCACAGATAAGGTAAAAAAAGTCTTGACAGAGAACAACGTGTCATATGACGCCCAAATCATATCGGCTCACCGTGACCCGGACAAACTTGATGTGTATATAAAAAAGAGCGACGCAAAGGTGTTTATTGCAATTGCCGGGCTTTCCGCGGCACTTCCCGGTGTTATCGCATCTAAAACTGATAAACCGGTGATAGGTGTTCCGGTCAGCGGAACTCTCAATGGGCTCGATGCACTCCTCGCGATTGCCCAGATGCCAAAAGGTGTTCCGGTCGCATGTGTCGGTGTGGACAATGGCGAGAATGCCGCCTGGTTGGCAATAAGGATTCTAAAATTGATAAAAGCCTGATTCTCACAATCTTTTTTCTTTTCAATAATTAAAAAATGAGAGAATCTTTTTTGGACTTATTGACGGTTTCCTGATCTAGGTTTCCTTCCATACGGGCAAATATACAGGCACATGCCACACACAGCAACATTTTGGGACTTCTCCATTTCTTTAAAAAACCGGTCGCAGGCTGCTGAATCGTACCGTGCTTCCCGGGATTCGTTGCTGTGAAACGATCTTCCGGTAAAGGCATATTGCGGACAGATATCCACACATGCAGTGCATGCACCACATTGCTGTTCCAAAGGAGTGCCAGTCGGGTAGAGCGGCGCATCGCTAAGAATGGTGACCCACCGGACCCGTGGGCCATGTTCAGGAGTGATCAGCAGGCAGCTCTTCCCAATCCAACCCAGCCCTGCAAGGTGCGCTGCAAGTTTATGTGAGAAGATGCCACTGATGTGATCGTCGTCTGTCCGTTTTGAGGCTGGAACAGGGAACGCATCGAATCCGGCCCGCTGTAATGTGTTTGCTACACGGAGCGCCATCTGATCAAGGGCAATGTTGACTACATCGTAACTGCTGTGACGGTACAGGATCGCGGCGGCTAAGTCCTTCTCTGGCAATAGATTGACAACGCTGTCCTGCAACACCATGCCGATAGTCACCGCTCTCGGATACCGGGCTACACGTTCCCCGGCCTGAGCCAGAATAAAATCATGCGCAGAAGAGAGATCCGCAACGCCAAAATAGTCCGCACCAAGGGAAAGAGCAAGGGTCCTGATGTCGGTATCGAGTTCCATGAGAATCAGCTATATATCGGAAGGATGTGCCGATATTTCAGAATAACGTTCAGGTCAAGCCTTGATGATGAACCTATTCTATTGCGTTCACGTTCACAACCCGCAGCTCATTTTGCATCACCACTGCGGTGATCTTACCTGAAGTAAGCTCCGCAAGTTCTCTGGTCTGGGTTCCTGAGCCGCACCCGATATCGAGGATTTTTGCATCCTTTGGGATGGTCGGAAGGTATGAGAATGCTTTCCGAGTTGCCCCTGTGCACCCGGGCCCTTGCCATGGAAGGGACTCGAATACCTGGTAAAAAAGTTCTTCGGGTATCNTTATACCTCAAATATTTGGGATGACGAACTTGAGTTCATTGTGGTAAATAGAGCACAATTCCCTAACCGGTTTTACATTAAATNACTCGACCAAGAAAAATTATTTCTTATTTTTATTGCCCTTTTTTGTAGTCCCAAAGAGCTCGTTCACCATCTTAACCGCACATAAATCCCCGCACATCGAGCACGTCTCCGTTTCCCCGTCACGCTCATGAATCTTCTTTGCATGATCTCCATACAATGCAAGCCGGAACTGTTCATTCCAGTCAAGATCATGACGAGCCTCGGCCATCTTCACCTCGCGCGGCATCCTCCATCCCTCATGTTTCCGAACGGTATCTCCAACGTGGGCTACGATTTTTGCAACCCGGGTCCCTTCAATTATGTCGTCAACATCCGGGAGGGCAAGATGTTCGCTGGGAGAGACCATGCAAAGGAAATCAGCTCCGTTCATGCATGCTGTTGCTCCTCCAATGGCTGCAACGACATGATCGTAACCGGGTGCGATGTCGGTAACAAGCGGGCCAAGAAGGTAGAGGGGTGCGTTGTCGGTGATCTCTTTTATCATCCGAACGTTATACCCGACCTGATCAAGCGGCATGTGTCCCGGGCCCTCTATCATCCGCTGGACACCATGTGCCAGCGCTTGTTTTGCCAGGGTACCGAGTGTGATGTACTCCACGGATTTTGCCAGTTTCTCTGAATCCTGCAGGCAACCGGGCCGCATCCCATCCCCCAGGCTGACCGCCACATCGTACTCAGCAAGGATCTCCAGAAGGTAATCATACTCAGCATAGAGAGGATTTTCCTCATCACGCTGCATCATCATTGCGCAGTGAAATGATCCCCCCCGGCTCACGACACCCATCACCCTCGGATCGTTCCTGAGCGCTGCAAGGGCCTGGCGGTTCACCCCGCAGTGCAAGGTAAGGAAATCCACTCCCTGGGCACAATGTTCCCGGATCACGCGGAACAGAAGATCTCCATCCACATCCCTTGCATTACCTGCCCGACGTACCGCTTCATAAACAGGCACAGTACCAACGGTTGTATCCAACACAAGGATTTTTTTCCGTATTGCGACAAGATCTCCCCCGGTTGAGAGATCCATGAGTGCGTCGGCGCCGTTATCCAGTGCTGCCTGTGCCTTTACCAATTCAAGCGCAGGATCACACCGGGTACCGGAAGTACCAATATTCACATTGATTTTTACTGTGCACTCATCCCCGATTGCACATAATTTGTGTTTGCGCTTCGGGTTTGCCGCAACCACGATTCGTCCAGCTGCAATACCCCGTGCAAACCGTTCCGGGTCAATTCCTTCCGCTCGTGCCGCTACTTCAATCTCCGGCGGGATACCAGAAGCACACCTGCGGATAAGCGAATCCATAAGAAACATCTGTCGGGAGTCCTTATTATTGTGCATGCAGGTGAGATGGATTCCCGAACAATCGGGCTATGCGAATTCCTATATTTTTGGCACGATTCTTGTTGACGCGGGCGTGATGCCTATGGCAATCCAGCCATTCAGGGACGAGATTAAAACAATCGTCCTGACTCACTGTCATTTTGATCACACCGCCCGTGTAAAAGAGATCGCCCATATGTGCAAGGCCAGAATTGCTATTCATAAAAACGATGCAAGGGGACTTGTTGATGATACACTGAGTCTGTCCCTGCACTTTGGTGCACGCTCTCCTGGGATTGCACCCGATATTATCCTTGATGATGGCGATATCGTCGGCGAATTGCAAGTCCTCCACACTCCCGGTCATACACCAGGGAGCATCTGCCTCTTTTCTAAGCGGGATCGTATGCTCATCAGTGGAGATACTGTTTTCTCTGATGGTTGTTTCGGACGCTATGATTTCCCGGGAGGGAGCAGAATGGAGCTTGCACGATCAATCGACCAGCTCTCACTCCTTGATGTAGAGGGGCTTTATCCCGGTCATGGGGAACCTGTTGAACATGGTGGCAGCCGGCATATTGCTGCCGCTCAGGAACTCATAAAGAGCGGTTATGGATAAGGGAGTTTATTGCCTGATTTTTAAAAACCACGGTCTTACCGTCCGTGTCGGTGCATTAGGAAATCTAACCTTTAAGGCTGGCTGGCATATATACGTTGGATCCGCTCTCGGAAGTGGTGGATTAAAACGTCTTGATCGACATATTTCCCTTGCCCGCATGCATGACAAAAAACCGAAATGGCATATTGATTATCTTCTTACCAATCCGGCATTTTCTCTCCATCACGCTATCTATGCAGTGACGCAAGAACAATATGAGTGCAGACTTGCCCAATCGCTTCGTAAATCAGGAGTTCTGGGTTTTGGCTGCAGCGACTGCTCCTGCTCATCCCACCTTTTATTCCGGAAGCAGGATCCCACAGAGGAGATCGTGAGTGAATACAGGAATCTCAAAATTGATCCGGTTATCAAAACTATCATTAGCTCCTGAGTGCAGGATAACATATGAAGGTTCTCGGATTATCAGGAAGCATGCGCAAAGAGGGCAACACAGCACAGCTAATAAAGGTTATTCTCAAGCGCTGCGAGGATGAAGGGATCAAAACGGAATTCATCTCCCTTGCAGGAAAGAAAATCAATCCCTGCCTTGGATGTGAGAAGTGTAAAAAAAAGAAGTGGTGCGTCATCGAAAACGATGACTGGGGGGATGTGGTTCAGAAGATTCTCGATTGCGATGTGCTTGTTATCGGCTCACCCACATATTACTACGATATCTGTGGTCACCTGAAAAATTTCATTGACCGCACATACTCACTCTATCATGACCGGAAACTTGCAGGACGAAAAGGCGTTGCAGTGGCAGTTCAGGCTCAAAAAGGTGCTAACCGCACCATCCAGACGATTGAAGGATTTCTCAGCACTCACGAGTTCTCCTCTCTGGGATCTGTCAAGGGATCCGGATATGAAGAAGGAGCTGTGCTCAACGATCACGATGCGGTAATCAAAGCGCAGAAAACAGGAGATAAAATTGTCCGGCTTCTTAAGCCCCACCATGACTGAAATAGAAATGCCGGACCTCTCAATCGTACTTTTTTCCCGTCAATGAATCGATCTCTATCCTGATAATACAGACATTGCTGAATAATTCGCTTCTTCTCATTTCCCCCTCTGCTCGTACACAATATATTTTAGATATGTCTGCTATCAGATCCGTTCATAGAGAGTTGTCCGGCGTTTGAGTGGCCGGCCGATGTCGTCTGCCACTCGTTGCATCTCTGCCGGGTCGAGATAGTCGGTATTACTTGCACCAGCACCTTTTGAAATGCTCTCTTCAAACATGGTCCCTCCAAGATCATTGCCACCAGCAATAAGTCCAAGCTGCGCCATCTTGATTCCTTCTTTCACCCAGGAAACCTGAATATTTTTAAAATTATCCAGAAAGAGGCGGGCAACAGCAACCATAAGAAGATCCTCCCTGCCTGTTGCTCCGGCTTTTGCTAGTTTTTGCCGAAAAATTGGAGTATTCATGTGAATAAACGAGAGCGGAACAAATTCGGTGAATCCATGCGTTTCGTCCTGGATCTTCCGAAGGATTGCGAGGTGATTTACCCGGTCTTCATTAGTTTCACAATGACCATACATGATGGTAGCAGTCGTCGGAATGCCCATTGCATGCGATTCCCGGATAATTTTAATCCATTCTCCCGTTGAAACCTTCTGTGGACAGATTTTTTTACGGACACCGTCGACAAGGATTTCCGCTGCAGTCCCGCACATTGACCCAAGACCTGCTTCTTTCATTGCTGACAATACTTCTTTTGTGCTTATACCGCTCTTTTTTGCAGCATATGCAACTTCCATTGGATTGCTCGCATGAAGATGAACTCCTGGAGCAGCCTCGTGAATCCAGTGGTAGACATCACAATATGATTGTACAGTAAAATCGGGATGAAGTCCACTGACGGTGCAGATTTCAGAGACTCCACGTTTTTTGGCAAGTGCCGCCTTCTTCCGGATCTCGGACCGGTCATAAAAATAAATGCCGTCATCGCCGGGTTTTTTTGAAAAACCGCAGAAGCCACAGGAATTAACACAAAGATTTGTTACGTTGATATTCTGGTTCCGGACATAGGTGACATCGTTACCCACCCGTTGTTCACGTACCGCATCTGCCGTAGCTGCAATATCCCAGACATGTCGATCATGGACACAAAACAGATCTTGTGCTTCATCCGTGTCCAGCCGGTGACCAGCTTTCACATCGTCAAGCATAATCTTTAGGTTTTTCTCCATAATTCTCTCCAAGAAATTCTTCGGGTCGTAAAGCATCCGGCTAAAGTAAATGTATCGTATTCTTGTTCCACATGATTATTATTCCCCTACGCCAACGATCTCTACAGGAGACATATGGAGCAGGTTGAAGTTCATCTGACCAGAAAAAATGCCATTGGATACATTATCCCTCTTGGCCCGGTAAATCTTGTCGCAATTATGACTGACGTAGGGATGGTGGGGTGCGGGGCTTTTGATGTTGCTGCACTTGATTCATTCAGCTATCCCGCAGCCAAGGTGCGACCAGCAATCGGACCATCAATCATGGATACTGATGATATTCTCAAAGGGATCATTAAGGAGGCTAACCGGGCTGCGATTGGACGGGGAATCAGGTCGGGTATGACCGGGCGACAGGCGCTTGAACTTCTCTGAACTTTTTTAGTATATTAAAACAATTCACCGACAAGCGTCGAACTTCATTAAAAAAATAGGGTAATTCATTCCAGTTCAGCGTACAAGCTCGTAGAGGGTTGTCCGTTCCTTCAGGGTTCTACCCAGATCTGATACCATTCGTTCCATGACTGAGGGATCCAGGTAGTCTGCATCAGTAGCCCCTGCATCTGCAGTGACATCATCGGAAAACATCGTTCCAGCAAGATCATTTCCTCCGGCGAGAAGCGTCATCTGCGACATCTTCAGTCCAAGTTTCCCCCAGGGAACCTGAATATTATCGAAATTATCAAGGAAAAGCCGCGAAACGGCAATTAAAAGGAGATCCTCCCGGCCTGTTGCACCTGCGCGGGCAATGCCTTTTTTATAAAGCATCGTATTTGTGTGGATATATGACAAGGGAACCAGTTCGGTAAACCCGTGCGTCTCATCCTGTATGGTACGCAGGATGCCAAGATGCTCAGCACGATCCTTTGCATTCTCACAGGAACCGTACATGATGGTTGCCGTTGAAGGGATCCCCATTGAATGTGCTTCTTTAATAATTCGCACCCATTCGGCCGTGTCCAGTTTGCGGGGACATATCACTTTTCTTACGGAGTCGACAAGGATTTCTGCTGCAGTACCCTGTAAGGATCCGATTCCTGCGGCCTTAAGTCGCAGCAGAACATCATCGCTGGAGATATCACTTTTAGAAGCTGCATGGGACACCTCATCCGGGCTGAATGCATGCAGATGAATATGCGGCCCCACCTCATGCACCCACGTAATAAGATCACAATACGTGTCGATGGTAAAATCGGGATGTACCCCGCTCAGGGGACAGATCTCAGTTACCCCCCGTTGTATGGCAAGATGAACCTTTGCCTGAATTGCTGCCTTATCATTGCAGTATGCCCCTTCATCACCCGCACTCCTGCCAAAGCCGCAGAAGCCGCAGAGGTTCTTACAGATATTGGTCACATGCAGATTCTGGTTTTTTACATAGGTGACTGTATCGCCCACATGGCGTTCCCGCATCTCATCTGCTGCAAAGGTAATCTGAAAGACTTCGCGGCCGGTTGTGCAAAGGAGCCGGGTTGCCTCTGCCTCGGTAAGGCGATGTCCACCGAGTACATCTGACAGAATTGTTGAAATATCTGACATAACTATTAAAACTAAACTATCGCTGTTTTTTTCCGCCTTTTTTTGGCTGCTTTCCTTGTTTGTCCTGCCGGGATCGCAGGTACAACTCGTGGATCACCATGAGGCAAACGATGACAATCGTCACTTCAAGTATGTGAAGGGGGAGATACCCGACGAGAGGTATAGAGAAGAGAGCTTTTCCGACGATCCATTCTTCCTTAACGGGTTCAATTACTCCTATCGCTGGATAATTAAGACCCTGATCAGGCCGGGGGTTATTATCGCCCCATGTGATGTAGCCTGCATGGGGGGGTGTATAATTTCCTATAAGTTTTATTCCCTTGATTTCTGTAACCGGAACTGTGTCAACATACTGAACTGCTCTATGGATAATCGGATGGATTGTAGTCAGACCATTCGGCTTGTAGATGATAACATCGCCGTAGTCTCCAAACATTATTTTACCGCTCTGTTTGCCCTCGACCCACGTTTCAAAAGAGCCATATCGATCCTTCTCGACGACAATAACGAGGTCCCCAACGTTCATATGAGGTTCCATACTCTGGGATTCTATCGTCACCACAGCAGGCCAGGTGCCGCAGATGAGAAAGAGCGCAAGTGCGATACCGCCAACAACTGCCACAATCCAGAGCAGATCTCGTGCCAGAGAAACTGCCCAATGATCGCTTGTGCGGAATTGGGACACAAGTGTCCGGATATCCCGTTTATTATCGTTATCTGCCATTTCTTAACGCCCGGTATCTGATTATATTATAGTCTTAACCCTTCATAATTAACCGTGTGGGATAAAAATATCATGGGTTTTATGGTAAGAGTACCAATCGTGACAGGTAGTATACACCAAAAATGATAAGGAAAATTCCGCAGAGACCCATAATTTTCTGGTATACTGTATCAGAAAAGAGGGTCTTTCCCTTAGACACTCCCGTTGACACGAGCGTGTACCATACAATATCCGCGGTCCAGTGCCCGACCATGAACGCTCCGGCAAGCGCAAGTCCTCCCTCGAGCCCTGCGATCACCATCGCACTTCCTATTGAAAGCCACCAGATCCAGAAGTATGGGTTGGCTGCACTCGTAACCAGCCCTGCCACGTAGGGATTGGCAATCGTCTGAACCTCGGAGGTACGCATGGTAGCCTTTCTGCTTCCTTTGATAGTCAGGATGCCAAAAACAACAAGAGCAATCCCACCAATTCCTGCAATTACTGTAGTATAGGGAAGGGCAACTGTCGCCAGACCTAAAAGAATCAGTATTACCAGAAAAAGTTCTACGATTGCATGTCCGAGCGATACCTTCAAACCGGTTGTCCAGTCACCGGCAATCGATGCGTTAATAGTGGCGACCAGTGTCGGACCAGGGGCGAGGGCTCCTGTCAGACCGATCACGAAACCAAGGAGCACCATCTGGAATAATTCATACATAAAAACACAGGAACGCGGTAATCTTGTACTACTACCTATGTCAGATGAGCATATCAATTTTCAATAATCCACTTGTTGAATGCAACCATCGTTCCGGTGTTAAGATAAAACCCTATATTTTCTTTGTGACCAATATACTATCCATGCTTGATGCACAGCAGATCACACTCCAGTTTCTTGAGACCAAGCTGCAGGTGCATCCCGATGTCGTACGATATATCCANGAACAGGATGAGCCGGGTCTCATCGAGCGCATTATAAAAGAGGTTCCCACAGACACTATCGTAGTTTCGGTAAAACATATCCCCNNTCTGACCGTAACCCGGGAGGGGACACGGTTTCTAACCGACCCTTCTGTTGAAGTGATTACTGGAAGCCCGGGCACATCCGGATGTGTGAACGGGACANGCGATTATCTCCACTATTTCCGNGACCGGTATAACCGTCTCGGGAACATGATCCGGAGCCGTTGCAGTGCAATGCCTATNGAGGCTTTGACACGGGGCACGCGCTATCGCCAGGAGGAATGTACTGTTATTGGAATGATTGTCGATGTCAAGACGACGACAAATGGTCACCGTATTGCCGAGATAGAAGATTCTTCTGCATCCATTACTGTACTTTTCAGAAAAGACCGCCCTGTCTTTTCTGACGCTGAGCGTATTATCCAGGATGAAGTTATCGGGGTGAAGGGAAAACTCTCCAATGATGGAAAACTCTTTTTTGCCGAACAGCTGTACCGCCCGGACATACGTGTAGACAATACCCAGTATAAGAGCGATAAACCGGGTAAGGCGGTTTTTATCTCCGATGTTCATGTAGGTAGTGACACGTTCCTTGAAGCATGCTGGAACCGGTTCGCAGACTGGCTTTCGGATTCTGATTTCTCATATCTCCTGATTGCAGGGGATTTGGTCGATGGCATAGGGATCTATCCGGGACAGGAAAGCGAGCTGGTGATAAAAAATATCTATGAACAGTATGATGCATTCGGTGAAATGATGCGGGATCTTCCTTCACGAATGAAGATTATTATTTCGCCGGGTAATCACGATGTGGTCAGGGGTGCAGAGCCGCAACCGGCTATTCCGCAACAATTTACAAAAAAATTCCCGGATAATTGTATAATTGTTGAAAATCCGGCACTTGTCAACCTGCAGGGTGTAAGAGTCCTCATGTATCATGGGAGATCCATCGATGATATGATTGGTCTTATTCCAGGTGCATCCTATGAGCAAAGCGGGCTCATGATGGAGGAGATGCTCCAGCGCCGCCATCTCGCACCTGCCTATGGGAGAAGGACCCCGATTGCCGCAGGAAAAACTGACCGGCTGATAATCGACCCGCTTCCCGAGATCCTGCACACCGGTCACGTGCACATACGTGGATTGACCCAGTATCGTGGTGTGCTTGGTATTAATGCAGGTACATGGCAGTCTCAGACCGCGTTTCAAAAACAAATGAACGTTAACCCTACCCCGGCTCAGGCAATTCTGGTCGATCTGCAGACACTGGTACCTGAGACATTTACCTTTCTATAAAAGAGAGATTTATTTTAAGATTAATTATTCAGTTTTTGGAACGTCTCCCACTGCGGGTGCAGGTTCTTTCTTTTTTGGCCCGGCAACAGTTACTTTGTAAACCCCACCACGAGCAGTCAGCGCTGCCGGGTATGCTGGATCCATCGAAAGGCATTTTGTGGGACAGACATCTCCGCAGGAATTGCAGATCACGCACCGCATCCGGTCAATCTGCCATGTCTTCTCTTTTACTTCCACGCAGATTGCTCCCGTTGGGCATTTACGCTGGCAGGAACGGCACGTGATGCAGTTTGCGGGATCTATAACGATGTGTCCACGGGTTACCGGAGTTCTCTTTGCCGGGCGTACAGGATACATCAGCGTTGCCGGGCGTGAGAACAAACTTTTTACGGCTGTTGCAGCCATTTTCAGAATTGTCATCGTTTTTCACCGCTCCGTACAACTGATGCAGGGATCTATTGACAAAACAATAATAGGGACGTCTGCAAGCTGGCAGCCTGAAAGCATCTTTACGAGCGGAGGAATGTTGGTAAAGGTAGGAGTTCTTACTCTTGACCTGACAAGGTTCTTTTTACCGTTCCCCTTCACATAATGGACCAGCTCACCGCGGGGTTGCTCAACACGGGAAAAGTATTCGCCATTCGGGGCACCCGTAATCTTCACATCAACAGGTCCTTCGGGGATCTTTTTTGCAGCCTGTTCTATGATGTCAATAGACGAAAACAATTCCTGTATCCTGACATTACAGCGTGCATAACAGTCCCCCTCATTTGCTACAGCCGGTTTGAAGTTGAGTTTTCCATAGGCAGCATATCCTGTTTCCCGGAGATCGATAGCGACCCCGCTTCCCCTGCCTGTGGGTCCCACTGCACCGCAATCATAGGCATCCTGTTTTGATAACATGCCCACTTTTTTCAGCCGGTGTTTTACTGAGCTGTCATTGAGAAAAACACCAGTGATGGTGTGCAGATCTTTTTTAATATCATTAAGCCGTACGAGCATTCCGTCAAGCTGCTCGCCGGAGATATCTTTCCTTACACCCCCGACCTTGCAGGCACTCTGGATGACGCGTCCCCCTGTTGTTGCCTCGAGTTCGTCAAGGATGTGTTCACGAATTCTCCACGAATTCATGAAAAGGTTTTCAAAACCCATCCCATCAGCAAAACAACCGAGCCAGAGGAGGTGGGAGTGAAGTCTTGAGTATTCAGACCATATTGTCCGGAGATAATGCGCCCGCTCAGGAACTTCAATTCCCATAATTTGTTCGACTCCCTGAACATAGGCGAGACTGTGAATAAAGCTGCAGATACCACATATTCGTTCAGCAATGAAGGTATATTCAGTAAATTCGCGTTTTTCGACGAGCTTTTCGAGACCACGATGCACATACCCAATCGACGGGAGAACATCAACAACTGTTTCATCCTCAAGCACAAGGTCAAGGTGGATAGGTTCCGGAAGCACCGGGTGCTGGGGCCCGAACGGAACGATTATTTGTTTTGACATGGGTTGTCCTCCTTGAACGTCGGAATGGAAAACGGGTATTTTACCGCTGTTTTGTAGAGTGTTCCTTTGAAATCAATATTCATACCCGCAACCGTAATCCCGAACAGGTCGTGAATCTCGTTTTCATAGATAAATGCTCCCCAATAGACACTACTGATGCTCGGGACAATGGTATCCTGTTTGATCAGGATCCGAAGGTTCTGGAATTTGTAGTCCTTATCAAATGAGTAATTGATCTCGTAGCCTTCTTCAACGCCGGTACATCCTATCTGGACAAGCCGGTTACCATCTTTTTTCATCTTTTCAACATGGGAAACCAGTTCGCTTACCGGGATCGGGATGATCGTCTGTTCCTCGATTGTCATTGTGCCCCACCTCCTTGTGCTGATTCCATCGGTTGTTGTTCTGGTGTGCCAGACTTTGGTGCATTCCGCTTGCCTTCAAGAATTCCAAGTGCAATCACAATTCCATCAATGATCGATTCCGGACGGGCCGCACAACCCGGAACGTAAACATCGACAGGAATTACCTTGTCAATCCCTCCGGCAACATTATAACATTCCCGGAAAACCCCGCCAGAACATGCGCAGATTCCAACTGCGACGACAACCTTTGGATTGGGAATCTGTTCATAGAGATTCCTCACAACTTCCCGGTTCTGTTCATTTACTGATCCGGTGATAACAAAGATATCCGCATGCTTTGGGTTTCCGGTGTTTATGATCCCGAACCTCTCAACATCATACATGGGTGTAAGGCTGGCGAGTACTTCGATATCGCAGCCATTGCAGCTTGTCGCATCGTAATGCAGGATCCAGGGAGACTTAGAAAGATAGGTCATTGCTCACCCCACCCCCAGATAATATAAGGCTGCAAGATTTGCCACACCAACAATAACCGCAACTACCCAGGAACTTTTCATAACAAGCTGCCACTTTACCCGTGCGCTTGCGTTATCAATCAGAATTTCAAGCAGGTAGACAAGGATTACTGCAATAACTGCAATCAGCGGATTGGATGCAAAGAACAGATACACAAATCCAAGCAGGAACACTGTTTCATACCAATGGGTCAGTTCGATAAGGCCGAGGGTTGGGCCGGAAAATTCTGTGGTGACTCCTTTGACGATCTCCTGGTGCGCATGATGAGACGTTGAGATATCGAACGGTGATTTGCGCAGCTTGATAGTGAGGATATAGATGAAACCTGCAAAGATTCCTGGCAGGAAAAGAACCAGGGGTTGATCGAAGCTTGCAATGGTTCCAACATTGAAACTTGTTGTAACAACATACATCCCCACCGCAGCGATGATAACCATCGGCTCATACGCCATAATCTGGAGTAGTTCCCGCTCCGCGCCGATATGGCTGTAGGGGGAGTTTGCTGAGTACGCCCCGAGGACGAGGAATACCTGGGCAAGCGTAAGGGCGAAGATCACCAGCAAAATATTTCCTCCGCCAAAGAAGAGCGCTCCAGTGAATATCATGAAGACAAAGTAGCTGATAACGTAGAAGCGCTGGGTATCGTTTGCCACGGTCTTTTCTTTCTCAAAGAGCTTGCCCACATCATAGAATGGCTGGAGGACCGGGGGTCCGACCCTCCCTTGCATGTGTGCCGTAATTTTGCGGTCAATACCCGCGACAAGTCCTCCGATGACTGGTGCAAGGAGGATAAATGCCAGAACACCCACAAAGGAGATCATAGGATCGCCCCCATGTATGCTGCCGATAAAAACATTATTCCAATCAGTCCCGTGCAGAGGTATATGCCAAGGTTCTGCAGTTTAACCTCACCAAACCAGGAGTTTATGTAATAGTTTGAGAGTTTCAAATCCCGTTTCAGGCCAATCGCACCGTTATATGACAGATCCGCATTGGTTGTCATTCCGCCCATATAGGGAGTCAGATGCCTGTACTTCTTTTGAGGCAGGAGGATGCTAAGGGGGAGGAGCACGATCAGGAAGAGCATCATCATCATGATAATGATATTGTCTTGCGACATCTGAGCCGCATTACCATAATTCTGCATCAGGAACGGTTCGATGAGCGTACTCGAGATCAACGGGAAGATAAAGCACGTTATCGCTGTCAGACCAGCGAGTGATATCAGCGCAATCCAGATATTTTTATCAATATCTGTTTCGAGATTCTCCTGTTTTAGAGTGACGACGACCAGCCGCCCCATCCATTTTGCCCAGAAGAAAAGGGTCAGGGCACTTCCAAAGGCAAGGATAATGACAAAGATAAAACCAAAAGGTGCATCGATAAATGCCTGGATTGCGGCCCATTTTGATATCAGCATACCAAACGGGGCGAGAAACATCCCTGCAATACCTATGACCATCATTGCAGCTACCTTCGGCATCCGCATGATTAACCCGTTCATGTCTTCAATATCACGGCTCTTGATCTTGTGTTCAACGGTCCCTACTGAAAGGAACAGGAGGGATTTGGAGATTGCATGGAAAATAATCAGGAGAATTGCTGCCCATATTGCCTCGTATGTTCCTATCCCTGCACAAGCAACAATGAGACCAAGATTAGCAATTGTTGAATAAGCAAGGACCTGTTTTGCATTGCTCTGCGAGATGGCAATCCCGGAAGCAAGAAGGAACGTAAGGGCTCCGATGAATGCAAGGACATAACCGGAGAGCGTGGCCTGGAAAATGGGGGCAAGACGTACGAGGATATAGACACCGGCTTTCACCATTGTGCTTGAGTGCAGGAGTGCCGAAACAGGCGTTGGTGCAACCATTGCCCCGACCAACCAGGAAGAAAATGGCAGCTGTGCTGCTTTTGTCAATCCTGCAAATCCAATCAGAACAACGGGAATGAGAACGATAGCTTTTCCTGAAGCAAGCAATTCTTCAAGTCCCATAACCCCTCCCGTCTGGGATGCAAGATACAGAAGAGCGATAGCAAATGCAATTCCGCCGAGCAGGTTCATCCAGAGAGCGGTAAATGCATTATTGGTAGCTTCTTGGGTTTTTGTATACCCGATTAAAAAGAACGAACATAGCGTAGTAATCTCCCAGAAGAAATACAACCAGACAAGATTATTGGAAAATACCAGACCGAACATTGCGGAGAGAAAGACAAACGTGATAAAAAAAAAGATGTTGCGATTATCCGGGAGTTCCTTATGGTGCTGGTGGAAATCCTTCATATAACCTAGAGCGTAGACACAAATGAGACTTCCAATGATACCTATGATAAGCGCCATGATGATTGAGAACTGGTCAACAAAAAGATTGCTCGTCACCTCAATGGTGTGAGCGTACAAAAGCTCATACCAGGTCATCAGAAGCATCTGTACTAACACCAGTACCAGAACCAGATATTTTTTATAGATAATACCGAGGTAGAGCAGGTATACTGCTACCAATATCTCGATGATGAACATGATGATTCCTGTCGGTTCTGATGGGAACTCGTACAAGACTATTCCCTTGTCAAACGAGGTGACCAGAAGAAACAACGACACGGCACCAATAACGATTGCTGAAACCTTTACAATCCAGTTTCGTCCTATATCATTGCGCACAATGAGCATAATGAACGCAGCGATTAGTGGAAACAGGATCAGAAATAATAGAAGCTGCACCAGATTCCCCTCAACCCTGAATATGGGAATTGTGCATTATTAATCATATTGAATTGTGCACGGGCTAACATTTCACAGAGATCCATGTTTATGCTTCATTAGATTGCAAATTTTATTAAAAAGAAACCATTCTATTAAAAAGTCGCAATAATCGGACAAAAGGCAATGGTTTAAAACCTTTTCAGGTGAAATTATTTACACACACAATTTGTGGACTGGCATCAAGCCAGCGAGGTGATGTCGTTTTGGACTTATTGATTGTTACTGTTGTGGCAAGCCTGTTTGGATTACTTGTTGCTGCATACCTTGCTCATGATGTATTGAAATCAGATACCGGCACCCCGAAAATGCGTGACGTGGCAGATGCTATTCGCGAAGGGGCTAATGCGTTTATCAAGCGACAATATTCAACGATTGCGATCCTTGCGGTCCTGCTCGCGATCCTGATTCTTGTTGTCTTCACGTTATCCGGAAAGTTTACCTACGCCTGGCATACTTCAATTGCCTTTGTGTTCGGTGCTTTCTGCAGTGCCCTTGCCGGGGTAATAGGGATGTGGATTGCAGTCAGGACGAACATTCGATCAGCCTCTGCAGTCCGCCAGAGTTCCGGAAGAGCTGTCGTTCTCGCGCTTCGCGGTGGAGCAGTTTCCGGGTTGACCGTCGTTGCACTTTCTCTCCTAGGGGTATCCCTTATCTTTTACGCATTCGGTGCAAACCCGCAGGAAACTCCATTCCTCATTGTTGGTTTCGGGTTCGGCGCATCATTCATAGCATTATTTGCCCAGTTGGGTGGTGGGATTTACACCAAGGCAGCTGATGTGGGTGCCGATCTTGTCGGAAAAGTCGAAGCGGGTATACCTGAGGATGACCCCAGGAACCCTGCAGTCATCGCTGATCTTGTAGGAGATAATGTCGGGGACTGTGCAGGTCGTGGAGCTGACTTATTCGAATCTACCGTTGCAGAAAACATTGGTGCAATGATCCTCGGTGTGGCACTCTTCCCGGTATTTGGGATTAACGGTGTTCTCTTCCCTCTTGTTGCCCGTGCATTTGGTCTGATAGCAAGTATTATTGGTATTTTCTGTGTCACCGAGAAATCCGCAGATACGGATAACCCGATGACTGCACTGAACAGGGGATATTATATCACCACTATCATCGCGGCATTATTGTTCTATTTCGTAACCATGTGGTTGCTGAATAATGTCTGGTTCTTCTATGCAGGTCTTATTGGTATTGGATTATCCCTCGTGTTTGTATACCTGACCATGTACTACACTGATTCCGGTCACCGTCCGGTTCAGGATATTGCCGAAGCTTCCAAAACCGGTGCAGCAACCAATATCATCTCCGGTTTTGCGGTCGGACTTGAAACTACCGCATTACCTGCGGTCGCAATTGTCACATCGCTTATACTTGCTTTCAAATGCGGTGAATTGAGCGGAGTACCTAACGGAGGACTCTATGGAACCGCAATTGCAACAATGGGGATGCTCTCAACCTGCGCATATATTCTTGCAATGGACACCTTCGGCCCAATTGTAGACAACGCCGGGGGCATCGTCGAGATGAGCGGTGAGTCTGAAGAGTCCCAAAAGAGAGTATCACGGCTTGACTCTGCCGGAAATACAACAAAGGCACTCACCAAAGGATATGCAGTTGGCAGCGCCGCATTATCCGCATTCCTGCTCTTCTCTGCGTATATGGACGAGGTTGCGAACATTACCGGAAAAGCTTTCACCGTTGTAAACCTTGCCACGGTGTCAGTATTCTGCGGGGCTATGCTGGGAGCCATGCTGGTCTTTTTGTTCTCTGCCTTGGCAATCCGTGCAGTTGGGGAGACCGCCCAGTATATCATTATTGATGTTCGAAGGCAATTCAAAAACCCGGGTATTCTGGCAGGAACCGTGAAGCCTGACTACGCAAGTTGTGTAGACATCACCACAAAGGGTGCATTAAAGAACATGATACTCCCCGGAGCGATTGCTGTAGCACTTCCGGTTTTTGTTGGGTATGTTCTAAAATACGAAGCGATGGCGGCGTTTCTTATGGTTGCCACAATCACCGGTGTACTGATGGCACTCGTCCTGAACAATGCTGGTGGAGCATGGGACAATGCAAAGAAATACATCGAGACGGGAGCAGGGGGAGGCAAAGGAAGCGATACACACAAGGCAGCAGTTGTCGGTGACACTGTCGGTGACCCATTCAAGGACACTGCCGGGCCATCCCTGCATGTGCTCATCAAACTATTAGCGACACTTTCTCTTGTGCTCGTGCCGTTGTTCATTTAAAAAATTTTTTTAATTTTCTTCCATTCTTTTTTATCCGAAGACTGTTTTAAGAAACATCAAACAACCAAATATATCGGCAAAAAAATTGTCAAGTATTTACCTGTCGCAAGGGGTAGACCTGAATCTTGAGTTAGTTTCAACAGACCGTTCGAAAAGAAATAATTTCTTAAAAAAAAGAGTACTCATTTCTCCTTCAGCATTTGCTCGTCGTCTGCTATCCATTTCCTCAGTTTCCGGATACCTTCCTCAATATCCTTTATCCGGGCTTCAGTTTCCTCTAACTGGATATTTACCTGTGAAACCTTCTCAGGATTCTCACAGGAGGCAAGAAACGTGCGTATATGATCCCTGCTTATCTGGAAATTTTCTAAAGCACTCGCAGCTTTCCGGTAACGCTCATAATTTGCCTCAAGATTCTTCCGGACACGGGATTCTGTTTTTGACTGCTGCTGTGGCGCTATCGCTTTTTTTGACTCCCATGCCAGATCATGAGTTTTCCGGATCTTCTGGAGTCGATTAAAACAGAGTTTTTTATGTTTTGCGATCATCTGATGTTTGAATTTCCCGAGCATTTCCCCTGCATTTTTGAGAGCATAGCCATGTTCCACCATTTCGTGGATCTGAAGAGCTTGAGAGTTATCAGGGAGTTCAGCTAGTTCTGCAAGGTTCATAATTGTCTCCAGATGTCCTTGCGACAGGGACTCCAATGCATTGTAATCGGACTTTTGTTTCTCTTTTACTTCTTTGCAGTAGGCATTGAACTGTTTCCAAAGCAGATCGCGGTCACCCTGGGCAAGCGGTTTGAGCCCTTTAAATAAATCGGTGATATGTTTAGCTTTATTCCAGAAATCCTGGTATTTGGTTATAATTGGGCGGTCTTCCCTGATTGGATTGATTAATAACAAAAGGTTTTTGATTTCCCTGTCCAGAAGTTCTGCATTTTTGTGAGCGCTTTTAAGCCAGGGATCATCGGCAGGTTTCATAAAAAATTCCTAACCTTGTGGGTTTAGGGTTAGGTACCAGGATCTTCACGCTTAGCTTTAACAATATTTATCCTCCGATGTGTTTCCAGAAGGTTTTTCCTCCCAGTTTATCGCGGGACTATGTATCACATCTGGGATGCGATTGTTCGGTCAATACCGTTCATGTCACTTGTTTCAGGTCGACACTGACATCATTGGCAAGTCGCGAATAGCGCCTCGGATTCTCATCAAACTTCTTTTTACACCAGTTGCAGCAGAAGTAATAGAGTTGCTCTTTGTACATACTGGTGAATTTCGTTTCGTCTTCATCAACTATCATCAGACAGACTGGATCGGTTGCCATCGTGGGTTGCCTCTTTAGCCTGTAATAGGATCGGGTGTTTATCCTTAAGTGTTAGCGCCATAATATACAACAAGAATCTTTTCATAAGGTTTTACGCACTCAATCCATGGAATTTCAGATGCTATCTTAAGGGATCAAATTTTATCCGTAAAAAATAAAAGAATTAAATATCACTATTTTTTTTAAAATGTGTTTCCATGTCGATGGCTCTCAGCACGAAGCTCCGCCTGGTTCAATATTGAGATCACATGCTGTCTGTGAATATTTCTTTGGATTTTCATCAAACTTCTTTTTACAGTAATTTGTGCAGAAATAATACATCTGGTTTTTATAGGTGCTCGTGAAGCGAGCACCGTCATCATCAACTATAGCAAAACAGACAGGGTCGGTAGCCATGATTCATCCCTGAAATATCCATTATCAGCACAGGTTTTTAAAAATAGCTCTTGTGGATAAAACGCGCAGGGAAAATATGTTTCCGCTGTTGACTTAACAAAATAGAGATTACTTATCTCATAGTTGCAAAACCTTTTCCATGGATCCGGTCATCGTAAAAATACGTGAAGAACTGAAATTTCATGGGGATCCTGAGATCCAGAAGACCTCACAGCGATTCTTCAAAGCGGAGATCACATGTTACGGCGTAAAGACGAAAACTGTGAATGAAATTGCCAAGAAGTACTGGAGCAGGGTGAAAGGGCGTCCAAAGACGGAAATATTCATCCTATGCGAGGAATTATACCTTTCCGGCTACATTGAAGAATCATTCATCGTTTCAAACTGGACCCATGCCCTTTCGGACCGGTATGAGCCAGAAGATCTTGCCGTGTTCCAACAATGGATTGACAGGTATATCACCAACTGGGCTTCCTGTGATGGGTTCTGTAACCATACCATCGGGGACTTTTTGGAAAAATTTCCGGCGTATATCAATGAATTGAAACACTGGACACAATCAGATAACCGCTGGATGCGACGGGCCTCAGCCGTTTCTTTGATAATTCCAGCGAAACATGGTAAATTCTTTAAAAAGGTGATAGAAATTACAGACCTGTTACTTACTGATGAGGACGATATGGTTCAGAAGGGATACGGCTGGCTTCTCAAAGAATCGAGCCGGAAGTACCAGAAAGAAGTGTTTGATTACATTATGAAAAACAAAAAGAAAATGCCCAGAACTGCTCTTCGGTACGCAATCGAGCTGATGCCCGGCGACCTTAAGGCAGAAGCGATGAAGCGCGAACGATAGCGACAGGGAGAGTGAGAGACCGTTAAATTTGCCAAATCCTCAAAATAACCGGTACCAGGTCATACTTTCCTTATACCCATCCCCGCATTTTCATTGCCTCCACTACATGTTCCATTGCAAGGCTGTATGCAGCACGTCTCAGGGAAATGTTGTTGCTTTTTGCCATTGTATTCACGTTGTGATAGGTATCCATCATATGCATCTTCAACCGTGAATGCACGATATCCTGTTCCCAATGATCCATATTCAGGTTCTGCACCATTTCAAAGTAAGAAACGATAACTCCACCAGCATTACAGAGGACATCAGGAAGAATTGGGATGCCCTTGGCATTCAGGTGCTTATCGGCCTCCGCGGTTACCGGACCATTGCCAAATTCAGCTATAATTTTTGCTTTGATACTATCCGCATTTTCCATGGAGATGGCATTTTCAAGAGCGGCCGGGATCAGAATGTCGACGTCAAGTTCCAGGAGTTGTTTGTTCGTGATATCCAACCCAAGCCCTGAATTCTTAATCGATCCCGTTTTATTTTTATGTTCACTGAGTTTCCGGATATCAAGACCATCCCGGTTTACAACACCCCCACCACTATCGCTGACTGCAATAACCCGGCATTCACCTAAAGGTTGTGCGAGAAGGGCCGCATTTTTTCCGACATTGCCAAATCCCTGAATTGCAACTGTCGCATTCAAGAGGGGAATACCATAATCCTTTGCTGCTTCAGCAATTATGTACCAACCTCCCCGGGCAGTGGCATCTTCCCGTCCTTCTGATCCCCCTATACTAAGTGGTTTTCCCGTGATTACACCGAATGATGTCTTTCCCACAATTTTTGAATACTCATCCATCATCCAGGACATGATTCGGGCGTTCGTGCCAACATCAGGTGCGCAGATATCACGATCCGGCCCGATAAACTGTGCGATTTTCTGGATGAATGATCGGCTCAGACGTTCAAGCTCTCTTTCGGATAATTCCTTGGGATTACAGACTATCCCCCCTTTTGCACCCCCAAGGGGCAGGTGATACAGGGCGCACTTCCATGTCATCAGTGCAGCAAGAGCACGGATTTCTTCAACGCTCACGTCCTTATGATAGCGGATACCTCCCTTTGTGGGACCGCGAGCGTCATTATATTGGATACGAAATCCAGGAAAAACCCTAAGAGTGCCGTCATCCATACGGACAGGAATGGAAACGTGAAATTCCTTCATTGGCATTTTCAGGAGACCTTCAATATCAGATGAAATTTTCAGGTCAAGCGCACATGCACACACGTGCTGTTTCACATTTTCAAAGAGATTTACATCGGTCATCCCTATCCTCCATGTATATAGGCTACATTTCACGAGACGATTAAAATAGTATCGATCACAAGATTTTCAGGCAATTTTAAAAGGTATTTGAAAAAGAGAGCCAATTGTCCCCCACAAGACCAGAATGCAGCTTGGAGTTTAATTTGAGGAGGATAAAATACCAAGATTTTTTAAAAAGCGCTCATGCAAACGGGTATCGCATGAAAGTTCCGGATGAAAAGAAAGAGCCATATGGTATCCACATTCAACAGCAACAATTCCCTGTTCCATCCGTGAAAGCACGGTAACTCCGGCTCCAGCGGATACCACCACAGGAGCCCGTATGAAAATCGCATGGAACGGTCCTCCGTCAAGCCCTTTGATGGGGAGATCAGCTTCGAATGATTCCCGCTGTCTACCGAATGCATTCCGGTCTACCGTCATTTCGATAAGGCCCAGTGTATGTACACGGGGATCATTGACATGGGTTGCCATCAACACCATACCAGCACAGGTTGCAAAAATGCCTCCGGAAAAAGAACTGAGTGGCTCATGAAGGTGGTTTTTTTCAATAAGGCGGGAGATGGTTGTTGACTCCCCACCGGGAATTGCGATGGCCGTACACCCAACGAGGTCTTCAGGATGTCGTACTTCAGAGACCTCATATGATGCATCCTGCCTTAAACGGCAAAGTGCCTCCCGGAATGCATCAATGTGTTCGCTCACATTACCCTGGAGTGCAAGTACACCAATCTTAACGTCCACGGGTCTGAAGCACCTCATCTTCCCTGAGAGTGTGAACATCGAGTCCTGGCATCGCATCACCCAGGCCCTTGCTTACCCTGGCAATAACCTCGGGTTCGTTGAAATGGTTGACCGCTTCAACAATCGCCTTTGCCATCCGTTCAGGACTGGATGATTTGAAAATGCCGGATCCGACAAAAACACCATCAGCGCCCAGCTGCATCATCATTGCCGCATCTGATGGAGTTGCAATACCTCCTGCTGAAAAGTTCACAACAGGCAGTCGTCCGCGTTCCGAACACTCGATAACCAGTTCTGCAGGGGCTTCGATATCACGTGCATAATCGATCATTTCCTGGCGGTCCATGCCTTTCAGCATCCTAATTTCTCCCATAATAGTACGCATATGACGGACAGCTTCGACAACGTTGCCTGTACCTGCCTCACCCTTTGTCCGGATCATTGCCGCACCCTCATTGATCCTGCGGAGTGCTTCTCCAAGATCCCGTGCACCGCAGACAAACGGAACCTTGAAACGTTTCTTATCGATGTGGTATTGCTCATCTGCCGGCGTCAGGACCTCACTCTCATCAATCATATCAACGCCGAGGGTTTCCAAGACCTGCGCTTCTACAAAATGTCCAATTCTTACCTTACCCATGACCGGAATAGAGACTGCATCAATAATCTCGATGACCTTCTCCGGGTCCGCCATTCGGGCAACACCTCCCATTTTGCGAATGTCGGAAGGCACCCGTTCCAGCGACATGACTGCGACTGCACCNGCNTCCTCGGCAATCTTCGCCTGGTCGGCATTTACAACATCCATGATTACGCCCCCTTTCTGCATAGATGCAAAGCCGCGCTTGAGAAGCTCAGTGCCAAATCTCAGTTCTTCAAGTTTCATATGCCGGTACTATTGATCCAAGATCCCAATAAAATCAGAGTACTAACGGCAAGAATTGTGAACATGAGGATTACTACGCGACATGCACGGATAATATCAGTCCCGGCTTCATCGAGTGTTTTTTCCCCATCACCAATAGTATAAACTCCAGGCTTTTCAAACCGGATTCCGGTTCCCCCTGCCATAACTGCCATCACAATGCCGCCATTAAAACCAGGGCGGTTATACCCGTCACGACGCAGCACTCGCAAGGCGTTAGAAAATTTCCCGATAAAAGCAAAGTACAAAAGCAAAAGAAGTACCGTGAGCCGGGCGGGGACGAAATTCAGGATATCGTCCATGCGTGCCGAAAACCAGCCTAACCTTATCCGTTCATCCCGGTATCCCAGCATTGCATCCATGGTGTTTGCTGCACGGAAGATCGCCGCCACGACAAGCCCGAACAAGGAAAAATAAAACAGCGGGGAGATTACGCTATCAGTTAGATTTTCAGTCATTGACTCATATCCGGCTGAAAGAATATGTTCCCGTTCAAGATTTGCAGTATCACGCGACACCAGCATTTTAACCTGTTCCCGCCCATTTTGCACCCCATCTTTTAATGCAGCCACCACAGCGAGAGTGTGTTCTTCGAGTGATCGCCAGGCAAAGCAGCATTTGAGAAGGAATGGTGCAATGATCAGATACAGGTACCATGGGGCGACCAAAGTAAAACAATAAAATGGCAGCGCAAACAGCCCTGCAGTGATAAACCAGAAAACCACTCCGAATAAACGCTGGAACCAGGTTGAATATTTTTCAGGTTTTCCCCACCAGTCGATACCCCTGCCAAGGAGAGCAACCGGATGCCATTGTGAGTGCGGGTCACCAATCAACCGATCAACAAGCAGGGCGGCAATTAATACAAATACTCCAGCCCCTACTGCTGACGGTACCATGTGTAGAGAACACCTACAATGAGGATGATAAACGAAGCGGTATTGAGAAATTCAATTTTTGTGTAGAGCGATGCGCTATAGAGAATTAATGCGATTCCCATCACGATCATCAGCATATGCGGACGTCCATGGGCAACCGGCTGGAGGGGGAATTCTTCTTTTACTTCCTTTTTCTGAATATTTGCCGGTTGAACAACTTCGACACGGACAGAGGTCTTTATTCCTCCATACCCTGTAGTGATCTCAAGATCAAAGAAACCTTCCTGGCAATCTTTTCGCAGAATAATGGTTAATACCGTTTCATCAACGACATACATATTTTCGTGGAAAAAATCAGTGAACATTCCTGAATTTTGAGAAGCGATTGTAAGGTGGGTTGGGGCACCGCGGTTTTTAAAAACTATCTTTAAAATACCTCCAATCTCTGCCCAGATCTTTTCTTTTGGAACTTCAATAAAATTTATTCCCAGCCGGTTAAGATAAAATTCAAAAGAAGTCTCATGCGAAATCTGACCCGCAGCAATCAGCACGGCGAATGACAACGGGAAATTCATTCCTGCTCCTTTTTTATTTTGTCACGAGAATCTGGGGGAGTAGATTTGGAATACCATCATGGATAGGATATTCTACCCCGCATACGGTGCAGAGTAAGCCTCCCTCAAGAATTTCCTTTTCATCCTCACTCTTGACATCGAGTGCAAGATCCCCTTTGCAGACCGGGCAGCATAATATGTCCATGAGTTGACGTTTCATACCAGTTCTTTCCTCAAATCAATAATCTGTGTCATCTCAGGTCCTGTTGAGATGAGTGTGATAGGGCTGCCGATATCATCTTCAGCGATCTTTAAAAAGTCCTTTGCCTTCTTGGTGAGTTTCTTATAATCAGTCACTCCAAAACAACTTTTATCAACACGATCGATACCGGTGATTGCGGCCTGGGTACATCCATTGACCATCGCTGAATACCGGGCCATTCCCCCATCCCAGCCTCCAATACGCCGCTTCCGGTGGGTCACGGTTCCAAATTCCTGGATCCCCATCGAATCTGATTTTTCTGCAGTCATCTCAGTACTGAACGGGCCTTCTCCAACCCGGGTGGGATACGCTTTGAAAACAACAATCACATCATCAATTTTTGTCGGCCCTACACCGTTGTCGGCAGCAATCTGGGATGCTGACGTATCTTTACTCGTGACAAAAGGATATGTCCCATAGTACAGGGAGATTCCAAAACCCTGTGTGCCTTCAAGGAGGACTGTCCTGCCTTGTTTCAGCTCATCATCAATCGCTTTTGGGACATCAAGCAGGTATTCGGCGAGCTCGGGAATGTCTTTTGCCTGAGGAGATAGCCGCATCACCCGGTCTGAATTAGCAGGTCCGCATCCCGACCCAGTACTCCCAATTTTCTTCGACAAGTGAGCGCTGCCCTTATCCCTAACAATGTGATCTTCGGTAATTATGCCACAGCGCTTGTCAACAAATACTCTGCCCTTCACATCAAGCATTTCTACTTCATGTTTCAGAACACGGGGATCGACAAGTACACCACTGCCAATACAGAGTTTTGCCTCCTTATAAACAAAACCGGAAGGAACCATACGGACGCCATATTCACGGTCTCCCACCTGAACAGTGTGTCCTGCATTTGGCCCCACACCGCCGCGGGAGATGATTACGGGTTTGTCCTTATATGCAATATGGGCAACAATCTTACCCTTTCCCTCATCCCCAAAAAATCCACCAACGATGATCGTGCAGCTCATTGTAATATCAAGTAGTATTGATCGAGTTGCAAAATAAAGTATCCTTCTTGCAGGTTTCCTCAACAAAGGATAAGATTATCGTGAATGAAAAAGCGTTATGGGTTTTTTCCAGTCTGGTTTACAAGCCGTTAATGAACGTTTCAATCCGACCGAGGGCTTCAGTAAGTTTCTTTCTGGAAACTGCATATGCGCAGCGCAGGTGATAGTCTCCACCTGCACCAAAGACGCTGCCCGGCACTACTGCAACCCGTTGCTCTTTCAACAATCTTTCTGCAAATTCCGTGTCTGAAAGCCCGGTCCCTCTGACAGAGGGAAAAGCATAGAATGCTCCTTGTGGGATGTGGGTTGGAAGGCCAATCCGATTTAATCCTGATACAAACATATTACGCCTTAAACGGTATTCATTTACCATAGTGTTTTTATCCTCTTCGGCACTCTTTACCGCTTCAAGTGCACCGATTTGTCCCATTACAGGAGCGCAAAGCATCACGTACTGGTGGATCTTGAGGGCTGCCTCACATAGATCTTTTGGTGCACAGAGATACCCCACACGCCATCCGGTCATTGCATACGCTTTTGAAAAACCGTTGAGGGTAATCGTCCGCTGCCAGAGATCGCTTACCGAACCAGCAGCAACATGGTTCCCTTCGTAAGTAAGTTCAGCATATACTTCATCCGTTATGAGGAGAAGATCATGGTCTATTATGATGTCAGCGATCGCTTCAAGATCTTTTCGCTTCATGACGGCACCGGTCGGATTATTCGGGAAATTGATCATGAGGGCTTTTGTCTTTCTGGTGATCTTTTCCTGAAGGTTGTCAGGGTTGAGTTTGAAATTGTCTGTTTCTGTACATTCAACAGGAACCGGAATACCTCCTGCCAGAGAGACACAGGGAGCATAAGAGACATAACTTGGCTGTGCGATGAGAATTTCATCACCGGGATCAACAATTGAGCGGATCGCGATATCGAGTCCTTCTGATACACCACTGGTGATGATAATTTCATCATCGCTGTTGTAGTGGAGATTATAATGTTGTTTTAAATAGTTAGATAGGGTTTCACGGAGTGCTGGCAGGCCTTTGTTTGGAGTGTAGGATGTCGTACCTTGTTCGATTGAGTAAATGCTCGATTCACAAATATTCCAGGGAGTACGAAAATCGGGTTCACCAACACCTAAGGATATGACATCCTCCATCGTAAGGGCGAGATCAAAAAATTTTCTTATACCGGATGGCGGGATTCCGTTTGCCCGTTCTGAAATAAAATTCCTCATATCCTCACCTTAGAACGAGTAGGGGAGACGTTCTGCTTCCTGTTCTTCAAAGAGAACGTTGCCATTTTCCTTATATGACTTCATGATGATATGTGTCGCTGTTTCACGGATCCGATCCATAGGCGCAATATGTTCGGAAACAAAGCGGGATACTTCCTGCATATTCTTACCGGTTACAAGGAGCTGGAGATCATAGGTACCAGTCATCAGACGCAGTGTTTTTACCTGCCTGAACCGGGAAAGCCTTTCTGCAATCCGGTCATACCCAAAATCGCGTTCGGGACTTACCTTAAGCTCGATGATTGAGGAGACTTCGCCGTTCCCTGCCTTCTCCCAGTTGATGACAGTAGTGTATTTGCGGATCACACCAGCATCTTCGAGTGCATGGATCCGTACTTGCACTTCGGAAGGAGTCAGTGTTGTCATCGTTGCAATTTCTTCAGCAGAGAGTCTGCTGTTTTCCTCAAGAATGCGGAGGAGACCGAGATCTTTATCATCCATAATTCATCACCGGAACCATGTTTTTAACCATTTTGCTTCCATTTGTTTTACGTCAAGGTCCTTTAATCCGTTCAATCGTGGATCTTTCAGTACAACCTCGCGGATCTTGCCCGTGTTTGAATCAAACCACATCTCTTTTGTTCTCCCATACCGCCCCCGGCTTACCACACGGGTGTTTATTACACCGAGCATGTTTAGCTCAGAGATGAGATCGGTGATGCGGCGGTGGGTAAGCACATCAAGTTCGATCTTCGGTGCAATATCCTGATAAATTCGAGACACTTCCCCACTGGTAAAAATATTCTGTCCCAGCTGCTCAAGAATAAGCATAGAGAACAATATCAATTTACTCTGGGTCGGAAGAGTCGCGATGCATTCAATCATACTATCGGTTTCAATCTTTGCCTGGGCCTGCTTGACATGCTCTTCTTTCACCTGATTTGATTCATCACGGTCGGCAAGTTCCCCGGAAATTCTCAAAAGATCAAGCGCACGACGGGCATCTCCATGCTCCTGGGCTGCTAAAGCTGAACAGAGCGGGATAACACCATCTGCAATGGCTCCAGGCATGAATGCAGCATCTGAACGTTGGGCGAGAATATCAACAAGCTGCGGGGCGTTATAGGGTGGGAATACAATCTCTTCTTCAGAGAGGGAAGAGAGGACACGTGGATCCAGGAAATCCTTAAAACTAAGATCGTTTGAAATACCAATAATACTGACCTTGGAATTTTTAAGATCGGAGTTGATACGTGTAAGATTATAAAGTGTGTCGTCCCCGCTCTTTTTTACCAGCTTATCAATCTCATCAAGAACAATCACCAGAACACCGCCCCCGGCTTCCAGTTGGTTTTTAAGTTCGGCATACACCTGGTCAGTCGGCCAGCCAGTCATCGGGATATGGGTTCGGGTTTTGTCACTTGCAATTTCGTCCATTCCATACAGATTTTTTGCAATCTGGGCAAGTACCCGGTACTGAGTGTCAATTACTTCGCAGTTTAAATGGACAATCTGACACTTGGTGCCCATCTTNCTACTCGCATTTTCAAGCTCTGAACCGACATAACGAACACATGCTGTTTTTCCTGTCCCTGTTTTTCCATATATTAGAATATTTGAAGGTGTTTCATTTCTGAGTGATGGTGCAAGGATAGAGGCAACAGTATCTATCTGAGGTTTTCGATGGGGGAGAATCTGGGGGCGGTATGAGTGCCTGAGCACTTCACGGTCGCGGAATATCTTGTTATTTGCAAGATATTTTTTAAATAGCCCTGTTGAGGGATCTTCTGTTTCTGGCATAATNACACTAAGGATCTGACACTTAGCGACATAAGATAAAAAAACGATCGGTTTATCCCTTTTATAAACCCCCTTTGTTCCAGTGGAATTCATTCAATTTATTATTTGATTTGTTAAAAAGGGTCAAATATTTTAATTTCGTTTTTATTATTCTTTTTTAAAATTGCATGGTGTCAACAACTTTTGCAAATCACTTAGAACTATTGTGATTTCAAAAATTTTATAAGAATTATTTGTTTTCAGCGGGGGACCCCTCGGTTTCGTGTGGAAATCGTAAAATTGAGCGTTTTTAACTAAAAATATCGATAAATTGAGCTCATTTAATTTTCAACTTTAAAGTATATAAACTTTTCACCATTAAAATTGCATTTTCCCGATTTAAAAAATTCATAAAATGAAGGGTTTATTCTAAACAGAGAAGATATAAAATGATTTCCAGTAGAAACAAAGGGGTGCCGTATGTTATTCTTGTATCGATTAAGACACTATTTTGGAAAATATATTCAACAGAAATGAAAATTTTTATTTTCTGGAATTTTACATCCTAATTACCATATCCAAATTGGCTCTCCTATCCTACCGTACCTTTCTTATGATTCGATGAATTATATCAAAATATTCTCTACAATAATAAAAAATAAGTCAAATTAATGAACTACGATTCAATAAAAAATATGAAATCATTATTTATTAAGGGAAAAACTACTATCTTCTTAAAATGAATCCAAAACACATCAAATCATTACCGATTATCGCTTCAATTATTACCGTATCGAGTACAAGAACAAGGGAAAATGATACGAGTGGCAACGCAATACGTGATATTTTATCAACTGCTGGAATCAGGATTGAACACTACACTATCATACCGGATAATATTGAATCAATTCGTTCGGAAATTTATTATTCAATAAAAAATTCCAATTGTGTGATAATCAATGGCGGGACCGGTCTTACTCATGATGACTGCACAATTGAAGCCGTAACCCCTCTTCTTGAAAAAAAAATTGATGGATTCGGCGAACTTTTCCGGCAGAAAAGTTATAATGAAATTGGCACTTCTTCCATGCTGTCCCGTGCCCTGGCTGGGACCTTACATGGGTGTGTTATCTTTTGCATACCCGGCTCCACACCAGCGGTTACTCTTGCAACAAAAGAACTAATCCTACCTGAGATTGCACACATCCTGTCTCATGCAAATAAATGATAGTTCTTTACAATATTGTCTTTTTTTTAATCCAATCCCACAATAAAAAAAGGTGTTAAAACTTATACCGGATTTTTTGATTGCAGACTGAATCTTAACTCAATAATTAAAATGAATTTGAAAAAACAACAAAAATCCAGCGAGTTTAACCTTTAAATTAGAAAAATTTTTGAAATTTAACCTATTATTACAACCATTTTTTAGTTGTTAGATCCCTTCAGAGATCCGTTCTTAGTTTGGGCACTGCCCCCTCTCAACAAGGTCTCTAACGATTGACAAAGAGAAGGGCAATCCGTTCAAGAATAAGATCAATAATCCGGTCCTGACCGACTACTTCGAGTTCCTCTTGTGTGATATTGAATAAAGACACAAGTCTTTCCTCTTTTTGCGGCGTCATATCATCGCCCATTTCATCAACAAAGTACATATGACGTGAGAGATCAGACCATACATGTTCATTCACCGGATACGAGCAAATATACATCGTATTTTCCCCCTCTTTAATTCCAAATGTTGCTGCNACCTGGCATTGGCGTGTTCCTGCAGCAAATAATAGTGCTTCCATTTCAAACGAATTGGATATCGGTTTGCCGGAAAAAAAAGATCGTTGTGAATGATGAATTGCAGCTTTTGCATGGTCCCGTCCTGCCATTTTGTCGGCATCAAAACACACGATATGAAGTGAATGCAATCGCGCAATTCCCTGAATTATCTGAAGGAATTGATTACGGTCATCAATGATCATCCTTGCCTTACGGATCTCGAATTTTTCCGTTGATGTTTCCATTTATTCACCTGAAATGACTCAGTGTTGACTGACCAGAATGAGTATCTGAACCGCTATATTTCACAGATATTACTTCCTTTTTTTTCTGGATCTGATTGAATATCTGCTCGGCAACACCCGCCCCGAGGATCTTTGTCACATCTTCTATTCCGCGTACCAGGATCTCATCCGGAGTTGTCATCCCGTTATTAAATAATCTTCTTGCACGAACCCGCCCAATCCCACGTAACCGGATAAGTGGCAGCAGTTCCCGGCGCGTTCCATTTTTCATGCAGATTTCGTATTCCCGGACTTTTGAATGAAAGGCCGGAACAAACATCCGTGCAAGCTCTGCACATGCATGCAAGAGCCAGGTTACACTTTCTACCATCCCATAAATATCTCCAGGGCCAACCGAGTACCGCTCACAGATTTTTGTATCTGATAGCTCATCAGTCCAGTCAGAAAGGAGCATGGCAGTTTTTAATGCACGATAATATTCTTCATTACCTTCATCATCACTTGGCAGAGCGAGCCAAAGCTCATCTGAATGAGTATCCATCATCCGTGATAATGCGGTAACATCAGCATTCCGAACATAGAGTTTGGGCATATCCGGAGTACTACAAATTACCTGGAGCAGACCAAGATCGGTATACACATCCTTTTCACACAGTGTACTGACAATCATTGCAGCACTTCGTGGATCTATATACAGTCTTGAAACAATCGTACCAAACTCAGTTGAACCGAGATGCTCTCCAACTTCTACTATCATATCTGAAGCAATAAGAAACGCGAGTGCAGCATCCACCGCTCGTTGAATGAGACGAACCTGACGGTGTTCGTGGACGTAGAATGTCCGGTTCATAAATGTGAGAAGCTCTTTATGATTTTTCACAAATCCGGATGCTATGAGAGACAAAATATGGGTATAAAGTGCTGTAGGTTCTGCGATTTTTGAATGAACTTCTTCCGGAGGTGCCTCGATATACCATGCAAAAAGCTCCTCTACCTCTCCCTCATTCTTTGCAATGAGAACGGCCTCGCCATAGGGATCAAGTCGAGGGCGCCCAGCCCGTCCTGCCATCTGGTGGTATTCGCTCACGGGAATCGGCTGCATCCCCTCTCCGGCGGCGAACCGATGGTAATCACGGATGATTACTCTTCTGGCGGGAAGGTTGAGTCCAGCAGCAAGAGTTGGTGTTGAAGATATGCATTTTATCAGACCCTTCCGAAATCCCTCTTCAACTACCGACCGTTCTGGACGACCCAGCCCAGCATGGTGAAATGCGGCACCTTTAGTTACACATGCAGCAAGCAATTTTCCCATGTCCGTCTCTGCACTTTTCTTGATACGCTCTGCATATACGGCGAGCCCGGGATCTTCACTTTTTATTGCCGAAGCTGCCCGTTTTGCAAATGCTTCCGCATTCCGGCGTGATGATACAAAGATAAGACATTGCCCCCCCTCAGTGATTGTGTCAAGGGTGAGATTGATATCATCATAATTCTTTGATACTGCTTTGACCGTCCGGGTCCCATCACGGAAATGGATGCAGTTGTTGAAAAAAACACCTGGTCGGAGGTCAACAGGACGCCAGGTGCTTGTCACTAGTTCTGCATTCAGCCAGCTGGCAAGCTTATCAGGATTTCCAATCGTTGCAGATAATCCGATAATCTGCATATCAGGATTTCTGAAACGCATCTTGGCGATCACCATCTCAAGTGTCGGGCCCCGATTCTGTGAGTCAATCAGGTGGACTTCATCTACAACAAGCAGGGTAATCTCTGTTATCCACGTTGCACTATTCCGCAGAAGAGAATCTACCTTCTCGCTGGTGGCAACAATGATATCATTTTTTCCAAGCAAGTCATCACGACGGTCAAAATCGCCGGTCGCAATACCAACTCTCACACCTTTGTTGCCAAACTCCTCAAATTTCTCGTTTGCAAGTGCCTTGAGGGGAACGATATACAGGCATTTCCCTCCTTTAAAAATGGTCTTGTGCATAGCCATTTCGGCAATCAGTGTCTTTCCACTCGCAGTGGGTATGGCAACGAGAAGATTTCTCCCGTCAAGCAATCCCTTATCCACACAATCGATCTGAGGGGGATAGAGCTCTAAAATACCCTCTCTGGCATATTTCTGCTTGAGATTTTCGGGGATTGCAAGATCCTGGATAAGCATGTTACATCCTTTTAATACATTTATTACCGTCCCCAAGATACCAGTCCAAATCGAGACATTTAAAAATTTTAATCATATTTTTTAGGTATTTTCCAAAGGATAATTGCTGACGTAGAATATGGGATTTTGATGACATTCAAAGCATCAGTAATAATAACTAATCATGTCCTGTTTTGCTTCTTTCTTTTTCCTGTCCAGGAATGCAAAGACATTCTCATGGGGCACTCCCTCAATCAACATATCTATAGCCGCTCGTGCGGTCTTGAGTTGTTCGGGGTAACCGATCAAGGCAATGGTTTTGCCAAAGACTGAAATCTCAACATCGGTCATGTCTTCTATCTGCTCCCGTGCACGCCCGTCTTTTCCAATTATCCTGCCTCTTAGCCGGTCAAGCTGACGCGGCCCCTCTGCCATACTGGACAAATCAATTACATCAAGNAGTAAATCTTCATCCTCAATCATCTCAAAAGCCCTTTCTGGAGAGAATCCACGGTTGATTGCATTGATTATTTCAACTGCCCTCAGGAGGGAAACCGTATGCTCTTCAGTGCTCTCAACCTTAACGAGGCCTTCTTTACTATCAACAGTAATTGTGGTGTGAGTCTTTGCTTCAAGCTCTTTTTTTGTTGAACCGCCTTTTCCAATCAGAACGCCCACTCTGCTTCCGGCGATTTTTACTTCCTGCATCATTTTCTCTCTTACCTCGTCTATAAAATTCAATTGTACATTTCACAGCACTGTTATGGTATATAGTATATCGTTGTTCGTAGTTATCATGGTTCAGCTGTATCAAGTCCGGTTACTGAATTGAAAATTTCAACATCATTACGCACATCGCAACGGTTTTTAAAAAACCTGTTGATATTGCGAATATCCCGCATAAGAAACTGGTAAGCACGGGGATGATCCCGGGTGACTGACTGACCCATATCGATGAGATACGGCTTTTTGCCATATAAGATGTTGAACTCACTCAGATCCCCATGAACGAGTTCAGCTTTGTTGTAAAGGAGATCAATATACCTCATAAGTGTTGCATAGATTCCCGCCGCGTCCTCAAAATCGGCGTTCTTAAGCTGCGGATAGGGAATTTCATTCTCCCCCAGATATGACATGATGAGAATATTCCGGTCCCATACGAGGGGCTCAGGAACGGGAATACCCGCATCCTGAGCCCGAACAAGATTCGAGAATTCTTTTCTTGTCCAGGCAAAGACAAGCTCTTTTCGTGATTTTTTCACTCGTGAAAACCTCCGGTCTCCGGTGATGTAGGAGCTCATTGTCGTAAAATTTGCCGTGCGTATCCGGTAAATCTTTATGGCGACACCTACACCATCACGTTCACCGTAAAATACATTCGCTTCTTTGCCAGTGCTGATTGATCCGCCAATTACCGAAAGCCACTTTTTATGGACTAGCTTGTAAAGTGCGAGAAGCGTGACGTCATCAAAAACATCTTCGGAAACTTTGAACTGGTCAGCATCTTTAATGCGGACACCCATCTCTTCTAATCTCTTATCGAATTTATCCAGCCGTTTCTCAAAACTCACAGATAGCCACCATAAGTCATTAGGTAATTTTCCATCTTCCTTATCTTACTTAATATAATCCCGTACTGGCGCAAATATTTCAACAAGGCATTCACCACAGGATTTCTTGAGATCAAGCGGATGCACGTCACCAGTCCCATAGGAGGTTTCAAGATCCTGATAGGTTGTAAAAGTCCGGTCTCCGCCGAATTTTGCCGGTCTTTTAATCGTAATCTCTAGCAGA
>JGI11641J44799_10000009_pt1 | contig 48643 bp, 57 predicted proteins | sample WetSurSiteA1Bulk_FD_44799 | JGI IMG/M metagenome (IMG submission 44799) | reverse complement strand
CAATAAGAGATGCAACGATATGGTCAGGAGTAGGAAGGTCTGGATCTCCTACACCGAGATCGATGATATCAACACCTTTTTTTTGTTGTTCCGCTTTCATCTCATCTATCCGGGCAAAAAGATACGGCGGGAGATTACTCATGCGTGATGCGTACATAGGTAGTAGCTGTTGGAGCCCGGATTTATTGTAATTAACGCTTCTGCCAATACATCCTGCAAAAGTATTTGCAAATTTCCTTACAAAAAGGTGTGAACATGGTGAATAATTATTGCTTATTAGCCCGGAATAAAAAAATGAGCCCTATGACAAAGGATCAGGAAATTATCAGAAAAAACCCAATCTTCAAACGGTCCAGGAAGATAAACGGGCTACTTGGAGGACGTGCATGACTGTACCCATGGAGATAACGGTAATCTTCTCCACTGCCCCCTGCGACAAATCAGCATCGCTTGCAAGGGTGCTTATCGAGAAGCATCTTGTTGCATGCGTCAATGTCGTCACGGTGCGTTCATACTACCAATGGAAAGGAGAGGACTGTGATGACGAAGAACACCTTCTCATCATAAAGACCCCGAGGGAAAAAGCGGGTGAAGTTATTGCGGAAATAAAAACACATCACCCTTATGAACTGCCGGAAATCATCGCGCTCCCGGTTATTGATGGATACCCCCCCTACCTCAATTGGATACACGAGGAAACGCAACGATGATCTTAAAAGACCACCGCAGCATCCGAATAAGAAATGAAGAAGTTTCAGAAATTGATGACATCATCGTCGTTGAGGATCAGTTCCAGATACTCTTCAATGATCTTCCGGTTACGGATATTGTTGCCAGCCGCGACCAGCTTCATGAGCTCGGTGCCGGTTTTGTCATAACGGAGGGTCTTACCCGGTGCGTGGACAAGGTGAAACTTGAAGGGAATCGCATCCTTGTGTATGCCGACTTAGGTTGTGATGTATCGCGATCGAAAAAAGAACTTGGATCTTCAGGAGGAACGAGCATACAAAAAGACCCCCGTACTGTCTCATCTGATATCAAAATTACTCCTGAAGATGTAATTTTGTGGACCAGGGAGATTGAGACGGAAGTCTGGCGAAAAACCGGTGCAGTCCATTGTTCAGTACTCTTTTGTGAAGGGAAGTGTATAGTAAAAAGCAGTGATGTAGGGAGGCATAATACCGTGGATAAGGTTGTCGGGCATGGTATCCTGAACAGGATTGACCTCTCGCGTTGTGTGATTGGTTGTACTGGCAGACAACCTGCAGGGATGGTGAAAAAATATGCAAATGCAGGGATACCCATAGTAATTTCCCGCGCTGCTTCGACTGACAAGGGAATTGCGACAGCTGAATCTGCCGGGATCACTCTGGTATGTTTCTCCCGCGGGGACCGGTTTACGATTTATACTCACCCGAACCGNATACTTGGTTCATGAATGTCAGCGTCTTTTAATGGTGATTATGCACAAGGTTATTGCCAGTGGCTGAAATACGTGATCTATACAAAAATGGCAGGAACTGATCAATTTGTCAGGTGAACCAACGAGCTCTCTGGGATCAGCGCTCCTTGTGCTCGGGTGCCCCCAGGTGCCGGTGCAGACGAGTGTTGCACTGTACCTGATTAATCGCCTCAGAAAATCCGGTTTTGTACCGGTCGTTGCAGGCAATAAAGCGGCAAACACGCTCCTTGTTATCGCGGATCCCGACCGTCATTACCTTGGAGAAGTTATGGATCTCGATCGTGCAGTAACGATGATTACTGAGAAGAAACGGGACTTTGACCGATGCTTTGTTTTTATCCACAATGATGCTGGCATCAGCTATGCTGCGACAATGGGTGCGATCTCAAAAGCAAAGATCTATACCCTTGTGTACGGGGAACATTATGAAGATCTGGTAAAAAATATTGATTTCCCCTGCACAATAATTGCAGCAAAAGCCGTGCATAATCCTCTGCCCTTAAAAAAGGCAATCGATGAGGTGACTCCATGGGCTGCGTAGAATCGATGAACTATGAAATCCTTATGCGGGGGGGATCCTTCAAAGAATGCCGGGAGTATATCATGAAGCATTTTACCGAGTATATTGAAGTCCAACCAGGTTTCAGGATCTTCGATATTCATACTATCGGTGTGCCACCAATAGCAATAGGTCTTGACCGGGACTTTATCATCTTTCCGTATACAAAGCCCTGCCATGGCACATTTCTTCTCAGGATAGAAGATACTGCTGAAGCCGCCCGTTTGCGTGCAATGAAAAAATGAGTTTGGCTTGGGTTTTTTATGACCGGCAAAGGAAAAATACTCGTAATGGACGATGAGCAGATCATCCTTGATGTGACGCAAGAAGTACTGAATTTTCTCAACTATGATGGTATGTTTACATCAGACGGTCAGACTGCAATCGACCTCTACAAAAAAGAAAAAAATGCCGGTGCACCGTTTGACATCGTTATTCTTGATCTTTCTGTCCATACGGGAATGGGCGGAAAAGAAACAATTGAAGCACTCAGGAAATTTGATCCTTTAGTTAAAGGAATAGTATCAACCGGGTTTGCAAACGATCCGGTTGTTGAAAACTTTTCCCAGTACGGTTTTAGCGGTAAGCTCACGAAACCCTACAAAATCAGCGATCTGAAAAACATTCTTGAACAGTTGATGAAAAAANAGTGAANCTCAAATCTGTGGCTATCTTGGTGAGCACCATTATCAGTTGTNGATATTTTTAAAGTGTTTTTCCTTGCTTTTTTATTAAATTCTCAAATATTATTCGCACAGGGTTATGCTAACTTATTTACACCTTAAAAAGTATCAGAACATACGGGAACCACCATGAAAGACGTATCTGTTCTTATAGGAGGGAAAGCGGGTGACGGGATAAATAGTGCGGGTTCACTGGTTGCCTACCTGCTTAATCATATCGGGTATAACATATACCTCTATTTTGACTACCCCTCCCTTATACGGGGGGGGCATAATTTTGCAATCGTACGGGGTTCAGAAAAGAAAATCGGGACCTGTTGGGACCAGGTGGATTTTTTACTGGCACTCAACCAGGAAACCATCGAACGCCACGCTGATAAATGTACCCGTGAAACGGTGATCATATCTAATGCAGACCTCGTAAAATCTGCCGGCCAGGGTATTTTGGTGAACGCGATTCTCAAAGCGGAAAATGCTCCCGAAATCATGAGAAATTCTGCAATTATCGGGGGGTTTTCCAAAGCAGCCGGTATTGAATGGGATGTTGTGACCACAGTGTTTCAGGGCCATATCCCAAAAGGCGTTGATCTTAACCTGAAGGTAGCAAAGAGAGCATATGATAAGGTGGAAAAAGTTCACCCACTCATACCCGGGTCAAAATCTCCCCGCACACTCCTCACTGGAAATGAAGCGATCGGGCTGGGTCTGGTAAAAGGAGGGCTTGATACCTATGTCTCGTACCCGATGACCCCTTCATCAAGCCTGCTTCATTTCCTTGCCGACCAGCAGGAGAAGTTTGGAATAACAGTTGTTCATCCGGAGAATGAGATTGCGGTAATCCTTATGGCACTCGGTTGTGCCTATGCAGGTAAACGATCGGCAGTTGGCACTTCCGGTGGGGGATTCTGCCTGATGACAGAAGGCCTTTCCCTGGCAGGAATGGCCGAACTCCCTCTGGTGCTCGTTGTCTCCCAGCGCACCGGGCCTTCAACCGGCCTTCCTACCTATACCGGACAATCTGATCTCCAATTCATCCTCCATGCCGGGCAAGGGGAATATCCGAGGCTGATTGTTGCCCCGGGGGATGCGCAGGAATCTGTGTTCTGGTCAGCATTTGCTATGAAAATAGCCTGGAAATACCAGATCCCTGCATTCATCCTTGCTGACAAAACACTATCTGAGGGGACATATAGTGTTGACTCTGCCATGATTCCCGAGATCGGGAAAACAGATCCCTTTTTATGGCCGGGGACTGGACAGTATCTCCGTTATGCCGACACACCCAGTGGTATTTCACCGCTTGCATTTCCTGGTATGAGCGATGCCGTGATTAAGGTGAACAGCTATGCACATGATGAATCGGGTATCACCATCGAAGATGCAGATCATGTTAAGCAAATGACAAAAAAACGCATGCGTAAGGAAGACGGGTTAACCAAAGAGATGCAGGAATATCCTAGCGTCAATGTGTCAGGTAATCCTGCTGCGTCTACCGCATTGCTCTGCTGGGGATCAACGAAGGGCGTTTGTAATGAGATCGCAGCAATTCTCGGCCTACGGGTGATTCAGCCAATTGTCCTCTCCCCATTCCCGCTTGTCCAGCTTCAGCAAGCTGTCAAGGGAGTTCAGAGACTGATTGCTGTTGAAGAGAATTCAACCGGACAATTTGCTGCTCTCGCTGAACGGCATGGGATTGTGCCGGATGAACAGATCCTGCGGTATGACGGGCGTCCTCTCTCCCCCGATTATCTCATTGAAAAAATATCGGAGCTTGTCATATGACACGTCAGCTCATAACCGGTACGCAGAACACCTGGTGTCCGGGATGTGGAAATTTTTCAATCCAGCATACCTTAAAAAATGTGTTTGCGGGGATGGAGAAGGAAGGAAAATCCCTTGACGATATCGTTTTAGTGTCAGGGATTGGTTGTCATGCAAAAATCGTCGATTATTTGAATGTCAATACTTTCTATTCGATCCATGGAAGAACCATCCCGGTTGCAACCGGAATCAAACTTGCCAATCCGGATCTCACAGTAATCTGCTGCTCAGGAGACGGGGACTCGTATGCCGAAGGTTTGGATCACCTGATTTTTGCAGCAAAACGCAATATCGATATCACGGTACTCATCCACAACAACCGGGTATACGGGCTTACTACGGGGCAATATACTCCCACGTCCCCTCTTGGCTTCAAAGGAAAATCCACTCCTTCAGGTACTGCTGAATATCCGTTCAACCCCATCGAATTAATGCTGGCAAGCGGGGCAACATATGTTGCGCGAGGGTATACCAGGAAAATGGATCAACTAAAGGATCTGGTTATGGAGGGTATAACGCACAAAGGGTTTGCATTTATTGACGTGCTCCAGATCTGTGCCACGTTCTTTCCGATTACAGACTATTACTCCTCCAGGGTTTACGAGCTATCCGATCATAACCGGACAGACTTCGAATCGGCATGTACCAAAGCGAGGGAATGGGACTATAACAGTGATGCTAAGATTGCACTTGGCACGTTCTTTGAGCGCTCTCTTCCCAGCTTTGATGAAAAAATGGGTCAGCACAGGATCAATGCGGCGGAGCGGGAACTGGCAATCCNGGAGTTCCTTATAACGAGGACATGATATAATACAATCTCTCTTTGAACCAGTGTGCCTAAGGCAGGAGTGATTAACGGTGAATAGAACAAACCTTCCCGGTTTTTTTGTGTATCAAACCGGACTTTCATAAATACAGGTAAACAACATCAATAAAAAATCAGATTTAAAAGAGATTAACAAGGTGTGTTGATTGACAGGGCTACAAAATCCTGCTTTTCGCAAAGCGACGATCCGCCTGCTGGTGATCCCCTTTACGGTTTATACGGCATGGATGCTCGAGACGTTCCTGCTTGAAGGGAGCACGAATCTTTTTATGCGTTTTGACCCTGCAGGCCTTTTTCTGTATACCATAATTGCATGCATAATTACAGGTACGATTTTACCACTGTTATGCATTCGAAAAGCCTTTATCAAAGGAGCAGTCAACATGTTTCAGATCGGTTTTCGATCATTACGACGCACCATCCTTGCCGGTGTCCTGACCTGTATTATCGGTTATGGAGCAGTCATTATTTTCAGTCCGTTCGGTACGGACCGGTTCATGTTTGCCAATGCATTCCTCCTTCTTTTGCCCGGGGCAATCGCATCGGTAATGATCTGCTTTATTCTCGTAGGGACTCATATACAAGCGTTTGTCCGTAGCGGAGGGGCATTCCTTTCCCTGTCATTGGGGATACTAGTTACAGCGATGTTGTTTGGCATAACTACTTTTGCTTACTTCCCCGCTCTTATAGTAAAGGAAACCATTTTTGTGGTTGTCGGGGTTGGCATTATTGCGGGATTATTTTTCTTTGCCGTCCGTGATGTCTATGCAACGACGATTGTAGTGGGAGGATGCAGTGTTTTTATCTATGCAGACAGGATCAACCCACAATATTTATATAACGCTGTGCCGGGAGTCTGGATCAACGCAGGCCTGGCAGTGTTTTCATTGATAGGCATCCACATATACCTCTCAAGGAATTTTACTACTATCATGATACCCGACAAATAATCAAATATCATGGTTTTTTTATTTTTTAAGCTTGTCAGCATTCTGCCCGCAGATAAAAGATCATTTCCCCTATTTAATCTCAAAAAATTTTTCCAGAACAATGAAGGGTCAGAACACTCCCAATTCAGGATAAAAACCCGATAATTTTTTTTATCGACAAAAAATCTTATACGCACCGAAATCGAAAGATACAATTATGATTAAACATTTCTGGTATGGAATTCTTATCAGTCTCCTTTTGATGTCTGGTGTGTTTATTGCAGGTTGTTCAGATCAGTCACCAGCGGGTAATACAACTCCTGCGACAACAACAGCGGCGTATACGGCAAAGTACGCAGCGGGAGATATTATCGCCAGGACAGCATCGTCAACTGATCAGATGCTGTATGTCATTGTAAGTTATGATCAGGCATCGGGTCAATACACGCGACAGCTGATCTACAAAAATTCTGATGGATCGTGGGGACACTTTGTCACCAACAAAACCGAATCTGTTGAAAGAACGCTTGTCGAAAAAGTGTATCCGTTTAAGGTAGCACAAGTGAAGGTCAATACAATCGCAATTCTTACTCCGACAATCCCGCCGACGGTGACAATAACACAATCAGGTAGTTCCCCCGTTATCACATCAATTTCTCCGACTCGCGGGGGAACTGATGCAACAGTCAGTGTGACAATTACCGGAAGTAATTTTCAGAATGGCGCAACAGTTAAACTCATGCGGGCCGGCGACCCGATTATCCAGGCAATTGGTGTAACCGTAACTTCTTCAACTACTATTAACGGTCTTATAAAATTTTCCAGTGCAGAAAAAGGAAGTTACAATGTGATTGTAGCCAATCCCGATGGCCAATCTGATACACTGGTTGGAGGATTTATTGTCGGTGAGCCTGCTCCCGTCATTTCCAGTGTAACTCCCGATAATGGAATATATAATCAAACAGTGAACCTGATTGTTACCGGGCAGTACTTCACGAATCCTGCAAAGGTCAGTTTGTCAAGAGGGACTGAACAACTGACACCATCCAATATTCAATGGAAGGATGCCACAAAAATTACGTGTGATCTGACTATTCCCTCTGGTACAACGACTGGTGAATGGAATGTTTCGGTTACTAATATTGCTGATAAACTGTCCGGAACATGGAATCACCCGTTCAAAGTGAATGCAACATAATTTTAAAAAATTCATTTTTTTGCCGAAAGACCAAAAAAAAGCGAATTTAACGTATTTTCAGATCTGAGATTTTTCTTCATTAAATTTATCGTATTTTTATGGCAGTCATTACCTGTCACATTCCAAAAACCATAAACTATTAACTTTCACGAAAAAAATTAAAAATTAATGGTTGAATCGGTCGTATCTCCCGCCGCATCTGCGATGTGAGTCTTGGCACTATCCGGGTAATTTTCATTTCCAAGGGAATCAGGTATTTAGCTCCAATAATTGGTTTTTTTGAAGTTATTATCTGGCTTTTAGCCATTGGCCAAATCATGAACAACCTGACAAATTTTGTTGCCTATATTGCCTATGGCGCCGGGTTTGCTGCAGGAACATATATCGGCATGGTCATTGAGGAAAAAATATCCCTCGGACTGGTAAGTGTCCGCATCATTACTAAAAAAGATCCTGGGGAACTTATCCAATATCTCCGATTGAATAATTATGGTGTAACAAGTTTCTATGGTGAAGGAGGGACTGGCAAAGTGAAGATGGTTTTTACCATAATTAAGAGGCAGGATCTCCCGTATGTTGTAGAAATCGTTAAACAGTTCCACCCGAATGCCTTTTATTCCATAGATGATGTAAAATCCGTGGGCGAGGGAATATTTCCGGAAAACCGGTTACCGGGAGGCGGTGTTTTTTCGTGGCTGGACTCATTGCGTTTTTACCGGAAAGGAAAATGAGGTTCTCTGCTCATTCATAAAGTCATTTTTGCATTTTTAATCGCATTATTTTATCAATTAATTTAATATGCCCTTTCTTCAAATACTATCACAGAGGAAAATGGCCGGGAGAAAGATATTCTTATTTGTTATTGCACTCGGTATATGCCTGCTTGCGGGATATATCGGGGCTTATTACACTACTCCTGAAATTCCGACCTGGTACGAAAGTCTGCAAAAACCGGATCTCACTCCCCCCTCGTGGGTCTTTGGGCCGGTGTGGACAATACTGTTTATTTGCATGGGCATCTCTCTTTACTGGATCCTTGAGACCGGAGTAAAGAGCCAGGATGCAAAATTAGGGATGATCCTTTTTATTTTCCAGCTGGTCCTGAATGTTACATGGTCCTATCTCTTTTTTGGTCTTCATTCAACGTTCTTCAGCTTCTTAATAATCATAATGCTCTGGGCGGTGTTGCTCTGTGCAATCGTCCAGATATTCCGGTTCTCTATTCCGGCTTCAGTAATACTCGTCCCGTATTTTTGCTGGATATCTTTTGCAGCGTACCTCAATTACGAGATCCTCATCATGAATCCGATGTATTTTGGGATTTCAATATAAGAAAGGAAGAATCTTTTATCTCTTTTTAATGACCGATCAATATCTTCTTTTTGTTGGAAGGTGACGATGACATGCGGAGTCTGTATGCCAATTCAGCATATTTACGTAGAAAATTTCAAGAGTTTTTCACAGGTTGATCTTGACGTATCCCGATTTAATGTAGTGATCGGTTCTAACGCCGCAGGAAAATCAAATTTTATCAGTATTTTCAAATTCCTGCGTGACATCAGCAAATTCGGGATAGTCAATGCAATCGCGATGCAGGGTGGATCGGAATATCTCCAGAATACAAAAATCGGGACCTTAAACGACCTGAAGATCAAGGTCGTTTTTCAGCCAAATCAAACTCTGGATGTACTTAAACTTCAGGAGACGGCAAACTCATCTATTGCCATTCAACCGTTCCTGTCATCCTATGAATTTGCTCTCCGGTTTTCCAAAAGGGGTGATGAATTTTCAATCACAAAAGACAGGATCATTCTTGGTTGTAAGGTTTTGTCATGCAAACGCGAAAACGAGCATAGCATCGATAAGCAAAGTATCGGATGCGGCGAAATACGGGTAACCAGCGACAGCGGTAAAATAATCTATGATATTGATCTGCCGGAAGGGTGTCCAGTTTCCGAAAGGGAAATTATCCCTCTCTGTTTCCGATATAAGCACCTGCCTGAAAAAACACTTCTTCTGGAATCACCCTATGTCTTCCCTTTAACCCTTGGAGAAAAATTCTTTGATCGCATTGCAGTATACGACATCGATCCTAAACTTACGAAAAAAGGAGTAGCGATAACAGGAAAGAGAGAACTTGAAGAGGATGCAGGAAACCTTGCACTGGTCCTGAAAAATATTATCGGTGACCCGGAAAAAAAACGGAAATTATCAAACCTTTTACGGGATGTCCTTCCCTTTATTGAGGATTTCTCTGTTGAGAAGTTTATGGACATTTCGCTTGTCCTCACGCTCCGCGAAAAATATTCAAAGAATCATGACCTCCCTTCACCATCTCTCTCTGATGGGACAATGATGATATTTGCACTTATCGTCGCGCTCTATTTTGAAGACAAACCTTTTATCATCATCGAAGAACCCGTCAGTCACATTCACCCCATTTTGGTTGCAAGGGTAATTTCCATGATGAAGGAGTCATCGAAAAAAAAGCAGGTAATAATTACAACCCATACCACTGAAGTAGTAAAACATGCTTCATTGGAGCATCTCCTTCTCGTATCAAGGGATTCTGAAGGATTCTCAGTTCTTTCCCGCCCCGCTGATAAAGAAGAAGTGCGGACATTTCTGGAAAATGAGATCGGGATTGAAGAACTATACGTCCAGAACCTGCTGAGTATGTAAGTATGAAAACCCGTATGTTCATACTTGTTGAAGGTGAAGATGATGTCCGCTTTTTCGGGCGAATCATAAAACCCCTGTTAATTGGCCGATATGATGCCGTTGAAATTATTCCCTATGCAAGCATCAAACGCTCAAAAGTGAATAGTTTTTTAAAAAGCATTAGGCTCATGAAAAACGATTATATTTTTTTTGCAGATATCGATACAGAACGATCAGTTCGTGATAAAAAGCAGATCCTTTACTCTCATTTCAATCACATCGATGGCAACAATATTATTGTCGTTATCAAAGAGATCGAGAGCTGGTATTACGCCGGCCTGTCGGCTGAATCGGCGCAATTCCTGGCAGTGCCCAGTCTCTTGTTCACCGATGATCTCACTAAAGAGGATTTCAATAGTCTCATCCCCCCAAAGTTTGATTCAAGGATCGATTTTATGTTCGAAATACTCAAGTACTTCTCAATCGATACTGCAGAAAAGAAAAATCACTCATTCAAATTCTTTATCACCAGGTACCATCTGGATGTTCCTGCGAAACATTAGTAAAACCAAGAATATGCACTTTTTTTACCATTAAGAAGTCACGGTATCGAAATTATTAATTCACCTATCCACTCATTTTGTATTGGTTTAGAAAAAGTCGGAGATTTTTTGATATGATGGAAAAATATATCTGTGGTATTTGTGGGCACGTGTTTGACCCGGAAAAGGGTGAACCGCTGCAGAATATACCCCCCGGTAGAGAATTTGCCGATCTCTTAGAAAACTGGCAGTGTCCAATCTGCGGTGCAGCAAAGAAAAATTTCAGGAAGGCGTGATTGCTGGTTATCATGGTTTCACGAGAAATTATTCATGGGATCTACCATGTCGGAGCGATTGATTTTGACAGGCGACTCTTCGATGAGCTTATCCCGCTCCCGAATGGAACAAGTTATAATTCGTTCCTGGTTCGGGGGAGCGAGAAAACTGCACTGATTGACACAGTCGACCCCACAAAAGAGTTCGAACTGATCTCAAATCTTGTCAAACTCAATATTGACCGCATTGATTATGTAATCGTCAACCATGCTGAACAGGACCACTCGGGTTCTCTCCCAATGATTCTTGAATTTTTCCCTGATGCCGAAGTGGTTACAAATGAAAAGTGCAAAGATTTGCTTATTGCCCTGCTCCACGTGTCAGAAAACCGCTTCCTGGTTATCAGGGACAAAGATACCCTCTCTTTAGGAGATCGCACACTTGAATTTTTCATGACCCCGTGGACACACTGGCCGGAGACCCAGGTAACCTACCTGCGCGAGGACAAAATCCTCTTCTCCTGCGATCTTTTCGGGTCACATGCAGCAACGAGCGATCTCTATGCGCATGAAGAGGCAGAGATCTATCACTCAGCCAAAAGGTATTATGCCGAGATCATGATGCCATTCCGCAACAGCATAAAAGGGTATGTGACCATGATAAAAACCCTCCCTCTTGACCTAATTGCTCCGAGTCACGGGCCATTGTACCGTCGCCCTCAGTTCATACTTGATTCCTATGCAGACTGGGTATCAGATACCGTGAAAAACGAGGTTGTTATCATATACGTTTCAATGCATGGCAGCACCCAGAAAATGGTAGAACACCTCACGGATGCGCTTATTATGCGGGGGATTTGCGTCAAACCTTTCAATCTGACCCGCACGGATATCGGTGAGCTGGCTATGGCACTCGTGGATACCGCCACATTGGTTATTGCAACCCCCACTGTCCTTTTTGGCCCCCACCCACAGGTCGTATATGCTACCTATCTTGCAAACCTGCTTAAACCAAAAATTCGTTTTGCGTCAGTAATTGGATCGTATGGCTGGGGGGGCAAATCTGTTGAAACGATAGTAAAAATGCTTGATCATTTCAAGGCTGAGTTCATTGAACCTGTCATGGTCAAGGGTCTACCGGACGAAACCACCTTGCGGGCACTCGACAGGCTTGCAGACGATATCCTAAAGAAACATAGTGATAGTAAGATCGTCTAAATTGTGAAGTGACATCGCGACAAAAATATTTGAATTACCCTAAAAGTCATTGCACGGGCATCCTGTTACACACACGGTCTCTGGACAAACAAACATTAATAAAAAAGAAAAAAATTCAAATTACTCTCATTTTCGGCAAAACACTAATAGAGGACAAGCGGTAACCCAATAGTAATGCAGCGGCTTTCACATCTCTCCACGATTATTGCTGATGTTGGGGATATGTTCACCTTTATCGCGCCATTTACCGCTGTTCCCCTGATTGTTGCCATACTCTTTTCTGAATGGGATATGATTCTGCCGATGACAGCAGTCCCGGTAACTTTCTTTCTTCTTGGTACGGTGTTACGAACCCTTCCACGGACCGATCGTGGAGTGAGGCTGTCTATGGCCATGTGTTCAGTAGCCCTCTTCTGGCTTTCCTCTGCGATGGTGAGCGGGATCCCGTTTATGTTTGGCCTGCATATGGGATTTACCGACGCGTTATTTGAAGGAATGGCAGGATGGACAGGTACCGCGTTTTCTATGATCCGTTCGCTTGACACCGCTCCCCATACCCTGCTTTTCTGGCGATCTTATATGCAGTGGATTGGTGGTATCGGTATAATTGCATTCATGATTGCTCTCGCAAGCAGTTCCGGTCTTTTCAGTTCAAGGCTTTTCAGAACTGAGGGCCGTGATGAACCGCTGATGCCCAGCGTAATAGCTACTGTGCGGGCGATCTGGAAGATTTATGGGATGCTCACTTTTTTTGCAATCAGCCTTATCCTGTTCACCGGGCTCTCACTATGGGAGTCGGTCAATCTTGCACTTTCGGCAATATCCAGTGGTGGGTTTACCCTGCATGAAGGGGGAATCCTGTATTATGACAATACCATGCTCCAGATAATCCTGATCCCTATTATGATCGCCGGTGCCCTGCCGTTCAAACTCTATTACAACATTGTTCAAAACAGGCGATGGTCATTTTTTGGGGATGAACAGGTAAAACTGTTCTTCCTCTTCACTGGGATTGGGATTGCAGTACTTACCTACGATCTGGTTTTTTTTGGGAATTTGGAAATCCTTCCGGCATTCAACCAGGGAGTCTTCATGACCGTATCGACACTAACAACTACCGGTTTCCAGAATGTAAACCTTCATTCCTGGGCGAGTGTTACCTTGTTGTTCCTGACACTCCTCACCTTTATCGGGGGTGCTTCAGGTAGTACTGCCGGTGGTATCAAACTCAATAGGGTAGCACTTGCCTTACGAGCTCTTCTCTGGTGGTTCCGCAGGCTCTTTGTCAGCGGGAAAGTTCTCCAGCCATTTAAGATCGAAGGCAGGGTCATCCCCAGGGCAACTGCAGAACTTGAGGCTTCAAAGAATATGCTCATCATCATCCTCTCGGTGGTAACAATTTTTATTGCAACGCTTGCAGTATTACAATTTCATATTACAACCTATTCCATCACCGATATCGTCTTTGAGGTTGTATCTGCATTTTCTACGTGTGGTACCAGTACCGGGTACGTGTCGCCGGATATGCCGATAATCTCAAAATGGATCTTTATCGGTGTAATGTTTCTGGGGCGACTGGAAGTAATCCCGGTAGTGATGCTCCTTATCGCTCTATTCCGGGGACCTGACTAAATTTTTCGCTCACCTGACAAGGAAAGTTGCAGATGAGGAGAGGGTGTGGTGCAACACAACTTTACTTTTCTTAACATCAGGAGACCTAATATAAATTGCCGGCCCATTATAGGATGATGAAGCAGATCGCCCTGTACGGTAAGGGTGGCATAGGAAAATCTACCACTTCTGCCAACTTGTCAGCAGCACTCTCCGGCATGGGTCTTGACATCCTCCAGATTGGGTGCGATCCCAAACGGGACAGCACGAGAATGCTGATGCATGGAAACTTTATTCCTACCGTTATGGATCTGGTCCGGGAACGGGGCGAAGCACCGATTACCTTATCGGAGATCGAGTTTACCGGGTTTAACGGCGTCCGCTGTGTGGAAGCCGGAGGTCCTGAGCCCGGTGTCGGGTGTGCCGGGCGGGGTATTATTGCCACATTCCAGTTACTCGAAAAATTTGGTGCGTTAAAAGGCGATGTCATTGTATACGATGTACTCGGCGATGTGGTGTGCGGGGGATTTGCCATGCCAATGCGGGAGGGCTACGCACAGGACGTCTACCTTGTCACATCTGGTGAACTGATGTCGCTGTACGCAGCCAATAATATCTGCAAAGCGATTAAACGACTCTCATCCCGTCAAAAGAGTACCTGCCGTCTTGCAGGAGTGATATGCAATGCCAAGAACCAGCCGAATGAAGAAGAACTTGTCGCAGAGTTTGCGATTCGGGTGAACAGCTCGCTCATCCAGTTTATCCCACGAGACCGTGTAGTGCAGCTTGCAGAGCTCAACCGGAAAACCGTAATCGAGTTCGAACCTGCCTCCGCACAGGCTGAATGTTACCGTACCCTTGCTGCCCGCGTGATGGAAAATACTCATTTTACGATACCAACCCCGTTAGAGATTGATGAGCTTGAATCCCTTGCCTATTCATATATCTAGATTCGGGGGGTGCACGCTCACCGGGGCACTCTCGGTGACCACTCAGGTGAGGGATACGGTTACTATTGTCCATGGGCCAAAAGGGTGCACACACCATAATTTCTCTCTCCTGCATGCAACCGGGCTTGACAACGATAATATCTCCCTGCCGGATTTGATCTCGACAGGAATTTCTGAAACCGATATAATTTTTGGGGGAGAAAAAGTGCTTGAACGGACTCTTGACATGGTTGCAGAGCGAAATGTTGGTGGAATTTTTGTGCTATCTACCTGCATTATTGATACTATTGGTGATGATGTTGGGGCTGTCTGCCGCAGGCATTATAACGTACCTGTTATATCCGTTCCGACAGCAGGATTTCTCGGAGGTACCTTCCAGAATGGTGTTAATAATGCACTCAATGCCATTGCAGATACTGCAGAACCCTGTTTGCCAGGTCAGGGAGCAAATATTATTGGTGAGAAAAATCTCGAGTATGAAGTGGATGAGAATTATGCAGAGGTAACCCGGTTACTTTCTGCACTGGGGATACCGGTAAATCTACGGTTCCTGCGTGATTGTTCCCTGTCAGACATAACCCGGCTTGGTGCAGCACGGCTCAATATTCTTCGGGACGATGACCTGTTGGGTGTTGGTAAACACCTACAACAACGATTCGGCACGCCATATATTTCCTCTTATCCTGTGGGACTTGGCGGAACGATCGACTTTCTTGAGACTGTTGCAGGAGGTTTTGGTGTGAAATCTACCCAGGCTGTTCTTGAGGAAAAAGTCCTGCAGGAAGAGATCCTTTGTGAGTTTGAAGATATTTCAGGCACTTCAATAACATTTGATCAGCCTGATACCAGTTCTGATGCGATCCCTGTTGCCCGAGAAGTTGCAGGCAGAATCTCGGCCAGTATTGAAAGTGACGGATGTGTAGTGCCTCTCCCGCTCTCACCTCCGGTAGGAACAAACGGGATACGGCGGATGCTCCACCGTTGGAGGCGTGCAATCCATGCCTGAATGTGAAAATCCTCTCTGGCCCTGTGCGATGACCGGAGCTGCTGCTTGTCTTGCTGGTTTTGAAGGCATTGCAGTCGTTATCCATGGGTCAAGCGGGTGCTACTATTACCCCACAACGCTCCTTCATGCCCCCCTGTATGGTACGTTTATCCTGGAAAATGAGGCAATCTTCGGGTCTGAGCTTCGACTCCGTGAAGTTATTGAGGGAATTTCCAAGTTTGGGAAAAAGATAGCGGTGGTTACGACTTGTGTTCCTGCTTTAATCGGTGAGGATATCAAATCAATGCTTTCCGAATATGATGTGATCCTTGTCGATAGTCCGGGTTTTTCAGGTGATGTGGAAACGGGATATAAAAAAGGTCTTTTATCCCTCGAACCAGCTGTAGACCAGGCAACCGAAGGGATAAATATTGATGGGATCTGTCTTTTTGATCCGTTTTCGAACGGAAATGTCAGGGAGATTATGCGTTTACTGGGTAATGCATCGATTCCTGTGGGTACTGTTTTTTGCGCGGACGAACTCAGGAATGTGGTGCATGCTGCCCGGTATACCCTGGGGACGAACCGGGACTTTGCCAGCGGTGTTGGTGAGTTTCTCGGTGGAACGCTGGGGTTTGAAGAACTACGTGAAACCTTCAACAGAGTTGCCTCGGTCTTCCCCGAAGCTGATATCAGTCCTGTCGAAAAGGAAATGCAACACGAAGAAGAAAGAATTGTAAGGGCATGCGATAAATTTCTCCGCAGGTTTGATCCTCCTCAGACAATATTTTTCAGTGGTTTTTCATATGCCACTTTTGCTGCACAGACGTTGAAGCGCTACCTTGATGCAGATATCCTTTTTATCGGTACCCGTAACGAGCCCGGTCCATCTCCTTTCCCGTCGGGTCATGTTCAGGATCTTTCTCTCGTCCGGTCTCTCATCCGCCATCACAATCCAAGTCTGGTTATAGGGTCTTCATTTGAGCGGTCTGTTGCCGCGAACCGGGCGTTTGTCGGGCTGACTCCCCCCTTACGGGGGGTAGTGCAGCTGGCTCCACATCCTGTAGCCGGAATCACTGGAATCCTGTCATTTGTGGAGAATGTGCTCAATGCCTGTATGGACCAAAAAAAATAACCTGATAATTCTTCCAGTCATTTTTATATAACCAATATCCGGCACCCTGCAGTATATCTTCACTTTCACCCCACGCAGACCGATGGAATATATACCCATCCTTCCAACGCCGTAACACGACAATAAGGCGATCGAATATGATGGAAAGGGCAGGATATATCAAAAGGAATGGCTGTCTGGCATATGACAGTGAGGGTGTCCTCCAAGAAGTGATTGAGGTACATATACAGGGTTCACGGTATGCGATCAGGACTGCCGGACTGGCGGGGGCAATCACCGGGCGGGTATTTGTCCAGGTCGAAGAGCTGACTCATAACTGGAACTATTATCTGGGACTAACCTGTGGTCTTGCCCAGGTATCAGTTTCCGGCAAAGCCCTCAATATAAATCTCTTCAATAACGGCAGTTTTACTGTATCCCTTGGAGCGCTCCGTTCGATCATGTATGGTAAAGACAAGTACGCCTTCATCATGAAGATACCGGACCAGTCCGTACAATTAGCGAAGATGAAAAGACTCCCCCAGGATCAGATGCAGATTTCTGCCATAGTATAATTTTTTTGGTTTTGGAATCTGAACAAATCGTGTAACATTAATAGTCCTGCAACAGAAGATCCTTACATAAAGATGGAGTCCCCTTTTTATTTTTTGGGGACAGCTTTTTCATCAAACCATGAAGGGGCGGTAATAACGACAGACACAGAGAATTTTTACCAGGATCTTGTTGAGTCGCAACGGGATTTTATTGTAAAATTCAATCTCGAAGGCCGCCTTCTTTTTGTCAATTCTGCTTACTGTGATTTTCTAGGGAAATCCCGGGAGGATCTGGTCGGCAGCGTTTTCATGCCGGCATCAGCAGAGCGTTACTCCGATGTAATTGCCACCCAAATGACCAAGCTTTTTCGCCCTCCATTTTACTGTACGGTTGAGCAGTGGATTCAGACACCCAAAGGTATGAGGTGTATCAGCTGGTCTGCAAAGTCTGTTATTGACAATGGCGATACGGTTCTCTCAATTGTTGCAACGGGTAGGGATATCACGGCACAAAAACATGAGCAGAAGGCAATAAAGAAAAAAGATGAGGAGCTCATGCTTGTAGTTGAGAGCGGGAAACAGATGTTTTACTCGCATACTCCTGATCATGTCTTGACCTATGTCAGCCCGCGTATCCGCTCGCTTCTGGGATACAAACCTCATCTGGGAAAACGTTTGTGGACAGATTTCCTTACCGATAACCCAATCAATGCCGCGGGTCTTGAAAGGACGATTCGTGCTATTACGAGTGGAAAGCGTGAACCTCCATACCGGCTGGAGATGAAAACCTGTGATGGCCACATCATTCGGTTTGAGGTGAACGAGATCCCGGTTGTGAAGAATAATAAAACGGTTGCAATTGCTGGTTCAATGGTTGATGTTACCGAGAAAATCCAGGTGGAAGAAGGTCTTGCCGAGGCCGAATATCTCATTAAAGATTTCAGTGGCTCCAAAAACCGAACAGGGTGGCCGACCCGGGTATCTTCCCCCCGGGCAAAAGGACCACTTGATTATTTCCGGGACCTCTTTTCCCAAAAAGATGAAGAAAATGGTGATGAATAATCCGGTTGTCGTGCACTAAAAGGAAAAAAAATTATCTTAATACTACTTACCTTTCCTCACACAATCAGCAATATACGACCCGGCTTTTGCTGTCCCAGCTGATCCACCCAGGTCCTTTGTGACAACACCCTCTTTAATGCTTTTTTCGATCCCTGAAACGACTGCCGCCGCCGCCTTATGCTCACCAATATGATCAAGCAATAATGACCCGGCCCAGATGGTGGCAATCGGATTTGCAACATCCATTCCTTTATACTTCGGAGCTGAACCGTGGATCGGCTCAAACATTGATGTTCCTGTCGGGTTGATATTCCCGCCGGGTGCAAGACCCAAACCGCCCTGGATCATAGCGCCTAGATCGGTGATTATATCTCCGAACATGTTGGGGGTGACAACGACATCGAACCACTCAGGATTCTTGACAAACCACATCGTGACAGCATCGACGAAGTTGAACTCGGTTGTAACATCGGGATAGTTCTTTGAGGTTTCCAAAAAGACGTCCCGCCATAGCCCATACACGTCAGAAAGCACGTTTGCCTTGTCAACTGACGTGAGTTTCTTCTTCCTTCCTTGAGCGAGATCAAAAGCATAGGTCTGGACACGGCGTGAACCCTCGCGGGTGATTACACCAATCTGGTACGCGATTTCCTCAGCATCGCTTTTTGCATCGAGGCTGAACTTCGCGCTATACAAATTGCGGACTACGTCCAGTTCTTTCTTTTCGTGCTTCTTAAATCGTGACCCGATCCCTACGTAGAAATCTTCGGTGTTTTCCCGGACTACGACAAAATCGATATCTTTTGGTCCTTTACCGGCGAGCGGAGTTTCGACACCTTTTAAAAGCCTGATGGGGCGCAGGTTGACATACATGTCGAAATGGAAGCGGAGCGCTAAAAGGATCCCTTTTTCAAGCACGCCGGGTTTTACCCGCTCATCCCCAATAGCGCCAAAATAGATTGCTTTGAATTTTTTGAGATCCTCGAGATTGTCTTCGGTCAGCAGTTTGCCGGTGGCAAGATACCGGTCAGCACCGATATCAAAGTCAGTCCATTCAATATCGAAATTGAACCGCTCTCCTGCTGCTTCCAGCACTTTCTTTCCTTCGGCTACAATTTCCGGGCCAATCCCATCCCCGCCTATCGCTGCGATTTTATACATAAGGGAACCCCCTTTAACGACTTTGCATAAGTTACCAGTCCGCCGGCATCGATGATACCCTGCATGAACCCTGGTACCGGTTCGATCATGTAGTGTTTACCGTCCGCTTCGATGAAGCCCTTTTTAATGTCGAGAGTGATTTTTGCCCCGTCAGCAATTTTATCTGCATCTTTACAGACAACGGGGAGCACGCCTACATTTATGGAATTCCGGAAGAAAATCCTGGCAAATGACTTCGCTACTACAACGCTGACTCCTCCGCCGATGAGCGCGAGTGGGGCGTGTTCGCGGGAAGAGCCGCAGCCAAAGTTTCTTCCCCCGACAATGATATCTCCCGTTTTCACATTCTTCGCGTAATCATCCCGTGTCCCTTCAAAAGCATGCTTTGCGAGTTCCCTGGGGTCGTTGATGGTTAAGAACCTGCCCGGAATAATTGCATCTGTATCGATATCGTCACCGAATTTCCAGACCCGCATCTTCAGACCTCCCGTGGATCAGTGATAACACCCGTAATTGCGCTCGCTGCCGCTGTTGCCGGGGAGCAGAGGTATACCTTGCCTTCAGTGCTTCCCTGTCTGCCCTTAAAGTTCCGATTCGAGGTTGAAAGGGAAACTTCTCCCGGTGCCAGCAATCCGAATGCCCCTCCCATACAGGGCCCGCAACACGGTGCTTCCACAAGTGCTCCCGCTTTTACAAACCTCTCGATAAGTCCGGCTTTCAGGGTCTTAAGATATTCATCCCGTGAGGCAGGAATGATAATAACCCGCACTTTTGTATTGAACTTCTTCTTCCCCAGGACTTCAGCTGCCTCCTCGAGATCCTCAAACCGCCCGTTCGTGCACGAACCAATGAATACCTGGTCAATATGCGTCCCGGCAACCTTACTGACGGGAACCCCGGTATCCACATTGTGCGGCACGGCTACCTGCGGTTCCATATCCGAAACCGAGTAGGAACGTTTAGTTACATAGCTGGCATCGTTATCGCTCTCCAGCGGGAACGGTTTCATCTTACGCCGTTTCTTCATATATTCCCAGGTTATCTTGTCCGGTGCCACAATGCCTGCTTTTGCTCCCATTTCAATGGCCATATTACAGCAGGTCATTCTCCCTGCCATATCGAGGTTTGCGATTGTTTTCCCTGCAAATTCAATTGCCTGGTAGGTTGCCCCATCGGCACCGATATCTGCAGCAATCGATAGGATCAGGTCTTTTGCACCGACGCGCTTTGGGAATTTCCCTGAAATCTCTGTATGTATGGTTTCAGGTACCTTGAAATACAATGCACCGAACTTCAGGACAAACCCCATGTCAGTTGAACCGATACCGGTAGCAAATGCTCCAGCCGCACCATACATGCAGGTATGGGAATCAGCCCCGACAATAATCTCTCCTGGTGCTGCACGTCCCTTCTCCAGAACAACCTGGTGACATACACCTTCATTTATGTCATAATTATGGATGTGTTGTTCAGCTGCGAATTTACGCATGTACACATGGTTTTCAGCTGCCGGAATTGAATCTGCCGGGATCTGGTGGTCAAAGAGCAGGATGATGTGCTTCGGGTCAAACACCTTCGATCCACCCATCTCATAGAACTTCTGGATTGCAAGGGGGCCGGTAATATCATGTATCATCGCCCCGTCAACAGGAGCCATCACTACTTCGCCTGCCCGTATATCCCCGCCACACTTTCTCGAGAATATTTTCTCAACGATTGTTGCTCCCATGCTCAATCTGGGTACTATACGTTTTCAAATTATATTGTAGTTTGGGGAGGTAGTTTACATCGATTACTGCAACTCTTTTCGTAGTTAAGGCAAGATTTATCCTTTTTCCCGATAAAATCAAGCGGTAATTATGAATCAGAAGATCTCTTTACTCATTCTTGCGGTCATACTTCTTGTTATGACAGGTATTGGTAGTGTTGCCGCTGCAACCCAGGCAACATGTGACGAAAACGTGATTCACTCGTATGGCAGCGGTAATGTCATTGGAACTCCTGACAGGGCACAGGTCACGTTTTCTGTCCAGACAGAGAATATTGATGTAAAATCTGCTCAGATGGCAAATGCGGTTCAGATGACAAAAGTGATTGATGCACTCGTTGCTGCAGGACTGCCAAAAGATGCCCTCAAAACTACCGGATATAATATTTACCCGGTATACGAGGATTACTCAAAGAGTCCTTATGAACAGAAAATCAAAACCTACCAGGTAACCAATACGCTGACGGTCACGCTCCATGATGTTAACAAGACTGGGGATGTTATTGATATCGCAGTTGCAAATGGCGTAAACCAGGCAAGTTCTATCCAGTTTATGCTCTCTGATGCACAGGCACAGGTACTCCGGACAGAAGCACTGAAAAAAGCCGTCGCTCTTGCCAGGGCAGATGCAGATACTGTTGCAAGTGAGCTTGGTGTTACCATTGTGGGGGTAAAAAATGCAGATATCAGCGGAGGCTATGCACCGGTACTCTTCGAAAACTACCAGGCTGATAACGCAATGACAAAATCAGCAGCCCCAACACCTATCCAGCCGGGTGATGTAACTGTAACCGCGCAGGTATCAGTAACATACACATTCCGCTGATCTTTCTAAGGATCTCTTCACAACTTTTTTACAGTAGCAGAGTATCAATATTCCTTAAACCACAGTGCAGCATCCGGTTAACCGGAATTACATCAAGGGTATCTAAAAAAATTTCGAATATCTCAAAAAAATTGCGGATACAATAGGACTGATTTTGATATGGAACGCAATATCGGCTTTAAAGAGCGAAGATATATTGAGGAATTAAGGATTCTCACAAAATCTACAGCACTCGATTGTGTAATTGATGACCGTTTTGACCGCGTGATCTATGTAATCCGCCAGGGAGACATGGGGCTTGCTATCGGTAAAAAAGGTGATAATATCAAGCGTCTCCAGAATGTGCTTGGTAAGCGGATTGAAATGGTGGAGTATGCAGAAACCCCGGAGGAATTTATTACAAACATCTTCAAACCGGCAGAAGTGGTGAGGATCGAGCGGAATGCAGAAAACGGACCATTAAATGTATATGTGAAGCTTAGAAGTGATCTCGGCATTGCGATTGGAAAATCGGGTTGTAATATCGAAAAAGCGCGCATCCTCTCCCGGCGGTTTTTTGGTTTTGAAATCGGAGAAGTTCTCCTCGTTAAGGAGGATGCATGAAAGATTACGTTGATACTGCAATTATTGCTGAGATCTGGTCCATTATCGAGAAGCGGGCAAAAAATCCCACGCCGGAATCCTATACCAGCCGGCTGTTAACTGATAAGAAGGGTATAGATAAGGTACTGGAAAAAGTGGGCGAGGAATCAATCGAATTTATTATTGCAGCAAAAAATGGATTGAACGACCGTACCGTTGAAGAAGCATCTGATCTTATCTTCCATCTTCTCGTTGCCTTGCGTGCATCTGGTATTGACCTGTCTGATGTGATGTATGAACTTGAACGGCGGAGAAAATAGTAACAATCTTATTTCTGCAAAAAAGTTGACAAGTCAACCATCTTTGGAAGGTCCTGAATACTCTGCCCTGCTGACATAAGTACGGTCTCATCAACAAATATTGGGACTTCCCCCCTGAGTGCAAGAGCGATACCGTCGCTTGGGCGGCAGTCTATATACTCCTCGTGGTGATCTGCCGAGAGTACGAGCTGGGCATAAAAGACACCATTCTCGATACTGTCTATCTGAAGAAAGCGCATTGAGATGGAAAATTTGTCAAGTAATTCTAAAAAGAGATCATGGGTAAATGGCCGGGGCAGGACTTCTTTGATTTTTGCGCTATTGATGGATATTGCCTCCCACAGCCCGATAAATATCGGCAGGTGAAGGGCCTCATCCCCATCGGTGAGTATCACCAGCGGAACCGTAGCACTTTCGCTCACGGCAACAAATACCCCCTTTACCTCGCACCTGATTTGTGTCATTCCTGTGCACAATGGTTGCTGTCATCAGAGATAAGAGTTAAGGTTACCATAAAAATGACTAATCCCTCGATTGGGCCTCACGACGGACGATAATGATGCTTGAAAGAATGCCGAGTGCAATATTGAAATAGTAGAGCACGACTCTCCAGATAACAACAAATATACCGACAATTGATACTGGAATAAACATAGAATACATCGAATATGCCCCTGCTTCAGCAATACCTGAGCTTCCCGGTGTGAGCGGAAGCATCATCAGGATTGCAAGGATAAGCTGAATAACAAATGACTCGAGAAAAAGTGGAGACTGTCCGAGCCCGACAAGGATAAGGGATGCGGTAAGAATCTCGGAAACCCAGTAGAGGAGGGTGAACAACATCCCCCATAGTATTCCCCCTTTGGCACTTTTTACAAATTTGATAACAGCTTCATTGAAATTATCGATCTCCGTGTCAGCCCGCGCGACAAGTTTTTCTACCCTGGGAGTCTCCCAGGTACGGGTGAAGAAGCGGGAAATCCGGTTTACCACTTTTTTAACAACATCCGGCCGCTTTATGGCAAGATAAAACAGGAACAGGCACCCTGAAACAAAGATCCAGGTAATATATACCATTACTTCCGAGATTGCCCCGAGACTCTTCCACTGGTCAGTAAGGACAATCATAGCAAAAGCTGCAAGCGCTGCCAACGCAATCCCATCCAGTACCCTTTCCATGATCACGACTGCTGTAGCATCTCCGATCGGTACATTTGCCCGGTAAAGCTCATGGACACGTACTGGCTCCCCTCCTGCCTGTGCAGGGGTTATCGCTGCTGCAAGAAGATTGGCAAAAACAAGGTTCAGGCAGTAAAAAAAACCGATATGGTAACCCAGCGAACCAGACATCTTCTGGACGCGCCACGCCCAGAAACACATCGTCATAATGTGGGTTAAGAATGCGAGAAGCAGAAATATGGGATTGATTTCCCTGATGTACTTGATGGTATTTTCGTTGATTGTGAGAAACAGGATAATGACCAAAACAAGAAGGGAAAACCCGATTGAAATATAGAGCCATTTTACCTGAGACTTCTCCATGTGCGTTCCCTCACCTGTTTGGGCACATTATCCGTGCGTAGTAGCTAAACAGGTTATTGGACATACTATAAACGCTTTTATGACTTGAACGTTTGTCGCATGTGAATATCGCATCCAAGGCATTATTTACCTGATTATACCGTGAAGAGGTCATGCTGTGCCACGATGCGGAAGAAACCGGCAGTTACTCCGGCATCCAGCCAGCCATGCCCATAACTGAAACTGGCAAGGGCATCTTCATATGAGCCACCCAGTAGGCAGGAATCACCATGTCCTGCATATACCGCCGCAATAGTAAGGATTCTCCCAGCAAAATCATAACTGGTTGTCGCCGGCTCCGACACATACATTACTGAGGACCTGGCAGTTTCCAGCAGGTGAGCATAACGATGTGTTTTTTCTTCAAGTTTCGCTCTGAACCGCGGCGGGAGAATCTCCTGCGATCCTGAAAATGGGCACATTGACTGATGCTCACTGGCAAGCAATCCGGATGACAGGCCAAAATGTAACCAGCCCAGACCGTAGTAAAAACCCGCAAGTGCGTTAACAGGATCATTTAAATCAAAAAATGTTGTCCCGTCGCTTTCATAGGCACGTGCCATTTCCAGGATAGAGGCAGCGATGGAATTGAGAGGAGTGCTCTCCGGTGCAACAATCCATGTCAGGGAAAGTGTTGTAGTAAAAAGGACCCCGCATTCTTCAATCTTCATAAGCCGGCAAACCTCTCCAGATAGGATTGTTCCATGTCATGCAATTCAGCAGGGACGAGCAGGATGTGCATGGGTGGACCGAAATCAACAGATTTCAGGGTACCTGCAGATCCTGCCCGTACTATAGGATTATCTGATCCTGCCCGGGCAATGCCAACATAAAGAGATATCTGCATCTTTTTTTCTGCTGCCATCCGTTCGAGAAGATCTATTGCTTCATTGACAGTCATATATCGTTCATGCTGGATGTCAAGATACACCAGCGTATGCAGCCGCAGCGAAAGGTTCTGGTTTATAACGTCAATGGGAGTTGTCGGGAACCAGTTCTTCTGCGGGAAGGGTAGTGAGCAGGACTTTCCAAAGCGGTAGTTCTGGAGTCCGGAAAGACCGGAGACAGCACTTGAGATAGAAGCTCCATGAATTATTGCAGTAGATATCCCTCTTGCTGCAGCACGCATCCGAAGATCTGTGTGGGTAGTAGAAACCATCGGATCTCCCGCACAGAGGAAGACCACTTCGGACCTCTCTGCTTTGCTTAANAGATCCTCAGGATNCTGTTCTACATCGCTTCGATCAAGAAGATGGACGGGTTTTCCATATAGTTTTTCTAATTCTTCATATGATGAGCCCATGAGACGGGAGGTGTAAATTTCAAGAAAGACATGATTCGCGTTCCGGATGCAGGAGAGCCCCTTTTCTGAGACATCCTCCTTATCATAGAGCCCAAGGCCGATAAAGGTCAGCATTGTTTCACCACTTTATCCGATTAATCCTTTGAATCATCCACATAAGATCTCAAATGCACGTAAAGATGATTTTCGCGGCGCCATGTTCAAATTACAAAACCCTGATCATTCTGAAAGACTCTCGTTGGTAACCGTACATGTATCGGTTGATCATTTTATGAGCATGTTTATAATCGCTCCTATCAATAAACCCAGAAAAACCGAATATACCGAGATAAGGATGGCAATTCGTGCCCCTAACTGACGATACAATACTGCAATCGTGGATATGCAGGGAATAAAAAGGACAGTGACAATAGCAAATGTGTAGAGCTGTGCCGCTGTCATCACGGAACCAAGGTCTGCTGTCCCGGCAAGGACCGCAAGCGTCTCAAAAGCGAGTTCTTTACGGAAGATCCCAAATAACAGCGCCGTGGCTGCATACTCTGGTAACCCGAGCAGGGTTACCGTTATCGGGGCAACCAGTTGCTCAAAGGCATCGGTCAATCCAAAATACTGGAAAAGGCCGAGTGCGATGCTGGTGATGATCAGGAGTGGCATCGCAATAAAGAGGAACTCTTTGATCCGGAGCCAGGACTTGGCGAGCACCAGACGTGCCTGCGGTCTGCGGAGAACAGACATTTCAACGATCATTCCAAACTGTTCCCCCGGGGTGATGCGGCTGAGTAAGACCGCGGTGATAATGATGAGTACAAAGACAATAAGATAAATGGAAAATGCCCATGCAATCCCTACAAAAGCAGCAACTATTCCAGCGATCACAACCGTCCTTGCTGAACAGGGAACCAGGGTTATAAGAAATGCCGCAATCGTTTTTTCACGGCGTGTCTTTAAGATACGCAAACTCAACACTGCAGGAACCGTGCATCCAAAACCTATCACCATAGGGATAATGGCTTCTCCATGAAGACCGAGGCGGTGCATCGCTCGGTCTGCAAGAAATGCTGCACGGGTCATGTATCCGGTATCCTCAATCAAAGAGAGACCAATATAGAATGTGAAGATAAACGGGAATGCGATGCCGAGACCAGCTTCGATTGCAACGAGGACCGAAAACCCGATTCTTTCTAATAAGGGGGATAATTCCAACGCTACAAATGGAACGATAATGTAGGTAGTAAACGTCTGAACAATAATCTCCTGCATCCAGGAGCCGATGACAAAAACAGACAGGAGCAGAAAAAAGAGTATGGCACAGAGGATAGGGACTCCTGGAAATATCCTGGTGAGCAGACTGTCGAGATCATAAGTTTTTTTCTGATCTCCCTTGCTGACTGATGAAGCTGCAATCTTTCTCGACAGATTATGCCGGTTCGTTGCAATGATCTGGCGGACTGACATCCTGTGGCGGAGTTCGATCTCGTGTGCAACAGCTCCTGCTGAATCAAGGAGCATAGGATCTTCGCCAGTGCCCTGCAATGCAAGAAGATTTTTGTAACGGGGTGTGCCCATTGTCTTCTCAAGACTCTTAAGTGCCGCCTCGATATGATGGTCATAAGGAACCTCGAGAGACACAACCCTGCTGGATCCCAGTGCAAGAGGTAAAATACGGTCAATATCTCTCCCTTCCGAAGCGGCAGTAAGAAGAACGGGAACTCCCAGCCGGGTTTTAAGTGTATCAACATCGATAATAAGCCCCTGTTTTTCAGCTTCATCAATCATGTTGAGGACGGCAATTATTTTTGGCGAGAATTCGGCAACCTGGAGGAAGAGGTAGAGACTCCGCTCAAGTTTTGTGGCATCAAGGATTGCAACAATGACATCTGCCCCCAGCTGTTCAAGGAATTTCCGTACCAGTATTTCTTCTTCAGAACCTCCGTCAAGGGAATAGATTCCAGGCAAATCAACTATCTCGATCTTCTCTTTTTTGTAACAGACGTTACCACATTCAAGGCAGACAGAAGATCCCGGATAACGATTTACCTCGATGCCAAGGCCGGTGAGCTGGTTGAAAATAAGGGACTTTCCAGCCCCGGGATTACCGAGAAGCGCGATCTTCATTTGTAACGTTCCACAGATACTGCAGCGGCAATCTCAGGACTCAGAGCAACATCACACCCTTTTACCTGGAGGACAAGTGCATCTTTCCCGTGTTTTCTTCGTATTTTTACTTTTTCACCCGGGACTACGCCAAGGTCGAGCAGCCGTTTTGCACATGACTGTCCCAGGATACACCGCACAACCAACTCATCGCCCTCGTTAAAATCTAGCAATGAAGGTGGAGTGCATGACTCATCACAGGTCATCCCTGTGTACCCGCACACCGCGGGCGTTTGCCGGTCATTGATTATATTCCCGAGTGGTCTCGTTTTTTTTAAGTAATTGCCCAAACGATCAACAGTCTCATCGGAAACCGAGTGTTCAAGATTGCATGCTTCGGATGATGCTGTTGAGGAATCCATACCAAGAATTTCTGATAAAAACAACTGGAGTGTTTCATGTTTTTTTATCACGCATTCCCCAACAGATTTTCCCGTCAAGGTAAGATTGATGGCTTCATCTCCATTGAATGTTATATCTCCGCTTTCCTTGAGACCCTCCAGATCTGCTCGAATCTCCCGCTCGGGCTTGCCAAATACTATTGCAATGTCGTGAGGCAAAGGTGAGTGCCCGGTAGTCATCATGAAGTGTTGGATGGCTTCCAGATAATCTTCCCGCAAGGAGGGCTGCATGATATGTCTTGTATAGTATCTGGGCACCCGACAACTTTATTGATTTGGGTATGGCATTTATTAAAAAACGATTATAACCTCGGATGAGGACTGCCCATAGCATAATCGGAGGTAGGCTATGTTGGTGAATAGGCATTGCAATATTTAAAGAAAAGACACAAAACGAATTAAAACGTAAATCTGATAGAATTTAATAATCAAAACAGCGGGGAAGAGATGATTTACTGGTTCTATGAATATATGCTCAAACGGCAGATATCCGAATTGCCAAAGCATGTATGCTTCATGATCAGCGGGAGGGATATGGCAGATGCTCCGGAGAACCTTTTCCTCATCGCCTCATGGTGCAATGAGCTATCAGATTCTATTATCCGACATAATCCATTATCAAACCAAAGGATCCAGGGCCTTACGTTCCATATCAACACCCCGGTCCCCGATGAAATGATACAATACCTGCCCGCTGTCAGAAAAATAGGGGGTATTTCCCATCTTATCATCCATATTGGCGACAAGGAAGAAGTAGCCGGGAACGGGATGGACGTTGTTGTTGCGATTGGCACAAGCGGGAGAGAAGAAATTACCTCATGTATCCGCAGGATGGCGCACGATCATGTTTTGCCAGAAGAGGTCGATGAAAAAATAATCGAATCTTACCTCACGTTCCAGTATACACCAGATATCGTGATAAAAAGCGGTGGAGACCATCTGACAGATTTCCTCATCTGGCAGTCAGTGTATTCCGAACTCTTCTTTTCGGATATTAACTGGAAATTTCTCAGAAAAGTGGATTTTCTTCGGTTGATACGGGATTACCAGTCACGAATACGGCGTTTTGGAAAATAATGGGATTATTTAATCCGGACGTTTATCCAGCACGGAATACCGTTTACTGTTTTTTCTGTTAAGGCAAACTTGTTTTTGAGTGATGTGGCAAACATTTTTCGTTCTGGTATTGATGCAATCCGGTGGTCCCTGCACCATCGGATGAATGTCTGGTACATATCATCTTTTGTTACCATTGCATCATCCGCATCTAACCGGATGATCTTTGCTGCAACAAATTTTTTCAGACCATCCTCCTTCTTTTTCTTATCCGGTGCAACTGCTTTACCTCCCTCTCCGATTGCCTCTTCCTTTACAGGGGTTTTTTGAGCGATGCCTCGTATAATTGGAGGGGAGTCTTTCAAGACCGGTTCCGCAGGAATGGGTTTTACCGGCAGTCGCTGTTTTGCTTTCATGACCTTGGTAATAGCGGTCGGATCATCTGCATTGATCACCGGGTGAATGTCGGGCAATGATGTTTTTCTGGTCGATCTTTTCAATTCTTTTATCTGGGTGTCTGCATCAAGGATTACAGGTTCAGCAATTACCCGGTCGGAAAGGTGCTGTTGCTGGTAATCAATTCCCGTCTGGTTTGCAAGTGCCAGGTTGCATTCATTACTTATATCCAGTCCCAGTTCAACGGCTTTTAAAAAAATATCTGACCTTATCACGATTGTGGTCTGCCGCCACTGGTCATTTGCATCTTTTTTTCCGGACATGGCTTCACAACAGATGATCTGACCGTGAACAGAAATATAGTATACGATCTCTCGTTTTTAATGTACTTGGAATAAGTCAGGGTTCTTTTAATGAAGCCCGCTGATCATAGGTCCTCATGGCACGCAGCAGATCAATTTTTCTGAAAAGGGGCCAATAAGGTGCGCAGAAATATACCGCAGATTCGTGACCAGTTGCAAGCCATGGAAGAAAGTTGGATGTCCTGCATTCGTTCCCTGTCCTGATGATCAGATCAACAGGTGGTATCCCTTTTCCTTCATGCAGGTGCCGTTCCACCATCTGGACATCAATTTCCCCCGGCTGGATCTCATTTTTTGCAACAGCCGAAAGGATATCACGGGCAGCGAGAACAATCTCGTTTCTTCCACCATATGCAAGAGCGATATTAAGAGTAAACCCCTGATGATCCTTCGTCGCTTTCTCAGCGGCATCCACTGCAGCCAGCAGGTCAGCAGGAAGCATCGACCGGTCACCAACCATCTGCACCCGGATCTTGTATCTCTCAACCCGTTCATCATGAAGCACTGAAAGGAACTTTTCTTTGAAGAGAGAAAACAGGTGCGAGACCTCTTCTTTTTCCCGTGAGAAGTTTTCCGTTGAGAATGTATACAGGGTAATATGCCGGATGCCAAGTTCATGCGCCCAGTCAAGCATTTCCTCAGTTTTGTCAGCACCTGCCCGGTGTCCCTGCGGTGTATCGATTCCCAGCATTTTTGCATAGCGCCGGTTACCATCCTGGATGATAGCAATATGGTTGGGAATCTGCCTGCATTGCATCTTAAGATAATTCTCATAGAGCGGGTCGATCAGATGTCTCAGGATCATAATGGTGTCACCTCCACAATCATGCCATTGTCCGGGTAGCGCTCAACAACATATTTTTTTCCGGGCAGATCATCAGCATTTTTTTCAAGCAGCCACCACGCCATTTCAATCCGGTCATCGCAGACCTCAAAACTCCCGGGATCGAGTGCCTTCTCGCATACTTTCATGCATATCGTTTTTTGCTGGTCCAGAGGTTCGAGCACACCATACACGATGGTTCCATCCGGAGTAATTTCATCAAAAGGCCGGGCAGTATTTTCTGCGATTCGTTTCAATCGTTCCCGTAATTGCACCGAGTCTTTAAAAGCTGACGAACACCAGTGAACCTTGTCGTGCCGGCGCAACTCCTCCGCCCAGCTTATTGCCCCCTCAATAGCGTTGTGCATTTCATCTGCAAGTTCATATCCCCGTTCCCGCATGTTGTACGCATTTGTCTCGCCCCATTCGAGTTCATTAATATTCAGGAAATCAAGGTATGGGAGTGCTGGTATGAGGAGTTCAAGATCGGGCAATGCCGGTACTTCAATACCAATATCAAAGCCCATATCTTTTGCCCGTTTGGCAGACCGGATAAAATCTGATTCAAGGATCTTCTCCCAGCATTCATGTGGGGGATGGAGACGGATCTCATCGACAAGCCCCTGCATCTCTGCCAGATCTGCATCAGTCGGAGCCTTTGCAGTGTAGAGGTGAATCTGGTGTTCCGGGCCGAAATGTGCTTTCAGCAACCGGCAATATGCAGTCACCTTCTCCATTACAAGCAGCGGTTCACCCCCGGTGATGCCAGTACCCAGCGCACTCATTCGCTCAGCCACGTCGACAATCTGTGAGGGAATATCTATTGGATGTTCATTTGCGTACACCGTGTCAGTCCCTTTTCGTTCAGATGAGAGGGGGCAGTACCAGCAGGTACGGTGACATCGTCCCGTAACAAAGAGTACCATCTTTGCGCCCTGATAGCAGAGAATACAACCTTTTGAAAGTGACACGTCAATACCCCCTATAGATCGTAAATGGCCGGAGAAAATTCTGTTTTTATTTTATAGCGAGCAAAGGACAAAACCCTTCTGGGCAAATAAAAAACAGAATATCGAGGTATTGTCAGCTGGGATCGGATTTAACGTGTTTCCTCTCCTTCTACAGGCAGTTTTTTTAACAAGGTGCCGGCTCTGCGTATTCCGGTATTTCTGCTTACAAGCAGGTTATATGCATCATGTGTTTTGTTATACCTGACCAGCACATTTCTCAATTCAAGGACGGATCCATACGGTGCTGAGGTAATTGCATCATTTTCCGGGGTGATATGATAGGAAGGAAGCACCGCATATACCGGTGTTTTTGCCGTCCCGTCGCAGAGCTTGAATACATGAGATCGTGCATTCCCAAGCTCACCTGACATCTTTAAGCCGGCGACATTGATCCGTTTCCCGATATGCAGGTGCAGTTTGGATAACCTGAGGAATTTCGATCCTGCGGGCAGGCGGAATGTTTCTTTTCGCAATCCATCCTTGCGCAGGATAACATAACTGTACTTGATGTCAGTATTCACGTACCGGTATGAGTCTTCACAATGTGCAAGAGTCTCCATAAGCCGGGTAAGCCAGATTGCGGGTGCAGTCTCAAAACTCCAGCAGCGTGGAGCAGTGCATGTCGAACCCCAGATGAATGAACATGGTCCATAGATGGAAAGCCCTTTTTTGTGCAGTAAAACTGACAATGAACGCATCCGGGTTGCGTTCTCCTCATCCGCAGGTTCGACTATAACAATTGAACCATCGGGCGCAAGATGCTCTGCTATCTTGTTGACAATGTCCACCCTAACATCCATAGTAGAATCCGGGAGTTCATTGAGGACATTTGAAAAGATTATCAGGTCGATTTTTTCAGGTAGCGTCCCAAGGTCCACAGACCTGATATCAGTTTTTTGCGGAGGTTTGATTGTTACCCTACCCCTTCTGCTGAAAGACACGTCACACAAAAAAGTGAATGCCTCGATATGCTCTTCTGATCGTTCAAGCGACCAGACAGTTGCCTGTGCATCATCGAGCCGTGAATAGAAATCGGCAATGGCAAGCGGGACAACACCTGGCCCGGTCCCGACGTCAAGGATGGTCATGTTTTCCTTGAGCAGCCCATCGCGGACCAGCATCATAAGCAGGTGTCCGGTCTGCATAAAATAGACAGGGAAGTGATAGGCCAGATAAGAAAGAACACTATAGCCTTTTGTGTATTGCAATGACCGTTTATGTTCAGGTTTCCAGTAATCATCTTTCTGGGCGACAATTGCCCTGCGCAACCGTTCGATAATGACCGGATCATTCCAGTCCTTTCCTACTTTTTTTGTTATATACCTCTCGATACCCTGCGCGAGTGGTTCAGGTAGTAAGCCAGCCGAAAAAAATGCCTCCTGCCGTTTGCGTTCTTCTGTGTTAAGGATTAGAGGACGCACCGGCGGGATCCGTGAAATCTCAATATCACCCTGCACTTTATGTGCAACAAGACCAAGGCCAGGAAGTTTTGGTGAAATGATGGTAAGCAGCTTGTTTAACGGTACAGGCTCATCAAGGTAGGGGATTATCTCCGAGAGTAAAAAAGCCGGTTTTGTCCCACTCACGTATTTTATTGTCGATATGAGCTGTTTTTCCGTCATTGTTTGCCTGTTACTTGGCGATAGATAATATTACATCTTTGTATGATACCTGTTTTTTGGCTTGAATCATTTCATCTGCCCTGCGGCAGGATGATATACCGGGTCAGCAAACATCCGACACGATCAAGGTATATGTGCGGCCGCTACTCCCTCATCTTTATTGATGATCTCGGTAACCGTTTCAGGGTGTATAACCCGATTATTGGTTTACGTTCACGGTTCAATATTGCCCCGGGAAACGAGATGCCGGTTATTGTCAACGACAATGTACATGGTGATAAAAAGAATATTGTCCTGATGAAATGGGGACTGGTTCCTCACTGGACACGGGACNTTCACANTGCAAAACGGTCCATCAATGCACGGGCNGAAAGCCTTACTGATAAACCCTCTTTTGCCGGGCTCTTAAAAAACCGGCGATGTCTTGTACCGGCATCCGGGTTTTTTGAATGGAAAAAAGAGGGTGCAAAAAAAATACCGTTTTACATTAACCTGCCAAAAAGCCCGCTTTTTGCTTTTGCCGGGCTCTATGACCAATGGAATGATCCAGAGGGAAATTCTTTGCTGACGTATACTATCATCACGGTCGAACCTAATGAGCTTGTGGCAAAAGTCCATAATCGTATGCCTTCAATCCTTTCAAGAGAAAATGAAGAGCGCTGGCTTTCAAATACCCCCCTGAGTGCCAAGGATCTCAAAGAAATCCTTACACCGTTTCCGGCAGAAAACCTCTCAATGTATCCTGTCTCTCCGCTTGTCAATACACCTGATACCGATGATGGGCGGGTGATCCAGCCAATGGATTCATCTGATCGTCAGCTGACCTTGTAATAAGAATATTATGCTCGATCATTGCCCGGGTGCAGCGAACCTCAGAACGCCCACCCTTTCGATTAAGAAATGCCCGCAGTGTGGCGAGAATGTGGAACTATTTTCAAATGATATCTCAGTGAAATGCAGCACTTGCGGTTTTGTTGTGTATAATGAAATCGAATCCTGTATCCAGTGGTGCAAACACGCAAAGGAATGTGTTGGCGATGAGATGTANAGGAANCTTGTGGAACAAAAAAATGCAGAACAAAAAAATTTCACCGTTCAGAAGTGAATAAANANATCGCATTTTTTTAAACTGCCAGCATCCTTTCTATCGCACCACGGGCACGATCAGCAATNTCTTCTGGCACTGATATCCTGGGCTGGAGTGAAACGAGTGCATCACGGACCTTAACCAAATCCGTCTTTTTCATGTTCTTGCAGGTTGCGGCCGGTGATAATGGATAACATTTCTTTTCTTTGCATTCCTGTTTGAAGCGGTGAAGGATACCTACTTCAGTACCGATAATGAACTCATGTTCCGGAGCATTGCACACATACCTGATAATTCCCGATGTACTTGCGACCTGGTCAGCGAGGTCGATTACTTCGGGCCGGCACTCCGGGTGAACCAAAAGGATTGCGTTGGGGTGAAGTTTCCTTGCCTCGCGTACATGTCGCGTGGTAATCTGGTCATGAACAATGCAGAATCCTTCCCATGGCAGGATCTCTTTTTTGGTAAACCGCTGGACATACCGTCCAAGATTGCGGTCGGGTACAAAGATTACCTGGTCTTCTTTTACCGAGTTTACCACCTTTACCGCATTTGAAGAGGTGCAGCAGATATCACTCTCTGCTTTTACTTCGGCAGTGGTGTTCACGTAACAAACAACAGCTGCATCCGCATGCCGGGATTTCACGATTTTTAATTCGTCTGCTGTGATCATATCCGCCATAGGGCAGCAGGCATCACTGGCAGGTAAAAGGACCGTTTTATTTGGAGAAATAATTGCCGCAGTCTCGGCCATAAAGTCCACGCCACAGAAAACGATGATCTCTCCTTCCATGGTAGCAGCTGCCCTGGATAGTTCGAGAGAATCTCCGGTGAGGTCAGCGATATCCTGCACGTCTTCAGGCTGGTAATTATGCGCGAGGATAATCGCGTGCCGATCCTCTTTCAGCCGAAGAATTTCCTCACGAATTGATGATGCCCCCCGCATCCTGAACACTTCCGTAATTGTATGTGTTGATCCTGTGTATCAAATGAGTGGATGATCCCAGGTTTTTTTAATTTTTGTAGAATTTTTTTCATTGTCCATTAGACACACCAAGGTTCGTTCTCAAGGAGGATGTTTAAGAAACCTGCTCACAAAACTACTTGTCAGCATATGAAACTCATTCTTCCGGACCAGAAAACGATAACTATTGACCGGGTTCCAGCCCCTCTAGAAAAGGTCCTGCTCGANATGGGGATAAATCCTCTTGAGGTGATTGTCGCAAGGAACGGGAAAATGGTCCCTGAAGATACNGTTGTTCAGNCAGATGATGAGATCAGGATCATCAGGATTGCCCACGGAGGTTGATACGTGAACTCAAATTATGTGCAACGTGACGTGCCACTATGTTCCCTCTGCACAGAGCCGGCAGTACTATATCAGCGCCACACCGCTCGCCACTTATGCGGGACTCATTTTACGGCAGACATAAAACTCCGTGTGGCAGAAACGGTAAAGAGCCAGCAGATGATCATCCCAGGGGATCGTGTAGCGGTTGCCCTGAGCGGGGGAAAAGACAGCACAGCTCTCCTCTTTCTCCTGAATCAGCTCCTTCCTGCATTGGAGGATGTACGGCTTATTGCAATAACTATTGATGAAGGGATTTTTGGCTACCGCGAAGAAACGATCCGATCTGCCGAACAGCTCACCCGTCAGCTCGGGATTGAGCATCACTGCATCTCGTTTACTGAACTGTTCGGGGATTCACTTGATACCTTCCTCAAAGGCAGGGAACCACGGGCCTGCAGTGTCTGTGGTATTCTCAGGAAGAAAGCGATGGTGATCGGAGCACTGAGGGCCAAAGCGACCAAGCTTGCAACAGGTCACAACCTTGACGACGAGGCCCAATCGGTGCTCATGAACGTATTCAGGAACGACCTGCAACGTCTGGTCCGGAATTCCGCTCTTAATTCATCCGGCTCATTTATTCCAAGAATCAAACCGCTTTCCTTCATCTCGGAAAAAGAGATTGCGGTGTATCTTATGCAAAACGATGCCTGGCGTGTGCTTCCCGAGTGCCCGTACACCTGCTATGCATTACGACGCGAGGTCAGGGCACTTCTTTCAGGTTTTGAATATAAGTATCCTGGTACGATGCTTCACCTTCTGGAGAGCAAACAAAAGATCGAACATTATTGTTCAGGATCAGTGATATCTGAACCGCTTCATTCCTGCCGCAAGTGTGGCGATCCCTGCAGCGGGGACCTCTGCCAGGTATGCAGTCTCCTTCATTCACTGGGGAAGTGAGGGTATTCCCTGCACACGTTCAGGGTGGGTATAGATATTCATTTTTCCACCACGGACAAATCCGACAACGCATAGGCCTGTCTTAGCGGCAATGTCGATAGCGAGGGTCGTAGTGGCGCCCCGCGAGATGACAACCGGTATATTTGCAATCAGGCATTTTCGTACAATCTCTGAAGAGATACGACCGGAACAGATTGCACAGCTGCTGGAGAGGTCCACATTGTTGCGCAAGGCGTACCCGATCACGCGGTCGATCGCGTTGTGCCTCCCGATATCCTCGGCACGGGTGATCACGCCATCTGCGGATACGAGACCGGCCACATGTACGCCACCAGTCACCGTATGCAGTTCGGACTCAAGGACATCCTTGATTATCTGGATAATCTCTGTTGTGGAAACAGTAAACCCGGATTTGATAGATGGTAGTTTTGCGGTATCTATAAACGACGTATTGCCTCCGCAACCGGACAGGATGGTCTTTTTGGGGCCGAGCACCTTGAAAAGATTTTTTGTAATTACACTGATCCTGTTCTGCTCAATTTTTATTGATTCAATCTCGTCAGGTGCTTTGATGATCTGTTCAGTGAAGAGATAGCCGGTAACAAAGTCTTCAAGCCGTCCGGGGCTCATCATGGCAGTCATAGCATGCCTGCCGTTGATGAAGAGGGCATAAGGGCTCTCTTCGATCACCTCATGCATGGAAACGTTAATCTTTTCCCCGTCTATGCGGATACAGGGCAATTGCCTGAACATCTCCCCTTTTGTTGTAGGCTGGTCTTTGTGTGAGGTCATTTTGTAGTCATCCTTTCGATAAAACTTCATCCATGCTGCCAGAACGGTAGCCTTCGAGATCAAGCGTAATGTAGTCAAAGCCGATCCCTTTAAAGGTTTTTACCAGTGATTCACGCATAACCAGTAGTTTTGGAACATCGGAATTCATGACTTCAATACGGGCGATGTTCCCATGTAGCCTGACCCGGCACTGGGAAAACCCGCTCGCATGGAGGAATTCCTCACCCTCTTCGATCATCGCCAGTTTTTTGGTGGTAATCTCATCCCCGTAGGGAATTCGTGATGAAAGGCAGGCTGTGGAAGGCTTATTCCAGAACTCCATGCCCAAACTCTGGGCAATTGTGCGGATGTCATCCTTGGTAATTCCTGCTTCAATAAATGGGTGAACTATTCCCTCTTCGGTGCTTGCCGCTAATCCAGGCCGATGCTCACTTGTGTCAGATACGTTAAGACCATCTGCAATGCAGGCAAAGTGCAGGCTCTCTTTTTTCCCTTTCAGCACATGAGCTGATGTTTTCCTGCACCAGTAACAGCGCTCCGGAGGATTTTTTAAAAAACGTTCATCGTCCATTACATGCAAAGGAATGATTTCCATCATGAGTCCGGATTCTTCTGCAATCTTTTGTGCTTCTGCAATTTCTGCTCGCGGAACAACCGGGCTGTCGAGCAGTACGCACCGCGTATTGTTACCAAGGACCTCTTTTGCGATTACCGCCAGCAGTGTGCTGTCTGCACCACCGGAAAATGATACGAGCATCGATCCTTTGGATGCGATTATCTCTTTGAGTTTTTGTGTTTTTTCTACAGAATTCATGAAAATACCAGAATCAAGCGTGCAATTCAGATGGTGGGGGAGTATAAGTTATGAGCCACACCGTGAAGAAGCCGAAACGTTGCACCCGTCTTCGCTCTTGCGGAGTTGCTGGCAGATCCCGCAAATCCGTTCAACAATGTTGACCTGTTTCTTATCGATAAGGTCCTGTGCCAGAATGGAAACAGACTTTTTTACATCTGCCTCAAATTCCACCCGGTAACCACGTTTGCCGGAGATGTATTGAGAGACTGCTGACGGGGCGATCTCCAGCATCCGTGCTGCGTCCACCTGAGAAACGCCGTTTCTGACAAGTTCTACTGCGATCGCCGCACGGATTGCAGGCAACACATCCCAGACTATTTTCTGACAGGGTGCATCCATGGTAACACAACGTTTAAGTTATCTGATTTATCACATAATATATTGTATTCACAATTGTGAATTATAANTGGGAGGCACTGAATTTTTTTGATTCTGACGGAATAACCCTGCATTCCAGGTAACAGAAATCTGATAGAGTGCCGGTGTATNAAGGGAGGAAAAGAATAATCCCCAGATCAACGCACATATTCAGGTACAGGNGAATGTATANGACCACATCGCATAATTTACATCACGTAAACGNACTGAAGGGTTCACATGTGATCATTAAGCAGGAAAATTGCCAAAATAATAAAATTCCGGTGAACAATGTTTTCTGAACGGGAACTCGAACGCTACAGGAGGCAGATGATGCTCTTTGGCGAGGATGGCCAGGAGCGGCTCAAAAAGGCGAATATCTTTATTGCCGGTGCAGGCGGGCTGGGTTCACCGGCTTCCATCTATCTTGCAGTTGCCGGTGTCGGGACAATTACGATCGTTGATATGGATGTAGTTGATGGGACAAACTTAAACCGCCAGATTCTCCACTACGAAAGGGATATTGGCAGAAAAAAGACTACTTCAGCTGAAGAGAAATTACAGAAACTCAACCCGGATAGCATAATTAATGCAATCGAAGTGAAGATTGATGCATCGAATGCAAAAAAACTCGTTGGAAATGCAGACGGAATTGTAGATGCAATGGATAACTATCAGACCCGTTACCAGCTCAATGACGTCGCCATTGCAAAACAGATCCCATTCTTCCATGGAGGCATCAGAGGATTTTACGGGCAGGCAACCACGATCATTCCCGGAACGACCCCCTGCCTGAAATGCATCTTCCCCAAGCCCCCCCCCAGAGAAGAGTTCCCTGCTGTTGGCGTAACAGCTGGTATTATTGGAACCATTCAGTCAAATGAAGTGATCAAGTACCTTACTGGTACTGGTGATTTGCTGACGAACAGGCTCTTCATATGGGACGGGATGCAGGCTCATGCAGAAGAGATCTGTATTGAAAGGAATCCATCATGTGAGGCATGTGGTGGCCTTGGAAAGAAGAAAAGACCTGGGGAAAAAAGTGACGGTTAAGATCCGGTTTTTTGCACAATTCCGTGAACTGCTTGGTTCCGATATTATAACTGAAGTACCTGCAGGGACAATGTTTTCGTCTTTGATCACGTCTGTTGCAAAGAAAAATCCCGAGGGCTATGCGGCCATTTTTGATAAGAATGGAGCTTTTCACGAGTTTGTTATCCTGATGAAGAATGGCAAACGAATCGATATCGCGGATGCGGACAAAACTGTGATTGCAGATGGTGACGAGATTGCAGTTTTTCCTCCTGTTGCCGGGGGATAACTGAGGAGAACCATGATCTCAATTCAGACTGAAGATGTTGATATTGGTACTCTCATCGCTGCGGCAAAGAAGCAGGGAACAGGTGCAATCGTAGTCTTTGATGGTGTTGTCCGGGATGATGAGATCACGGAGATGGAACTTGAAGCCTATGAAGATATCGCAAAACAGGAACTGGAAAAAATTGCGAGGGATGCAGCAGACCTGTTCAGGCTCCTGCATGTCGATATTATCCATCGGATCGGACGACTTGCGATTGGTGAGAATATCCTGATAATTGTTGTGAGTGCCGGTCACCGCACTGAAGCATATGCCGGCTCCCGTTATATTATTGAGGAAATCAAGAAAGGAGTCCCAATCTGGAAGAAGGAGCTTAAGAAGGACGGTGGACGGTGGGTACCGGGCGAACACAGTCATGGTAGGCCAAAAACCGTATAACCAGCCTCATATCCTGGATTTTTTTTAGTTGCCGTAAGGTTGTTTTTCACCAGTGTCGGCAACTATTGCACTCAGTCTACGAATTTCATTGATAAAAGATGACTCACGTGATAACAGCCGGTTGACTGCTGGTTCGAGATGAATTATTTCCGGATCAAAAGGTAAAAAAATCATTTGGGAAAATCCTGTGAACTCTCCAATNTTCTGACATATTTTATCAATATCCGCTGGATTGCCAATCCTGTTTACTACCAGAATAATATTTTTAATCCCCAGCTGCTGGGCAAACNCTGCAGATTCTTTGGCAACAGAAAGCGCATTATGGGAGGGGTCAGCTNCAACAAGTGCACAGGAAAAGCCGTCTGCAACGGCCCTGCCGAAATGCTCCATTCCCGCCGGCGTGTCAAGCAGGACTACTTCATCAGGGAGAAGTCGCATATGACGAAAAATGGCGGAAAGGAGTGTATATTCGGGACAAAGACACCCGCCACCGGCCTGGCTGACACCCCCCATAACAAGAAGGCGAAGATTTTTTGCAACACTCACCGAAAAGCGGTTGATGACATCGCTGACATCGGGATTTAAAGTTAGAAGTCCACCGGGGGAAATTCCCGGGCCGGCACCGGTTTTTTCCCGCAGGTAATCCGTGCTCTGCGAGACCGGAACTATCTTTTCAGCATGCTTTAGAGATATGCCTAACGTCACCGCAAGGTTCTGCTGTGGATCACCATCGACAGCAAGGACCCTGAACCCTTCCTGTGCAAACAGGTGGGCAAGGAGAGCGGTAATCGTCGTCTTACCCACTCCGCCTTTCCCGGTAATAACTATCCGGATTCCCATCCCGCCTGCTGGGCTCGAATGGGTTCTTTCTGCCGATGCTGAGGGGTTTAACACTTAAATCCCGAGTTCTGTTCGTTTGCGTTCGATGTGGTCTGAAATAAGGACTGACGCCTTGACCGGGTCTGGTTCAACGGCGAAGCTCGCGTTTACGGCACCTTTCAGCCCCTCTGTCAGGAGCGAAACTACATGCGGGCTCCCCGAAATATGTGGCATTACGCCAAGCACGGTATAGACTCCCGATGCAACGAAGTAGGCACCGATTGAAACCGCTTTCTGCGAATACCATTCGGGAGCAGCCCCTACAATCGGAAGCTTGTGGATCGGGACATTGAGCGCGTTACCGAGTTCCGCAGCCAGCACGAGGATGCGGGCATTGTCGACGCATGATCCCATGTGGAGCACCGGTGGTATCTTGAGAGACTCGCATACTGCCCGGAGATCATCTCCTGCGAGTGATGCAGCTTCCGGACGGAGAAGCCCGGCTTTTCCTGATGCGATTGCAGCACAACCGGTCTCAACGCAAAGGATATTTTTCTTGATCAGTTCCTTTGAGAGCGTCACATGTCCGTAATCGTGCTTTATGTGTGGGTTGTTGCACCCGACAATACCCACAGCTCCCCGTATCTTTCCCGCAGCGATAAGATCGATCAACGGTTTAAACGATCCGCCGAGTGCATTTTTGATAGCCTCATTGGAGAAACCCGTCATAACAGGTACGGGTTTCCCCGGGATCAATACACGCTGCGGGTTCCTGTTCTTGTAATTCTCCACTGCCATCCGCACGATTGCTTTTGCGGTGAGGTAAGCATTTTCGGCGTGGAAGTCAAAGAAGTATGAGCCAGGGATCGTAGCTTTCGAACTGGTTGATATAATCAGGGTATGATAACAACTTGCAGTACGGGGAAGCGACGGGAAAATGCACTGGTAGTCCACAACCATTGCCTCAAGGGCACCGGTTGCGATAATCAGCTCCTGGTTAAGATGGTTCCCCGTCATAGGGATACCTTTCCTCATCATCAGCTCGCTGCCTGTGCAGCACATCCCGACCAGATTGATCCCTTTTGCACCGTATTTTTGCGCAAGGGCTTTCATCTCCGGGTCGGCGACTGCCTTTACGATCACTTCAGAAAGGACAGGGTTGTGGCCATGGACCGAGATATTCACATGGTCTGCTTTCATGACCGCAAGATTCATGCTTGAACTTTTAATCGTTGGTGTACCAAAAAGCACATCCGATATATCGGTTCCCATCATTGAACCGCCCCACCCGTCAGAGAGGCTGCAGCGAAGACCCTGCAGGAGCATGCCGGTATAATCTGCCCCGACACCCATCTGGATTCGGTGCATGCAGTCTACTACTTCGCGGTCGATGCCTCGCGGGGTGATCCCGAGTTTCGTCCAGATATCCCGGGTCGCCTTTGGTGCACGGTTAAGGAACTGGAGCGTGTTTTTTACCATCCCGTACTCTGCGAGCATGGCAATGCCGAGTTCAGCGGCGAGTTTCTCTGTTGTTTTCCCCTCAGTCGAAATGCCAAATTCAACTGAGATTTTCCGGAGTTTCTCCGGGTCGGCAATACTATAATCCTTGGTCTTTCCGGTCCCGACCAGGTACAGGGTCTCTACGATATCCCTGCCGTGATCTGAGTGAGCCGCTGAACCGGTTGCGATCGTGTCAAGCAGGTTGCGGGCAACGATCAGGTCTGCATCGGCTCCACAGACCCCGCGGATGCGATGGGGGGGAATGATGCGACACGGACCCATGGTGCAGCGGGCGCAGGAAAGACCGGCTTCACAGTACTTGCAGGGAGGCTGCTGCATCTCGAACCGGTCCCAGACCGTTTCGTGGCCTTCCTTCATGGTTATTTCGAGAATCGGTTTTGCGTTCTCATCTATCGTTCGTGCTTCTTTTTTCTGCTCGATTAATGCAGGATTCAGAAGTGCCATACGGGCACGGTCAAGTTCGCATACATCAAGCCGTTCCTGGATCATTACGGGTTTCGGTTCATCCGTCATGTGGCATCAGTCCAATAGCATCTGATAGTTGGTTATCCGTTAATGGGGTATATATTCCATTGCCTGAGTTTCAAAAAATGTTACTATGATATTCCTTATGTTTGAGGTATCGTAAGCTGACCGCAATAATGCGTGCAGATAAAAAAATGGATATTTTTAAAAAACTGTGATTTATTCAAATTATTATCTTGTGATCCGACATTCATTACTACTCAAACCGCTATACCATTTCTCCTTGAGCCAGAGTGAAACATTTACAAGAGAGATAAGTACCGGAACTTCGACAAGAGGCCCGATAACTGTGGCAAAAGCAACCGGTGATGCAATGCCAAAGACAGCAATGGCGACTGCAATGGCAAGTTCAAAATTGTTGGAAGCGGCCGTGAAGGAGAGGGAGGCGGATTTCTGGTAATTGATGTGGAGACGGTGCGAAATCCAGAAGCTTCCAAAGAACATGATGAGGAAGTAACAGACCAGCGGAATTGCCACTGTCACAACAGCGAGGGGAACATTGATGATATATTCTCCTTTCAGCGAGAACATTACGATAATCGTAAAAAGCAGGGCAATAAGGGTCATGGGAGAAATCTTTGGGATAAATACCTGCTCATACCATGCTTTTGACTTCACGCGAATAAGTGTGTAGCGTGTCACTATACCAGCGATAAAAGGTATGCCAAGATAGATGAACACACTTTGGGCAATCTGAAGCATGGTGATGTCTACTGCAGTTCCTGTGATTCCGAGGACCTGCGGAAGGAACGTGATGAAAAAGTACGCGTAGAGTGAGTAGAAGAAGACCTGGAAAACCGAGTTAAGCCCTACAATTGCCGCACAATATTCGCAGTCGCCTGCCGCAAGATCGTTCCAGACAATCACCATCGCTATACAGCGGGCAATCCCAACGAGAATCAGACCATACATGAACAGTGGCTGGTCGTGGAGGAACACCACTGCAAGAATAAACATCAGCACCGGTCCGACAATCCAGTTCAGGACAAGCGAGAGCCCGAGCACCTTTGTATCCCGGAAGACGATCCCCAGCTCCTCGTATTTTACCTTCGCAAGTGGGGGGTACATCATGAGGATGAGGCCAATGGCAATGGGAATGGAGGTCGTGCCAACCGAAAGCCCCGTGATCAAAGATGGTACTGCCGGTGAAAAATACCCGATTGCAATGCCTGCCGCCATGGCAAGGAAAATCCAGAGCGTCAGGTAGCGGTCGAGAAATGAAAGACGTTTAACGGCTGTTTCCACAGATGCTCACCTGTTCTTGATTATCAGAGTATTTTTTCAAGGATCAGAACGGCATCGCCAACAAGGTCAGGACATTTCGTCACAAACAGTTTGTTTTCACGTGCCTTCTCATACTCCTCTGGTTTGCTTAAGTTACACCCAAGCAGTTCTGTACAGTTGATGGATCCGTTGCGTTGAGTGAATTCATGGATGAATTTTCTGACCAGTGTCCGCGTCTTTTCGGTCGCTGCATCATCTCCTCTCTTTGTTTTCCCGTATTTCAGACCGATCACCATAATTGCACCGGATACCGCTCCGCAGATATTGCCGGTCTTCGAGATGCCTGCACCATATCCACAGGCAATCTTCTTTGCAGTCTCACTGTCCAGCCCCATCTCATCGGAAAATGCAGAAAACACAGCCGAAGAGCAGGTGAATCCATTCTTAAAATCCTCCCGAGCATCATCAGATTTTGTCATGATGTTTTTCCAGTTCTTACATATCCCATTGACCTGTCAACACCTTGAAGGATATAGCTTCGGCCGATAATTATTCCTCAAAAAAAAATTACTTCTCTCCGCAATTACATTCCGGTTTTTGTGGGGTAGCGCAGCAGGTACTGTCTTCCCCCCCACAGCTGCACTCTGTGTCCATATCCTTACCTCGCAGGGCTGCACCGATCATTGCCCATGCACACCCGACACCGCTCTGGACTTCAATTGCCTGTACCGGGCAATTAAGTGCACACGCCCCACATTCCATGCATGCTTCCGGATGGGAAAGCACAACACTACTATCCCCGGCATCGAAAACCCCGTGGGGACAGACCTGCGTACATCGTTTGCAGTTAATACACCGATCGGGGTAATAGTGGAGCGTGGTTTCCGTATACGAGTCGAACATCAGATTACCCCCAGCAGCCTGCTTACGCCAAGAATGATTCCTGTCATGATCCCCAGACCTGCCATGACTACCATGGCTGGCACATACCGGAAAATCTCTTTCTTGACCCCCGTCCGCGAAGTGAAGGTCGTGCATCCGGTAAAGTTGAGGGCAATATATGCGGTCACTGCCGGAATAAGCAAGAGTGCCGTAACCGCAGCGAGTGCATTTGCCCAGTACGGGATTGCAGGTACTGTTGCAAAAGAAACTGCAAACGGAACGGCAACAAATCCTCCGAGAAGCAGCCCTTTTGTCGAGAAATCATGTGTCGGGATAAACGGCAGAAGTGCAGGGAAGATCACAGTACCGGCAATCACCGCTGATATCGCCGCAAGTGCGGGGACAGGGCCGGCCAGAAACCAGAGGAAAGCAGTCACTAAAAAGAGCGGGATTGCAAGATGGACAAATTCCACAGGCGTCAGGACTATCCTGTCTTTGAACGGGAACTCAACACGGCGCATCTCCGGTGTTGCAGTGTGCGTTTTTACATATTGAGGAAGATCGGATGCCCGTACCGGACCATATTCAACCAGGAATTTGGATTTCCTCATTACTTCCGGCCATGAAATCCCCGAAGCTCCAAGCTGCGGTACGATGATCTTTCTGTGACTGACAATTGCCGGAAGATCGGTTAGATGAATCATTCTGACAAGTTCATCAGTACCAAACGTCCCTTTACCGGCAGCACACCAGACATTGATCCCTTTTGTGTCTAAAACGAGGATCCATGCATCTGTTCCATTAAGTGCAGACCGGAGCGCATCGAAGCTGAGTGTATAGTTGGCGGAAGCAAAAACCGGGGAATCTGACGTCGGTTCCCCGAGCTGGTACAGACCCGGATCGACCCGGTGACCACAACGGTTCCATCCCCAGCGGGCAAGGAAATGATCAAGCGAATTGGCAAAGGTAAGTGTGCTAGTAGTTTTGAGAATTGCAGGTACTGTTTTTACATTGTATGTGCATCCTTCTATGGATTGTTCGGTAGGTGTGCACGAACATGTGCATGGTTGTTTTGGTTCCATTTCTATTCCTTCATTATTTTTTACCATAATCCTGATCCGGAGATTCAGTTTTCATTACAATCCCCAAATTATTCATAACTCTACCCAAGAATCCAATTAAACAGGTACCCGGTCATAGTGAATGCGACAAACAGAATTCCAGCAAAGATCAATATCAATTTGATTTTGATGACTTTCCGAAGAATGACCATCTCGGGAAGCGAAAGCCCTATTACCGACATCATGAAAGCAAGTGCTGTTCCCATGGCCATTCCCTTTGAAGTGAGGACTTCAAGGATAGGGATCATTCCTGCTGCATTCGAGTAGAGCGGTATTCCTATTAGCACAGCAATGGGGACAGCAAGCGGATTGTTCTGACCTGCTATGTTGACCAGGAAATCTGCCGGGGCATAGCCATGTATGATAGCCCCGATTGCGATACCGATAAGGATGTAGGGCAGCACCTTTAGCGTAATATCCCTTGATTCGTTCCTCGCGAACGTGATCCGGTCCTTCCATGTCATTACCTTATCCGGTTGATCATGCATCTTGCATTTCCAGACAAATTCCTCAACCTCGCCTTCGAGATGGAGACGTCCTATAATGATACCAGCAACAATCGCGATAATGAGTCCGGAGATAATGTAGAGCAGCGCGATCTGCCATCCGAACATAGCGAGAAGCATGGCAGCCGCAACTTCATTAATAAGCGGTGAGGCAATGAGAAAAGAGAATGTGATCCCAAGTGGTACACCGCTTTCCACAAAGCCGATGAACAAAGGAACCGCCGAGCATGAGCAAAACGGTGTGGGGATACCGAGTACTGCTGCTACGACATTCCCGACACCTTCGGTCCACCTGGCAACCCATTTCTTCACTCTTTGTGGCGTGATGTAGGTCCGCACAATGGCGACAAGAAAGACGATCACCGCCAGCATCAGGGTGACTTTGATGGAGTCGTAAATGAAAAAGTTCACGGAAGAGGCGAGCGGGGTTCCCTGTACCAGTCCAAGGAGCGAGTAGGTTACCCAGTCGGCGAACAGCTGTAAATAATCCTGCATTATCTTACACACCGGTTACTTGCTGTTTAACGGCACCAAGCATTTTTTCAACGTCGTTCCATTGAACATCTGCCATACCGTTTTTTTCTATCCCGAGTTCTGTTGCAACCAGAAGAAAATCTCCTTTGATACCCAGGTCAATGATTTTTTTTGAAGCACAGCGATCAGAACAACCTTCAATAATGATGATCAGGTCTGCATCAATTGCTGCGTTTGAGATGTTCTCCGGGTCTGTACTCGCTTTTAACCAGGTAAAATCAGTCGGATGACGGGATATGAGTAATGCTGCTACCTGTGTTGTCAATCGACCAGTATTGGAGAGACCAGAACAGGTAATCAAAACTTTCATGCGGGAACCTCAAGGGAGCTCAGGATCATACTTTTAAAGTTATGATTTTTTGACCGCAGCGATGACAGTCTTGACATCATTTTCGTTAACGAGGGGTCCGGGTGTTTTTACAATTCCAAGTTCGGTTATCATAACATAGCGGTCGATCCTGATTCCCTTATCGTCCATGATCTTTTTTGCAGAGGCTACCGGACAACCATCAATGACAATCCGTTCATCGGCAGTTTTACCTATACCAACCAGTTTTTCGATACCACCTCCAATACCTGCAAGACAGGAACCCCCGCCGT